>Ga0256405_10005159_pt1 | contig 23146 bp, 23 predicted proteins | sample RumenRJG_02DNA_FD_189096 | JGI IMG/M metagenome (GOLD analysis project Ga0256405, IMG submission 189096) | Bovine rumen microbial communities from Lethbridge, Alberta, Canada - RJG_02 | ecosystem: Host-associated > Mammals > Digestive system > Stomach > Rumen | place: Canada: Alberta... | reverse complement strand
TTGAGGCAAGTATTAGAGGAATTGCAAAGTAAAGGACATTTAAAATAAGTAGCTATGAATACGATTAGTTATAAAGGATTTCTTGGAACCGTTAACTTTTCTGAGAAAGATGAATGCTTCTATGGTAAAATAGAGGGCATAGATGGTCTGGTGAACTTTGAAGGGCAAAGCGTAAGTGAGTTGACACAAGCTTTTCACGATGCAGTAGATGACTATGTGGCTTATTGCGAGGCGGAAGGACTTGAGATTCGCAAGAGTTATACAGGGCGACTGAATATCCGCATTAAGCCGGAGACGCATAGTCGTATAGCTGCATTGTCGAAACAATCGGGTGAGTCAATCAACGCCTTCATTAGTCAAGCGCTTGATTTGCGCGTAGCAGCGATGCTGTAAAATCCCATCAGCATTGTTTCCCCCCCTCGGTGATGCGGTGCTCCCCTTGCTCTTGATGTCCCTTGCTTTTGGAATGTTTGTTTACTTCCGTCGTAAACAAACGTTAAATAGTTAAATGGTTAAAATGGTTTTGACTGCATCAAAACGTTAAACTGTTAGCATAAATTTTCAAAAAATGGCATACATATTTGCGTATGTCATTTTTTTGTTATACCTTTGCAGCGTTCGGGGTCTTTGACATGGTGGTTTTACCGCAAAAACGGGTAAATAATAGATAAAATTATGTTTTTTGCCTAAAAACTTGTGTATGTCGTAAAAAAGTTGTAATTTTGCGAGCAAAATCGCAAAAAGCACAAAAATGGAAGCAGCAGTAAAACAAAACTATCAGGAACGCAAGTACCATAGTTTAGATGAATTTGCAGACAAATCGGCAAAGAAATTAAGCCAGCATTATGGTATGAACGATATTCGTGAGCGCGAAAGACTCATTGATCCGGATTGGAAAGAGCAGCCAATGCGTCCATGGTCTGAGGTATATGCTGATTTGTGTCGTGAAGTTGGCCATGCCTATGGAATTGTCTAAACAATATGGATTTGATATACGCAGAACCTATTACAAAGAGATGACCATACTCTATACTATTGAGGATGTAAATGTATATATCGTTCGTATAATGCCACAGAGTTTGATTATTTTCTAAAACTATTTTATTTTATAACTAAGCGGTAACCCCCACTAAACGGTTTACCGCTTTTTTGTGAAAATTTGAAAATATTTTTACGTTTTTTCGGCATTTCCCTTGCGAGTGTCGAATTTTTTTTGTACCTTTGCACCCGATCCGTTCGGGCGCGTAAATGAAACGCACGTACCAACGCATGAAACGCACAAAAAATTGAATAATAACATAAAAACACAATACCATGGTACAGCCAACGATCATAGCTAATTTCGGTGAGGGAGATACGGGAAAAACCGGATCTGTCTTGTTAGTCGTGCTGCAATAACCAATGGGCACACGAAATAGCTAATCGATTGAAGGTTGGTGATATGCATGATAAAAAAGAATAATAACATTAAAAAACACTTAATATGACAGTAGCTGAGTATAAAGCTATATTGAGTATGTTGGAATTAATCCAACAGGAAGCATATAGCAAGTATACAAACAAATATATGCAGCAATTTAATGCGCAGGGCGGTAATATGGGTCCATTATCAGAGCCTGTACCATTCCAACCAAGGATACAGTATATGGCACCGCTAGAAGACGTCGTTGTGGAAGCGATACAAGAGACAAACATAGCATTTGTGTACCAGTTGAATCATGCTATTACCTTTCGTGCAAAACTTCCGCAGAACCAGCCTTCCCAAAGATCTGCATACCAAATGATAGTAGATGGATTGAATTACATGGCTGATATGGTGTCTGAGATGAGGGGACAAGTAGTTCCGATGTTACCTAACAATGCAACTACGCAACAAATAGTTGCCTTTTTGCAGTCTATACTAAGTATTTTAAAACTTCTTTAAATCGCAAGAAATAATGGATGAAAATATACCTAAAATAGATGAAACTTGTGCGAGATTGTTAGAGGAAATCCAACAAAATTGTCATATCCGATTCCAAGAATGGAATGAGAGCTATTGTGCGTTCAAAGTGGAAAATCGAGACGATGATGGTAACGTCCAAGAAGGAGTGGTGTATTTTTACAAGGACTGTAAATCTGCTCATGTTTGTCATGAATTGCTACATGCAAAATGTGATGTCCTTTTGGGGAATGATGTATTGACTTTATTTAGACCAGATGAAAAAAATTCAATGTGTGAGAAGATGTTGGATTTTGGATATTGGGAGAAATTTTCTAATCATATTCAGCACCAAATATTTTATACAGAATATATAAAGATGGGATATGTGGCGAAAGACTTTTTTAGTAGTTTAAAATTAGAAGGGAACGGAGAGTTAAAGAAGTTTATAAAACGAAGAGACTTAAAAGTTAATAATATATACACCCCATCGCTTGTAGCAATGTATTTGGATGCTTTATATCATTTTATGTTTTTTCCAATTGACAATCGCTTTCGTATAACTCTTCGCAAATTTAAAACCATAGATCCCGGACTATATAAAATACATAATGAGTTTTACGAGGTAGTGAAGAACATCAAATTAAATGCTGAGTCTAAAGATACATTGCAAGAGGCAGAACGCAAGTTGAGTGAGTCGCTATATAATTGGGTGAAGAAAACTCCAATGGGTAACTTGACAGCTGATGACGTTCAATATATAGAAAAACTAAGAGATTCGAGTAACTAATCGTACACACGTACGCGTAATAGAAAACACACAACCATGATACAAAAAACAATCATAGCGAATTATGGAGATCCGGATTTGGGTAAAACCACATCTGTGATAATGGTGTATAAGAAACTCAAAGAGAAAGGAGAACGTGCGGTTATCTGCGATCCGGAATATAGTAATGGTGATTTATGCGCTGTACTAACTATCAATGGAGTTAAGGTTGGTTTCTCTAGTTTAGGAGATCCTTATTCATCGCATAGAGAATGGTTGAATAAGTTAATAAATGATGAAAAGTGCCCAATAATCCTAACTGCCTGCCGCTATTCTGGAGTGACAGAAAAGTTTATTGAAAGCAAGCAACCTGACTATCGTGTTTTGTGGACATCCAATGCGCGGCTTTATGAAGCTGGAAAAGGCACTTCCAATATACCTGCCGATATCATTGACCGTTTCAACGACCAATGGGCAACCGAAATTGCCAATTTGATTGAGAGTTGGTGTTATGCGTAAAATAAAAATTTACTAAAATCTAAATATTATGTATATTACGGAAATAGTACATATTAAAGGCATTGGGAAGTATGTGGATTACACTGCATCCAAACAAAATTATGGTTGGGATGGTAATATGTCGAAATTTAATCTTCTGTATGCGGATAATGCGAGCGGGAAAACTACATTGACTCAAATAATAAAGTCAATTTCTAGTTCTTCTGATATTTCGGAAATACGAAAAAGAAAAACCTTTAACTATACAGGAAATCCGTCTATTAAATTAAAGGTGAATAATGATCCAACACAACAGGTGATTGAATATCACGGTGCTAATTGGAATCAAAATATTGATGAGATTATTGTTTTTGATACGTACTTTGTAGAGAGAAATGTGTACATTTTATCGCCAAGTAAGAAAACCGGAGATGCTGATAGTGTCAGTCTTTTGTTAGGAGAAGATAGTGTAGAAGCTTATGAAAAACTTTCTAAACTAAAAATGGATTTATCTTCCTTATCCGGTTCTAAAGGTCAATTGATACAAATGCGCAATCGAGCTACAGAGTATCAAAAGATATCAAAAATAGCTCGTGCTGTACAAATTCCTAAGTATTTCACGCCAAGTTTATCTCTTGAGGAAATTGAAACTCAACTTAGGGGTTTAGATGTAAGTATTGAGAAGATAAAAAAAGAGATGGAGAAACTCAAACAAAGGATGAATAAAAGTTCTGTGTCTGAGACGTTTATCAATGCTACGAATAAATATCTAAGATATTTCGCTCCAGGCTTAGAACTATCTGCATTGTACATGAAAACCAAAACAGCTATTGTGTATGGTATAAAAGTTCATGGATATTCAATTCGCTCAAAGGTAGAGAACTCGTCTTTAAAAAGAATTCTTAGTGAAGGCGAAAAGAACGCTCTTGCTTTTTCCTTCTTCTTGGCAAAGCTAGAAATATTACCTAATTTAGATAAATACTTGGTTGTCTTTGATGATCCATTATCAAGTATGGACGCTGCACGCCGCTCTTCTTCTATTTATCATTTATGTAGTGTTGCTAATAAAGTAGAGCAATTTATTTTACTGAGCCATGATAAGCTTTTCGTTCGAGACATGTTAAACGAGTTGACAAGTAGAAAGAAAAAGACAGATATAATAAGCGTGTTAAAAATAGGCCATACAAACAATTCAAGTGCAATCTTCACGTATGATGTAGCAGAAGACACTAAGACCGGCATGGCAAGAGATTTAAAAATCGTCAATGATTTTCGTAGTAATGTTGACACATCTATCTACTCTCCAGAAGAAGTTGCTGGCAGTTTACGCAGATTAGTAGAAGGATTCTTGCGATTAAAATATTCTTCACTTGGATGTTTTGATGAAAAACAAATGCTAGGAGGTATAATAAACTACATTGAAAAAAGTGCAGATCCAATCTTTGACAATGACAAAAAATATATAGAGGAATTAAGAGAGATCAAAGATTACTCCAATAAATTTCATCATTCAGATGCAAGTTCTGTAGTCGAAACAATCAATAATACCGAGTTGAAGACATATTGTGATAGAGTGTTAAAAATTTTATTAAAATTATAAAATATCATAAAAAACAAATCAATTTATTCTAACACATGTTGAAGCATCCAAACCAGACAGTCACCCGACGGTGAGCCGACAGTCAAGGCTTAGGTGACTGCTCTATGGAGAAAAAACACCTTATATATTAACCCCGCGCACAAGTGCGCAAAAATGAAATAAATATTAACTTTAAAATACCAAAAACATCATGAAAAATTTAAACTTAATCAAAAGGCTATGGACAGATAGCCATGAAAAACAATCACCGCAGCGGTTCGCCCGCTATGCCGCAATCCTCTTAATGCTCCTCCCCCTCATAATCGGACAAATGTGGGGATAGCAAACCTCAAATACTCCGCTATAGACGTCGTATTCTACTGCCAAACCCCTCTTTTCGTGAAAAATTAAAAATATTTTTATGTTTTTCGGCATTTCCCTTGCGAGTGTCGATTTTTTTTTGTACCTTTGCGCCCGATTTGTTTGGGCGCGACCGTGCAAGCACGTATGAACGCACGTATGGCGCGCAAAAGATAGAACAATAACATAAATATAACATGATAGATTATGGAGCGACGCTCGTTGTAATTTGTCAGAAACATACAATAAGAACGAAAAGGAAAATAGATATTCACTGCATGGTATAACTCACTTGTTAGGGCAAGTAGAATATGTAGTGGCATAACACAATATGGACATAATTTGAGGTTGTTTGCGGCTCCCGGAAACTTCGCAACTTTCTAAAATCAGCGCAACAACAACCAGTGATTTCATCGGAATATGTACCCGCATGCATGCGCGTAGCGCATTGCTTGTGGGAGGCATATAAGATACCCGATAGGATGTTTGGTTGTTTGAACTGTAAGTGAAGTTCGAGTACTATGGGAGCGTGAAGAACAAGTGATCTTCACGCTTTCTTTATGTCCCTAACGATCGTTTATGGCTAAAAGCCCCTTTTGCATCCTTCTCGCATCCTTGCGAGAACCCAAAAGCACGGAGCATTGATGCAACGTAAAAATAATAACATAAAAACACACAACCATGAAAAAAACGATCATAGCAAATTATGGTACTGAAAACGTAGGGAAGACCACGTCAATCAAATTGGTGTATAATAAACTGCACCAAATCATTACAGATGAAAACTGCCGTGATCTTCATTCTCCTGAGGATAACAACGGAGACCTTTGTGCTATATTGACTATCAATGGAGTAAAAGTTGGAATCTCCAGTTTAGGGGATAATATCCCAGAGCACGCTGACTGGTTAAATGAATTAGTAGGAGAAGAATGCGTCATTATTCTGGCAGCCTGCCATGACAATGACGATACAACAAAAAAGATATATGGTCTCCAGAAGAAAGACTATCGTATTATATGGACGGAAAATGCACGCTTTTATCAGGAGTTAGAATCAAATAAACATAAATCTCCTAAAGGCATCACAAATCGCTTCAATGAAAATTGGGCAACGGAGATTGCTAATTTGATAGAGGCTTGGTGTTATGCAGGGGAAGAGGAAAAAGATAATTAACAAACTAAAAATATAAAAATATTATGAAAAAAGCTTGTAATATGCATCCAAACCCGACAGTCAACCGACGGTGAGCCGACAGTGAGCCGACAGTCAAGGCTACTATGGGGCTAATGACAAAGAAAAATGTATGTTCATCCCCGTCGAATTTTATTCGACAACAAAATAAAAATCTATGTCATTTCGTCGGATATCATCCGACAACCTAAAATAGCACACAAGTGCGCAAAAAAGAAATATATTAACATTTAAATATCAAAACATCATGAAAAATTTAAACTTAATCAAAAGGCTATGGACAGATAGCCATGAAAAACAATCGCCGCAGCGCTTCGCCCGCTATGCGGTAATGCTGATGATGCTCCTTACCCTCGGTGTCGGACAGATGTGGGGATACAACGAGTACAACAAACAATACTTGTATTTTGACGGAGCCAGTTTTACTAATTTTTTTAAAGACGGCTGCAAACCGTATATCTCTCCAAAGTGGGATTATGATTGCAATAATAGTTCTTACAATGGAGGAGATAAACAGATGACTCAAATTGGCTCTAGTTACTATTATTATTTGGATTTAGCCAATTCAAGTTCTTCATATCTTTTTTTCCGAGGCTTTTATATTGGAAGAAGTTCTAGTTTCTATAATGGGGCCAAGATGGGTTATGTTGATGGCAGCACAGATAACTGTATAAAAGCCACCGGCTGGGGAACATATTCTTGGGGTAAATATGCTCCGCCTATGTCTTCAGCAACAGTAACAAACACGTCTACTGTATATGGCGGTGATGGAACATCAGGAAATCCATATCAGATAAAAAAGGGAACATCCCTTTCCGTTTCTGCTAGCGCAATAAGTAGTGTTCCGGGGGATGATCAAGCCAAATATTATCAATTCTATAAAAAAGAAGGTTCAGGTTCTAGTAGTGCATGGGGAAGTGAGAGCACAACTAATACAGCGTCTATTACCGCGTCAAGCACTGTTGGAGTAACTTACGAGATATATGTAAAGGCACGAAACGAATTTTATGGCACTTACGGAACTCAGGCGACAAGTAGCAAAGTATATTTTATTACGGTTGACCCTATCTATGCCATTTTGGGAGACTTTAATAGTTGGACGCACTCTGCTTCAACTTGGGATTTAGTTGATAAAGGCTCTAATAACTGGGACGCTACATTCGCGTTAGATGCTAATACTACATATGAGTTTAAGGTTGTCTTTAACTCGACATATTACGGTAAAAATACAGGTTCTACATATAGTACAATAACTCGTGGTTCTACCTCAATTAATTCGTTAGCGACAGGTACTGTTAATAACCTCAAAATAACTACCGATGTCGCAGGAGATTATACTTTCCGTTTTAGTAATGCGGCTACGAAATCCGTGATAGTTACATATCCAACAGCTTACACGGTAACATTCGGTTATGGAACTGGCGGTAGTAGCGTTACAGCTTCTGCAACGAGTGCCGGAGGCTCTTTTAGTTCCGGTGCTTATGTCGCTTCTGGAGATGAGGTTACGTTCTCTCAGACTGCTGCAACGGGTTACACCTTTAAGGGATGGTATACATCTTCTACAGGTAGCACCAGTGCAGGAGTTTCAAATAACAAACTTACCATCAATGGTGCTAAAACCGTTTATGCACAATATACACCGAATGACTACGAAATAACTCTTGCCAAAAACGGCGGTAGTGCCAATGGTACAGTAACGGCCACTTACAATAGCACTGCCACCAAGTCCTTTACTGCTGTTACAAGGACGGGTTACGATTGTACTGGCTATTGGACAAGCACAAGTGGTGGAAATAAGGTGGTAAAGGCCGATGGTACATTAGTTTCATACAGCTCTTCTGTTTCTTCCTATTTGAACACTAACGGAACATGGAAAAAGACGACGTCTACGACTTTGAATGCTCAGTGGACAGCACAGACCTATACTGCCGATAACAACTTAAACAAAACGACTGGTTCTACAAATGGTAAATATACTGCGACATACGATGCAACGAGTATAACCATTAATACTACTCCGACCAAAACTGGTTATCATGTTGATGGATACTACAAAGAATATAGTTCCGGCACTTACACTACCTTAGTCGCCACCTCTGCTGGTGCCTTACAAGAATCAACCGGTTATACAGATGCAAGCAAGAAATGGAATGTAACAAGCAATCAGACACTTTACACCAAATGGGCTGCAAATACTTATACGATTGCATTCAATGCCAACGATGGCAATTATGTAGGTACAGCGACCGGTAGTACTGCGTCTATTAACGCAACCTATGGCACAAGTTACACACTAACAACCAACGGCTTCAGCCGTGAAGGTTACGACTTTGCAGGTTGGACAAGAAATGCTGACGGAACAGGAACTTCCTATACCGATGGACAAACCGGAGTTAGCAATTTAACCAGTACTAATGGTGCAACTGTAACTCTTTATGCTAAGTGGACGGGAACTACGTATACTGTCACTTTTAACGCTCGTGGAGGAAGTGATTTATCTATCAATAGTAAACCCGTAACTATGGGCTCTGCGTATGGCGAATTGGCAACTGTTACTCCTCCTGCCGGATATGTATTTGATGGCTGGTACACGTCTGCAGGTGGCGGAACGAAAGTGACCAGTGCTACACAAGTCACGACAGCTGTTGACCACACGCTCTATGCCCGCTACATCCAGAAAGCACAAGTCTATTTCAAAAATACGATTGGATGGAGTCAGGTTTGGGTAACCTATGATGCGAATTGGCATGGTAGTCAAGGTACAGGTAACCAAGGTAAGACGTATCATCAAATGAACTTGGTTCCGGGTACTACTGATGTTTATTACGACGACATCCCTGACGAATATCTCACTTCTTGGAGATGGAACATTGCTTTTAATAATTTGGATTATTCTTCTATACCTTTCTACGCTTTTGATAACGGCGAAGCTGTCTTCCGTTATGACTTTGATAAAAAGGCAACGATGTTTGTTCCAACCAGTAACAAGGGTGCTAATGTTGACGGAAACTTTAATGATGTGAATAATGTCCAATATCGTAGTACCGGATACAAAGACGGAACTGGTAGTAACCCGGAATATACCTCCGGTTATTGGAGGACATATAATAACACCTACTCCGGTTATACAATGACTTATCAAAAGAAAAATGGTCCATGGTCAAGCGGTCATAAGATGGAATCTTCTAGTGTAAGCTCAAATGTATTTATCTATACTGTCCACATGGACGCCAACTCACAATACAACTTTGCATTCTACAAAGAGCGCGATGTGAATACAAAGAGTGTGCAGTTCAATTACAGAACGCAAATCACAAGTACAGCATGCACGGATTTGAAACTTGTTTGTGATCCGAATAACGCATGGATGCAAACAACTGTAGAAGGCGACTATGTCTTCAAATTAGAGATGAAAAATGATGGTCATATGTACTTGACTGTAGAATATCCATTTAAGGTAAATGACTATAAGGTCGTGTATAGTTACACCAAAGATGGCGCAAAGACTTATGACTCCGAGATTATCCGTGGTAGAGCAAATGGATTAGATACCATCTCTGTCTTTATCCACTCTTCTTCTGATGCATCAAGTCGCTCTTTGAAGATTGCTAAATGTACAGGAATTAATGCAAGCGGTGTTCCTACTTGGAACAATAGTTATGCGACGATAGATATCTCATCTGTTTCAGAAAGCGGTGTATATGACTTTATCATCACACAAAACGAAAGTGCTGCGGCTACCGGTGCTTATTGGAACAAATATACCGGCAACTACTACATCCGTACTGAATCGTCTGATGGCGGCTGGGATATGTATAAATATCGTCCGGACAATATCATGACACTCTCTGAGTACTCTCTGACTCAGACGTTGTCTGATCCGTTCAGTCATTACTACTGCCGCTTTATTGGAAGCACTTCGGTGGACATTACTTACGCAGTTGCTACCGACTACAGCCCGAATATCAGTGGTACAATGACCGGCGATGCTACTATCGGAGGAGGCGCAACCACATTGCCCGCGACCGCCAATGTACGTTTCTCATGGAATGAAAAAACAAATGCCCTGAGACGTGCATACCTTAAAAATGCGCAAGGTGCGGGAAATAACCGTTACCTCGTACTACATGGTGCAGATAACAAGATTCGCAACAATGATGCTACTGGCACGGAAATTACACCAAGTGGTGACCTTGTCGCTAATGAGTTGTTATTTACCGATATCGGCAACTGGGTATATCAAGTAGAGCTCAAAGCTATTCCAGGAGCAAAGGTAAGTTTGATTGCCAACTATAATAGTGCTGACCGCTATTTGGTTGGAGATGGAAGCACCAAATGGGAAACGATCATAGGTGGTAGCGGATCGTCTCTGTATAGTATCAAGGCGGTATATGACTTCAAGACCAACCGACTCATGACAGCATGGATTCCGGGAGGAGAAATCAATGAAAACATTAGCGATGTGGATGTATTGCTTTTACGTTATGCTCAAAACGCCGGAACGGCTATTACCTTCGGAGGTGACTATACAGTCGGCGCGAAGGAAGTAATCGGAGCGATTGAAATGCGCTACAACGATTTAGTTGGTCACGTAGCAGCCTGGACAAGCAGCAGTCGTCCATTACTGAAATTCTTTGTCTCGTTCCCGTTTGATGTCAACGTAAGCGATATATTCGGTTTGAATAGTGCGTACGGCGATGCCTACATAGTTGAGGAATATGATGGCGCAGGACGTGCCGAGAAAGGTTTCTTCGGAGGGGATGGTACCACGACCTTCTGGAAAGAGTTGCAACCCGGAGATGTGATGCTCGCGAACGTAGGATACTGCGTCATATTAGACAATGACTACTTCAATGGCGATATTGGAAATATTTGGGACGATAAGAGTGCAGGCAGTTCCGTCTATTTGTACTTCCCATCTGCAAGTTCCGTAGGAGACATAGAAAGTTCGTCAGAGACCATCAGTATTCCTGAGCATTTATGTCATCACGACCGCACCTTTATGACCGGAGGTAGCAGAGAGGTGAACCACATTAACACCGATTCACACTGGAACATGATGGGTGTACCTATCTTTGACACCCACTCAGACCCCGGCACATCCGGTCAACCGGGAGCAGTATTTGCTACGAGCGGAACAGACGGAGATGGTAACTTTAACTACTTCTACGAGTGGAATCCGAGTAATAATCAGTTCAGTATTCACACCGCGGTTAACTATTCCTTCAAGTGCATGCATGGTTATATGGTACAGTATCATGGTAATGTCACATTCAAGACAGCCGCAGCTCCGGCATCTGTAGCTGCTCGTAGAGCGCCGCAAAAGGAGAACTATCAGATTGAGTTGCAAGTGCTCAATAACAATGCTGATGTGCTTAACAGTGCGTTTGTTGAGTTGCGCGAGAACGCTTGTGACACCTTCGAATTGAACGAAGATGTATATATGTCGTTCAACAACCTCGCAGTGAACATCTACACGCTCGCCGGAAACTATGATGTAGCGGCAAACGTGCTTTCCGTAGGAAACCACACCATTCCTGTTGGAGTGAAAGTAACAAAAGCCGGAACATACCGATTCTCCATGCCAGGCAACTTCAGCGGAGAAGTAACGCTTCTGGATACTTTCACTGGAGAAAGCACCAATCTCGCATTGGATGATTACGAAGTGGAACTGCCGAAGGGCACTACCGAGGATCGTTTCTTCCTGAAGACCAACATAAAGAAGGTGGCTACCGCTATTGATGGTATTTCCGAAGACGGCTCGTTGAAAGACGGCAAGGCACATAAGTTCCTACAGAACGGAGTAATGTATATTTTACAGAATGGTGTACTATATGATGCACAAGGAAAACGCGTTCAATAATGAATGAAGGAATGAAAGAGTTAAAGAATGAAAGAATGAAAAAAAGGATAAGAATCATGAGAACGAAATTAATTATAATCGCATTATTGAGCGCAATCACAATCAGTGCTACAGCGCAGCAATATTCGCCGGCTTCTGTAACGGATCCAGCTATTCAAAGCCAGCAGATCATGAGTGGGAGCGCGTATAACGGAACGGTATATGAGCCATTCTCAAACTCCGTTCCTTCGGAACAAAGTGCTGTAGGATCAAGTTATACTCCCACAAGCAGACCGCGCCGGTCAAAGGAAAATCCAGGCGATCCGGGCGTAACGGATGATACATCTTCGCCGCTCGGCGAGCCGTGGGTCCTCGCGGTATTCGCACTTGCTTTCGGAGGAATCGTCTTCCTTCGGAGACGACGCGAGGCGAAGGGATAAGCGGAAGGTTGTCCCAATGATGGGACAAAGATGAATGAAAGAGTTAGCAAATGAACGAAGCGAAGTGTGTATGAAGAAGATATTGATTGTTATTGCCCTACTGATTAGTATGGGAGTGTCAGCCGGAACATGGTCTTTCAGCGGCGGATGTATGTATTTCGACAACAGTCAGACCCAGTGGAAAGACGGTTCTATCATGCTCATCATCGGCAAAGCGACGTACTCATCCGTCTATCCGATGATGGCTGACCCAACCACTGCTGACCGCTGGATGTGTAACCTGCCTTCGTCCGGCTGGTCCGATGCAGAGTACATGGCTGTTATTTCCGGCTCCAAGTCATGGAAATCCGGTAACTTCGGTCCGGACAACCTCGTTAATGCCAAACATTATAGCGCTACTTACACAGCCGGACTAAGTTCTACGGCAGGACAGGGATTCCTCTTTACGCCTCAATCGGCAGGAAACGGATGTAACCTGACACTCAGCTATCTGGGAACAGGCTACAACGGAGTCTCTTTCTCCGCGACAGAGAAGAACAACTGCTATAAGATCGACACCCTCAACCAACAGGTTACGTTCATCTTCTCCACCTCTTCCAAGCGTTTCAACATTGCAAAATCCGACGTCAACAAGGTTTATACCTATGGCTCGCTCAGCGTTTGGGACAAAGAGGATGAAGGCTACCGTCTGACCAGCTATTCGTCCGACGGCTGTTTCTACCGCACCGTTTCGTTCTCCGAAGTGGAACGCGTGGGTAACTGCGGATTAGTAGAGTTCCTGTTCCATGTAGTCAAGACCGATGGCTCCAGCTACGATGTACGCTCCCATTCGTCCTGGGAAGGAGGCATTGATAGCCGGTTGGTTTTCGATAACAAGATGGTCCTCTCCATGCCATGGGACGATATGAATGAGATAGCGCAACGATGGGAGTACGCCAGGTATGTCAAACCGCTCGCAGAATGGAACCTCACCGATAGTATGGAACAGGCACGGATATCCAATTTCCGCCGCGTACCGGGTACCCAACACCTCTATCGCTCCTACCACCCGTTTGACCCAACGCGCGCGAAATATGACACCGAAGTACAACGACTTAATTACGTACGTCATTTCGCGGAGCAATTCGGCATCCAAAGCGACATCGCCCTCAGCGGAGACATGACTTCCCATGCCGGTAGCACCTACTCTTGCGGAGGAAATACATATACTATCACAATCCCCGCCTACTATCAGTCCATCATTGCGAATAACAACGTCCTTTATGTCGGCACGCAAAACGGACATACGCCGGATTTCAACAATGCCATCTACTACTCCGATGGTGAACGTTTTGCGCAGTGGATCAAAGAGACAGTCGAGTTCATCATCGATGATGCGCACCCGGTGCCATTCCAGATTCACTGTGCACTCGGGGCTGATCGTACAGGCGCATTCTGTGCGACTATCGCATCCCTCTGTGATGCCAATTGGGAGAACATTAGTTATGACTACTACCGCACCTCCGAATTGCGCGTCGAGGAGTACCGCCATCCCAACACCATCCGTTACTGCCTACGTCATATGTGTGGTGTGGATCCGGCTACCGATCCCTCTTTTAACGAGGCAGTCAAGCAGCATTTCATTCAAGGTGGTTGGCTCACAGCCGAGCAGATAGCAGCTCTTAAAGCCAAGCTTAACAGCCAGGACAAACCTACCGCCATTGAGTATCAAATCACCGATGACCCGTTATCCGGCACGAAAAAGGTCATTAAGAATGGCGTCCTCTATATTGAGCGAAACGGAAAGATTTTTGATGCTCGCGGCAGTAGAGTGGAATAAATCCCCCGCCGCAAACGCTCTGAGGCTTAATGGATTAGTGGATGAGAGGATGAGTGGATGAGTGGAAATTGAAAGGTGAAATTTTTAAACAATCACAGCCTGCTTAGATGCTGGTTGTGGTTGTTTGCGTTACCTAAAACAGCCAAAATAGTCCCTAAAAGAAGAAATTTTGCATTTTTTTGTCAAAATATTTGGATTGTAACTAAAAAATAGTTACCTTTGCACAAAATTTTTGAAATATGAGTTCAAAAGAGAAACTAATTGCGCGCTTTTTATTGTTGCCTTCGGACTTTACTTTTGATGAGTTAGAGCGTTTATTAACCACTTTTGGTTACGTAAAATCGAATAAAGGAAAGACTTCCGGATCACGAGTGGTGTTCAAGGATAAAGATAGTCATCCGATTATGCTTCACAAACCGCACCCGGGCAACATTGTTAAAATGTACGCGTTGAGGCAAGTATTAGAGGAATTGCAAAGTAAAGGACATTTAAAATAAGTAGCTATGAATACGATTAGTTATAAAGGATTTCTTGGAACCGTTAACTTTTCTGAGAAAGATGAATGCTTCTATGGCAAAATAGAGGGCATAGATGGTCTGGTGAACTTTGAAGGGCAAAGCGTGAGCGAGTTGACACAAGCTTTTCACGATGCAGTAGATGATTATGTGGCTTATTGCGAAGAGGAGGGACTTGAGCTTCGCAAGAGTTATACAGGGCGACTGAATATCCGCATTAAGCCTGAGACGCATAGTCGTATAGCTGCATTGTCGAAACAATCGGGTGAGTCAATCAATGCTTTTATTAGTCAAGCGCTTGATTTGCGCGTAGCTGCGATGCTGTAAAATCCCATCAGCATTGTTTCCCCCTCGGCGATGCCCTTCTTCCGTTGCTCTTTATGTCCCTCGCGTTCTGTGGCTACCTCTATCTCCGCCGCAAACGCTCCGAGGCTTAATGGCTGAGTGGATTAGAGGATTAGTGGCTTAGAGGATTAGAGGATTAGTGGATTAGAGGCTTAGTGGAAAAATGCAGAAAAATGGCATACAAACTTGCGTATGTCATTTTTTTGTTGTACCTTTGCAGCATAATTCAATCATCGTATGGCACAAGAGGAAGCTATCAAATTATTTGAAGAAAAACAAGTTCGTTATGTATGGGATGACGAGCAGGAGAAGTACTATTTCTCTGTGGTAGATGTCATCCAAGTGTTAACCGATTCAGAAAATCCTCGTAAGTATTGGAGTGTTCTGAAAACAAGGCTGAAGCAGGAAGGAAGTGAGGTGGCTACAAATTGTAGTCAACTGAAATTGCAGGCTGCTGATGGGAAAAAATATCTTACGGATGTGGCTGATACTGAGCAAGTTCTAAGACTTATTCAATCCATTCCTTCTAAGAAAGCAGAGCCATTTAAACTATGGTTAGCGCATCTTGGCCAAGAGCGTTTGAATCAAATGCAAGATCCCGAATTGAGTATTCAGCAGGCTGTTGCTGATTACCGTCGGTTAGGGTATTCCGAGAATTGGATCAACCAGCGCGTTCGTTCTATCGAGGTTCGCAAAGAGTTAACTGACGAATGGAAACGCGGAGGAATGCAGGAAGGTCAACAGTTTGCTTCGCTGACTGATATACTGACACAAGCGTGGAGCGGGCTGAAGACCAAAGACTACAAACATCTGAAAGGTTTGCGTAAAGAGAACTTAAGAGATAACATGACGAATGTGGAGTTGGCACTGAATACATTGGCTGAGGCTTCGGCTGCCGAATTGAGTCAGCAACGCAATCCTAAAGGCTTTAATGCAAACGCAGCAGTTGCAAAAGAAGGAGGTAAGGTCGCACGGGTAGCTCGCGAGCAATTAGAAGCATCGTTAGGTAAGAGCGTCATTACCAGCAAACGTGCAAGCGACTATCTGCCACCCAAAGAGACTCCGGTCATCGACTTCCCGGAGGAAAGTAACAAGGATTGATGATGCAAGCTCTTTTCTCGCTTTTAGACGCACAAAACCTGCAAAATATGCGCAGAATGGTATAAAAAAGCAGAAATATTGAAAAAAATCGGCATAACTCTTGCGTATGTCGATTTTTTTGTGTAATTTTGCGGCGTATTTGAACACTTTGGGCGTATTGTGCCCTTTCGTGTAAGGCGGTTTGGGACTCCCGAAAACATTCGCAACGTTTTATTTTACCAGTCCAAACAGCATCAATGATTCCGTAGCGGTTTAGCTGCTTTTGCGGAAATTGGTGTTGTATTTTGCTGTATACGTTTGCAGCGTTCGGGGTCTTTGACATAGTGGATTTACCGCAAAAACGGGTAAAAAATAGATAAAATTATGTTTTTTTGCCTAAAAACTTGTGTATGTCGTAAAAAAGTTGTAATTTTGCAACGAAAATCATTGCAAATATGCCTGTACCAAGGAGAATCATCTTTTATAACAATTACTTCGTCACATTTTATACCGCGCAAACGGAGGATGTACGTCGTAAGATCAATCAGGTGCTCAAACTGGTGGAAACACAGGAAAAGATACCTAAGAAGTTTTTCCGATCAATAGAGACAGTAGAAGGACTATTTGAGATTCGTATAGAGATGGAGAGTAATATTTATCGAATCTTCTGTTGCTTTGATAAAGGGAACTTGGTAGTTTTGTTTAATGGTTTTCAAAAGAAAAGCCAAAAGACCCCGCCGGATCAGATTTCGAGGGCGGAGAGATTGAAAAACGAATATTTTAAAGAGAAGGAGGCACGATAATGACTGCACAACACAAACAAGATTTGATGCAATGCACAGATTTCTCCCAATTGTTGGATGTCGAGTACGGAAAGCGAGGCACTACCAAACGTGAGAAGTTTGAAGCAGATGCTGAGGCATTTTGCATCGGTGAGATTTTGAAGGAGCAAAGGCTTCAGGCTGGTATGACTCAAAAAGAGTTAGCTGCTCAATCGGGCACTCCTACTCAAGTTATCTCCCGATTGGAGCACGGTTATAGCAATGTTTCTTTATCTTCCATCTTTCAGATTTTTGCCGGGATGGGCAAGAAAGTTGCATTGACAGTTCTATAATCCCTAAAATATCCTACAATCCAAGCGGTAAATTCATAGCGAGTTTACCGCTTTTTTTGTGCGTGGCGGTAGACCGAGGTCAAAAAATGCCAAGCTAAAAGCCCCTTTTGTGCAGGATGCGAAATAATCGTTCGAATGTAATGAGATAAGAACAGATGCGACCGAAGTCAAAGGCTGGTAGGATCGATAATGAATAAGGAATGAGTAAGAAATATACAAGGAATAGCTAAAGTTTTTATCTAAGTGATCTATGAAATGATGATAAAATGCACTGGCAGAAATGGCAGAAATGGCAAAACTTTTGCCACTTATGCCACTTTTGCCAATGCAAAAAATTACATGGCACAGTTGGCACAATTGGCACAATTGAGGTGAAGAGTGTCAAAAGTGCCAAGAGTGCCATGCAAAAAATATAACCGGCATACGATGCCGGGGAAATGGACGAAGAGAAAAGAATAATAACATAAAAAACACAAAAATAGCCCAATGCCACAGGGCTTAAAACAGAGGCAAAAGGATCTTTGACAGATTGAGATATTTGTAGAGTAATAGGCTCGCCGCGAGCAAAAAAAAGCATAATTAATTGCTGAAAACGATAAAAATTTACCAATTTCAGCAATTTATCGTCAAATTATTTGCTCAAACCAAATATTTGTTGTATCTTTGCAGCGATTTTTAATAAAGGCATGAGCCTTGATAATAAGAGTGAGATATGACAGAACCGATGTTTGGGCGCGATGAAGAGTGCCGTTTAATCAGAAAGTATTTGAACAGTAATCGTTCAGAGTTTGTTGCGGTATATGGTCGTAGGCGTGTTGGAAAAACATTTCTTTTGAGACAGACGCTGGGTGACTCGTTGTGTTTCTGTTTTACCGGAATGGCGAATGTGAAGAATTCGGAACAACTGCTGAATTTTAACATTACGCTGCGTCGGTATTATCCGGAAGCTAAATCAAGCGCTAATTGGTTAGAAGCGTTTGAGCAACTCCGCGATTATGTGGAGAATTGCAATCAAGGGCAGAAGGTGATTTTTATTGACGAACTACCTTGGTTAGATACTCCGAAGTCGAATTTCATGCCCGCTTTTGAGCATTTCTGGAACGCATGGGCATCGGGACGTTCGGACATCAAACTGTTTGTCTGCGGAAGTGCAACCTCGTGGATGTTGGATAACATCATCAATAATCATGGCGGATTACATAATCGCGTAACGCATGAGATGTTCTTGGAACCTTTCTCGTTAGGGCTCTGCAAGCAGTATTTTGATGCGTACCATTTCGGTTATTCGGACAGAGAGTTGGCTGAGTTCTACATGATTTTCGGAGGAGTGCCGTATTATATGTCGCTCATGGATAGAGAACAGAGTGTTGCTCAAAACGTTGATAGACTGATTTTTAGTCCCAAAGGAGAGTTGCGTAATGAGAAGGAAAACCTCTTTCGCTCGCTCTTTCGTCACTCAGAAGATTATGTGGCAATCTTGGATGCCATCTCTGATAAGCGAAAAGGTCTGACTCGTGCAGAAATACTGAAAGAGACTAAGTTGGATAACAATGCATTGTTCTCTAAACGTTTGGAGGAATTGGAAAAATGCAGTTTCATTCGCCATTATGAGGACTACTCCAAACGTCAGCGTAACACACTTTATCAGTTGGTTGATCCGCTAAGCCACTTTTGGTGTAATGTTGTTGATCAAAACAAACATGGTGATGAACAATTCTGGAGTCATTCGCAGAATAGTCCGCTGTTCAATGCATGGTCAGGTTTGGCTTTCGAGATGTTGTGTCTAAACCATGTGCCGCAGATCAAGCAAGCACTTGGAATAGCAGGCATACAAGCAGACGTCTATTCATGGCGAACTCCTGCGGATGTTACGCCGGGTGCTCAAATCGATTTGGTTATTGACCGTGCGGACAGGTGTGTGAATATATGCGAGATGAAGTTCAGCCGTTCGGAATATGAGATGGATGATGCAGAGAGAAATAAGATTGAAAATCGCATTCTTCAGTTTCAAAACCATGCAGAATCCCGCAAGTCCATTCGCCTAACGATGGTCACCAGCTACGGGCTAAAACGTAACACCCATAGCAGCATTGTACAGAACGAAATCACTTTAGCGGATTTGATGCGATAAAATTTATCACCGAAATTAACAGATACTCTACAAATTCTTGATCACAAAGATTGAGAATTTGTTTTTTTATGACACTATTTGTTGTAAAGAAGCAAAATAATCACAAGCTGAAAATAGAATAATAACATAAAAAACACACAACCATGAAAAAAACGATCATAGCTAATTTGATTGAGAGTTGGTGTTATATAACAAAAGCAGCGGCTCGCTGCTTAACAACGAGCCGAAATGATCTTTGACATACTGAGAAATGAGAGATCAAACTAATCTTTTAGACATCCGATAGGAACAAGCAACGTGCCATCTTGCAATGTAACGGCATAGCTGCCGACAGCGGTAAGCACCATCCGGAAAGCAGGTTCGCCCACTTTATTTGTGTCGATTTTGCGCATAAGTGCATTTAATTTTACATATTTTGAGTAATTTGGCGTAAATTTTTTAAGGCGTTTGGCGAAGAGTCGTTGCGGTGTTTGGCGGCATTTTACTTTGAAGAATTGTGGTGTTTTGCTTGGAAGTTTTGCGATATATGTACATTTTCTCATTTTTCAGTAAGTCCAAAAACTATGCAAAAGTGCAAAAGTGCAAAGCAAAAACAGAACAATAACATAAAAATAAACCACAGCCCAATGCCACAGGGCTAAAAACAGAGGCAATAACCATGAACCATGACTAAATGGAAAATGGATTGATCTTTGACATATTGAAAAAACATGTGAATGCAGAAAAATGGTAGTATGTGGTCGCAAATTGCGATAACCTCACAGAAAATTGTCATAAAATTTGGCTATATCAAAAAATTGTAGTACCTTTGCGGTCGCAAATGAGTATTAATGATAAGCATTATGGCAAATACCCTTCTTCCTATTCAGACGCTTTCGCCTAAGCAAATTGAGAGCAAGATATTGACCATCCGCGGCGTTCAGGTGATGTTAGACCGTGATTTGGCAGAACTCTATGGTGTAAGCACGAAAGTTCTAAATCAAGCGGTTAAGCGTAATATTGAGCGCTTCCCTGCGCATTTTCACTTTCAATTGACTGATTTAGAGACAGATGAACTGGTCACAAATTGTGACCGGTTACAAATACTTAAACATTCAAGCGTAAGCCCATATGTGTTTACGGAACAAGGAGTAGCTATGTTATCCTCTGTGTTGAGAAGCGAAACAGCTGTCCGTGTCAGTATCCAGATTATGGAAGCGTTTGTGGAAATGCGGCATACTTTAGCGGCAAATGATCACATTGTTCGTCGTCTGGAGACTATTGAGCATCACCAATTATCGTTGGCAAAACACCAAGAAGAAACGGATAATAAGATAGAAGAAGTGTTCCGGCGGTTAGATGAAGGGCAGGTTAAACCACAACAAGGAATTTTCTTTGACGGACAAGTTTACGACGCTTATCAGTTAGTATCCGATCTTATCCGTAAAGCCAAAAAGCGTTTAGTGCTGATAGATAACTATATTGACGACACGGTATTAACGATGATGGATAAACGAGGAAGTGGTGTGAAAGCGACTATCTATACAAAGTTTATTGACAAACAACTGAATCTGGATATCGCTCGTCATAATAGCCAGTACGCTAAGATAGACGTATTCCTTTTTAAAAAGGCGCACGATAGGTTCTTGATTGTGGATAACGAGGTATATCATATTGGAGCGTCCATTAAGGATTTAGGTCAACGATGGTGTACTTTCACTCTAATGCGTGATTTTACTGCAAAAGATTTGCTTGCAAAGATTAAATAGCGCTGATATTTCATAACGCATTCACATGTATGTACGTTCGAAAGGATGTACATACTTTTTTTCAATATAATCAAAAGTGCAAATAGTGCAAAAGTGCAAAGCAAAAAATAACATGAGAAAAGTGAGATTTCTGGGAATTCTCACAATTCTCAAAGCAAAAATAATAGAAAAAGAGAAAGATAGAAAATGGCAGAAGAAAAATTCTGAACAGGTAAAACGTCCGAGAAAAGTCTGTGGAAAGTCTGTGTTGATAAGGACAATCTGGTCAAAAAAGAGACCAAAGAGAGTTTATCTATCGAAGTTGACTCGAGAATGGATCGAGATTGGACCGATGTTGACTCGAGAACGGACCGATAAAGATCTGGCGGAAAAGTGCCAAAAGTGCCAATAGTGCCAAAGCAAAAATTGAATAATGATATAAAAATAAACAAAAATAGCCCAATGCCACAGGGCTTAAAACCGAGGCAAAAAGATCTTTGACATACTGATATTACCGTAAAAAGGCAAAAAATATCCACTTTTTTGCTCAAAAACTTGCACATGTCGGATTTTTGTTGTACTTTTGCAGCGCAAAAGTTTTTAAAACAAAGAAAGGAAGCAATTATGTTAGGTTTTAGTGCATCAAATGGAGTGGAGATCAAAGGACGCTTTGCAGATGAAATGCGCGCAACGATGAAGCGGGTCCGTTCAGGTAGATTAAATGCTGCCGACAAAAGGGCTCTGCGTTTTCAGCAAGAAGAAGGCGATGTGGTGTTGATTCGCGGATAAATATGGCGCAGCATTTTACATATCGTCCGTTTACGAACTTTAGCGAGTTCAATTCCTTCGTGTGCCGTATTGATGAGGTTGACGATTTTATTCATAGTCGTAAGCAATACATCAACAATGGACTTGTTGAGGCTATTAAGGATAGCGGATGTGCCCCGTATGGTGTATATGAAAATGGTACATTAGCGGCATTCTTCGCTCTACGTCAAGACCCTAAGAATAGTGAAGCCATTGAAATAGCCTTCTTGGCTGTAGATAGAAGATACGACTATCGAGGTTTAGGTAGCGCAATAATTCGCAAGATAATACAAATTACGAAAGAGGAGTATGGATTGGATATGTTAACGGTTGAAGCCTTAGTGCTCCGTCGTCATAAACCAAGACCATATGATGCAGTTGGATTCTATTTGAAATGTGGCTTCATTCGGGCAGAATTTTACGATGGTCATAAAGACACATTGAGTATGTATCGACCCATCATTAAAAACGAGACTCCTGCAGAAATTGAAATAGAAATAGAGAACGAATAGTTTTTGTTTATCATACTTTAAGCGGTAATATCAGTAATCAGGGTATTACCGCTTTTTTGTGCGTGGCGGTGAATGAAAGCAAAAAGTGCCAATAGTGCCAAAGCAAAAATTGAATAATAACATAAAAATAAACCACAGCCCAATGCCTCAGGGCTTAAAACAGAGGCAAAAGATCTTTGACGTATTGATATACCTAAAAAAATAGGCAAAAAAGAAAGATTTTTGTGCAAATGTTTGCGTATGTCAGAAATTTATTGTACTTTTGCAGCGTCAAAAGTAATGAGCAACAAAACTATGGCACAAGAAACATTAAAAAGTCTCATCGCTGTCATGATGACGCTATCTGTGCGAGAGCAAGAACAAGTGATTGCAGAGCTGCAAGCTAATGTGCGGCAGATAAACCATGTAGATGAGTCTATCCGTCAGCAACTGATTGCAAATGCAGAAGAAGGCATCGCTGAGATTCAACGTGGCGAGTACTATACGAATGACGAGG
>Ga0256405_10005158_pt1 | contig 23152 bp, 22 predicted proteins | sample RumenRJG_02DNA_FD_189096 | JGI IMG/M metagenome (GOLD analysis project Ga0256405, IMG submission 189096) | Bovine rumen microbial communities from Lethbridge, Alberta, Canada - RJG_02 | ecosystem: Host-associated > Mammals > Digestive system > Stomach > Rumen | place: Canada: Alberta... | reverse complement strand
CTAACTGTCCACAGCAGACCTCCTTTTCCGTTCACTTTCTGTTTTCTGCCGCCTGTGAACTCTGGCGGCACAGCCGGGGCAGTATTTTGCCCGGTTGGATTTGGGGACGAACACACCGCCGCAGACCTCACAGCGTTTCAAGTCCTTATCCCGGAAAATCTCCGCTTCCAGCGTCCCGTCCAGCGGCAAGACCGCCCAGCGGAACCACTTACAGCAGACCGAGAAAGAAATCGTCTGCGGACAGGTGCAGGTGTCCCCATCGTCAAGGACAATGCAGTTGCCGTCCTCACAGCAACAGCACTCCCGGCGTATCAGGCTGGCCGCCTGTTTTCTCTGCGCCGGGGTCATGCGGTAAAGGGAACCGTCCGGCCTGCGTTCCAGCGGCGGCAAGTCTTTATAGGGGTTATCTCTCATGCGTTCCCTCCATTTTGCTTTCCGTTGCCGTTCTCCCCGAAAAGGTTTCCTGCCCCATTCCTGCGGCGTGTTCCGGCGTTGGCACGCTCCTCGCAACTTCGGGACATTTTGTCCCGAAGTCCGACTCCTTGCGGTGCTTCCCCAGCCGGGGTATTCCTTTTCGGACGGTCATTCTGTTTTCAAGGTGCCGTCCATCGATGAACTACCCTAAGTCTACACGAAAAAAATGCAATTCCCGGAATATTGCGAGAATTGCATTTTGATGAAGTTTACACTTTGGAAATTGCATTTTTGCAATCATTCTGTATAATGGAAGTATGCGGAGGAGGTGCGTATCTATGGCTTTACCCGGAACGCCCGGACAGCGGATTTCCGATTTATGCAACGGGAACCACATCACACAAAAGGAACTTGCGGAGAAGATAGGCGTTTCCGCTTCCCAGTTGAGCCGCATTGTCAGCGGCGAAACAAGAACGGTCAGCAGTGATATTCTCATAGGTGTGGCAAAGGAATTTAAGGTATCGACAGACTACATACTGGGCTTGTCTACCGTGAGCGTTCGTAAAAGCTACGATATTTCTGAATTAGGCTTGTCCGAGGGAGCCGTGAGGGGGCTTGTGACGGGTGCTGTTGATGTGCAAATCCTCAACCGCCTGTTGGAACACAGGAATTTTCCTAAGCTGATAGATTTGATACGGATTTATTTTCAGGATACGGCGGCAAAGGGCATAACAGCAAGAAACCAGCTTATCGAGATGGCAACGGCTTCCCTGTCCGACCTGATGAAAGAACACCCGGAACACCGGGCAGAAGCGAAGCAGGATTTACAGCTTTTGAACGCCCAAAAGATAGGGGAACATGAAGCGGAGATTGAAAAAATCAAAAATGTGTTCCTGGCTATCCTGCGGGACATTAAGAAAGACATTGACAACGGGGAACAGCCGGGAGAAGCTGTGACCGCCGCTATGTTCCAAGCCATGCGGGACGCACTGGCGGAACAGAAACAAAAACCACTTTCCATTGACGATGTAACGGCGATGATAGCTGGACAGATCGGACAGCTTACACCGATGGATAAAGAAACTGTTGAAATGTTCCAGCAGTTTGCGAAGAAGATGATTGAGCAGGCAGGAACAAAGTGATAAATTTGAATTGTGAGGGAAAATACAGATGAATCAAGGAAGAATTATTGTGATTACAGGCTCACCGGGGACAGGAAAAACAACAACTGCGTCAATTGTCGCAAAGGAATCAGATATGGATAAATCAGTGCATATGCACACCGATGACTTTTTTCATTACTTAAGCAAAGGCGCAATACCACCACATTTGCCAGAATCCAACGAGCAAAATCTGGTTGTCATTGAAGCCTTTTTAGAAGCTGCAAAGCGATATGCTCGTGGCGGATATGATGTAATTGTAGATGGGATTGTCGGGCCATGGTTTTTGGAGCCATGGAAAGCTCTTGTTCGGGAACATTATGAGGTGCATTATATTATTTTAAGGGCAAGTAAGGAAGAAACCTTAAAGCGGGCTGTTGAACGCTCAAAGTTAGACCGAAAAACAAATATCGAATTGGTAGAAACAATGTGGGAGCAATTTTGCAATCTGGGAATATATGAATCGAATGTTGTAGATACGACCAATTATTCCATTCAAGAAACTGTTTCCGCAGTACAAGAAAAAATCGCAAGTAGGGCAGCATTGTTGTCTTAGATTGTTTTGGTGCAATTCCCATTTATCGAGCAGATGAAGTTGGGGAGCCGCCTGGAGGCGGCGGTGCCGAAGGATAAAATAGGAGATGTTAAGGTTATGAATAATGAATACGATAATGAGAAGTTTTTTGAAGAATATGCAAAGATGTCCCGCAGTAAAGAGGGGTTAAAAGCTGCTGGTGAATGGCATCAATTAAAACCTTTGTTTCCTTCGTTAGAAGGAAAATCTGTTCTTGACTTGGGGTGCGGATATGGCTGGCACTGCAAGTTCGCAGAAGAACAAGGAGCTACAAAAATATTAGGGATCGATTTAAGTAAGAAAATGATTGAGGAAGCCCAAAAGCGCAATTCAGGAAATCAAATTGAATATCGTATTAGCGGATTAGAGGAATATGACTATCCAGAAAATGAATGGGATTGTGTTATATCTAATTTAGCTCTGCACTATATAGAGGACATAGTGGAAATATTTCAAAAAGTGTATAGGACATTAAAACCAGGTGGAATTTTTCTTTTTAATATCGAACACCCTGTTTTTACCGCAGGAGTTGGGCAGGATTGGATTTATACAGATGATGGGAAACCGCAATATTGGGCGATTGATAATTACTTTATAACAGGAGAACGAAATACACATTTTTTAGGATGTGATGTAGTAAAACAACATCACACACTTACACAGATTATAATGGGATTGCTGAACAATGGGTTTGAGCTTAAAGTTGTAGAGGAAGCAGAACCGCCTAAAGAGATGATGGATATTCCGGGTATGGAAGATGAACTTCGCCGCCCGATGATGTTACTTGTAAAGGCGATAGCGAAAAAATAATATCTCTATTAGGAAAACTGATATACCCCAATTTAGAGAATGGCATAGTAATTCCTAGTGATAAAGAGAAAATGATTGCACTGGCAAATAAATACATTGAAAAAGAAAATGTAGATGCACTCATTCTCGCCTGTACGGAGCTGCCACTTGCCATAAAGCCCGAAGATGTTAATGTGCCAATCGTGAATACAACCCAAGTACATATCAATGCAATTTACCAATATGCAATTCGATAAAAATAGCAAAGCCAGCCGAGCCAGTCAACGGTCAAGATGAACGGCGCATTTCATGCGCCGCCGTTGACAGCCCCGCCCGTCTTTGCTAAAGGGTAATCAAGGCGGGAAAGCCCTAAAATGGCTTCACACCTATTTCAATAATTGGAGGAGATAAAAATGAGATCAGAAAAGGAAGTTTATGATATTGTTTTGAATTTTGCAAAAACAGACAAACGCATTCGCATGGTTACTTTGGAAGGATCTAGAACAAATACAAATATTCCGCCTGATGATTTTCAGGATTTTGATATTACTTTTTTTGTTACGGATATGGACAGCTTCACAAGTGATGATAAATGGCTAGATATATTTGGTGAAAGGTTGATTCTGCAAAAGCCGGAAGATATGGAATTATTTCCAGCTGTAGAAAAGGGATTTTCATATTTAATGCTGTTTACTGATGATGTTAAGATAGATTTAACTTTGCTGCCGCTGGAACTGATAGACGAGTATTTTACATGGGATAAACTGGTAAAGTTACTGTTGGATAAAGACAACCGTATCGTAAAGCCGCCAATACCAACGGATATAGACTACCACTTGCAGAAGCCTACTCAAAGAATGTTTGACGATTGCTGTAATGAATTTTGGAATACTACAACATATGTAGTAAAGGGCTTATGCCGCAAAGAAATTCTTTTTGCTATTGACCATATGAATGATATAGTACGAAAAGAATTGCTTCGCATGATTTCCTGGCTGATTGGTATCAAACAGGGATTTCATTTCAGTTTGGGAAAAAACTATAAATTTATGAAGCAATATGTCCCAGAGGAATTGTGGGAACGACTTATGTCCACTTATAATATGGATTCCTATCCCCATATGTGGGAATCCTTTGAACAATGTATGGCATTGTTCCGGGAGGTTTCGTCAGAAGTGGCATGCCAGTTGGATTACCAGTATCCACTATATGATGAAAAAATCAGTAATTATGTGATTCGGCAAAAGAAAAAATATGGCATTGAAGATGATAACAAATAAAATTTTTTCAATCGAAAAAATTTATTTTGATTATTCAATTTTGAAAAACTGAATACCTCAAAATCAGAAAGAGCGCGGACAAGCACTTTGAGGGATTGGCCGCCTTGTCCACCCATTCAGTGGGACGGCGGGTGGCGGTCAAGGCCGGGTGTAAACCCGTTCATTTCAGCCTTGACGGTTACCCGCTGTCCTGTTACTTTTCCGGGAGTGTAGCCACAACTTCGGGACACTTTGTCCACAAGTCGGAGCGTAGGACGAGGGACGGGGGCTTTCATATACGCCCTGTCTGCTGATGAAAACAGACCTGCGCTTGCGGCTCCACGCCACACAAGCACAGCCCTGTTTTCCTGCCGCCCCTCCCCGGCGGCAACGGCATTTTCACGGCAACGCCGACAGAGCGTATAACACACTACACTTTGCTTCGCAAAGTCGTGTGCCAAATGGGGGCGTTGCCCCCTTTGGAAACCCCCACAAGAAAAGGCGGTACGCTACCCCTCCACGGGGCGCATACCGCCTTTTCTTGTTATCCAGCCCTCCGGCTGTATCGGTTGAGCAAAAGTCCGCGTGGGATTGATGTGGTATCTTTAACTTTGGGAAACTCCGGTCTCCCACTTGCTCACCGCCTGACGGCTGACGCCCAAGGACTCCGCCACGAACTCCTGAGTCATCTTGCACCGGACCCGGTGCTCCTTCAGGACCTCCCCCAGCGAGCGGCGGGTCTCCGCCTTCTCCTTTCGGACTTCCCCGGAGCGGTTGTACTTCCGCAGGGCCTTGACGCCCTGCACGGCGGCGTAGATCACAAACGCGAAGATCGCCAGCCGCACCAGTGTGACCACCAACAGTAAAATAAGTGATATTGACATATTGATATCCTCCTTTGCTCTCCGGTACCGCTTTCAGCACCATGGATCTGATGCCGTCATGCTACCAGACAAAGGCGGTTGCGGCCACCAAATATGGCGCAACTTTCCGTTGCGCGGCCTGCTTTTGCGCCTGAACAGGCTCAGTCCTGCGTCAGAACGCCGGTGAGGTCCAAGGGCTTGCCGTCGGCCCACAGGCGCTCCAGATCATAGAAGCTCCGGGCCTCGGCGCTGAACACATGGACGCAGATGCAGCCGTAGTCCAGCAGCACCCAGGTGCCGTCCCGGTAGCCCTCCCGGCGGAGGGGCAGCTCGTCAGCCTGCTCCTTCAGCGCCTTTTCCACAGACCCGCACAGGGCGTTGATCTGGGTGTTGGAGCTGCCGGTGGCGATAACGAAATAGTCCGCCAGGGTGGTAATGTCGGTGATCTCAATGGCGGAGATGTCCTTGCCCTTCTTCTCATCCAGGGCCTTCACGGCCAGAATGGCCAGTTCCTTCGGTGTCATCATATCTTGTAAATTCCTTTCTGAATGGTTCTCAGGTTTCCGTTTCTCCGGCAGAGCCCGGCTCTGTGGGCTCCGGCGGCACCACGATCACGCCAGGGTCCTCCGGCTGCTCCGGGGTCTCCCCGCCGCCGTTTTCCGTTTCGCCGCCAGCGGTGCCTGGGTCAGTGGCATCCGTCCCCGGCCCCTCCGGCGTGGCGGGGTCTGTCACGGGGGTATCGGTCCCCGGCTTCTCTGGCGTGGCGGGGTCTGTCACAGGGGTATCGGACCCCGCTTCTCCGCCGCCCGGCGTCACGGTCTCGCCGTCATCCGGGATAATTTCTTCTTCACCGCCCTCTGTGCCGGTCTCGTTGGAAGTATCGTTTTTGCTGCTTGTGACCGGTGCCACGGCAGCCTTACTGTCCTCCACATGTCCGGTGGTAGAGCTGACGGAGCCGTCCTTATTGACGGACATGATATCCAGGTCGCTCATGGTGGAGGGCTCCACAAAGGGGCTGAGCTCGTTGTTCACCAGCTCCAGCAGTTCCTGGGCGTTGGGCGTCACATAGGACTGGTAGCTGTGATACACCCGACTCCAGCAAGAGACGTTGGTGTTGGGCATGGTCACAAAATTCACCTGGGCGGTGTCCAGCTTGGCCCCGCCGCTGTTCCCCAGGAATGCCTGCTTGGCGAACCACAGCATATTCTGGAGGGACAGGTCCGTCTCCACGTTTTCGTTGAACACCTTGATGAACTCGTTGACCTTGGTGATGTTTTTCAGGCTCATCAGCTGCTCGATCATGGCCTTCAGCAGACCCTGCTGGGTCTTGATGCGGCCCAGGTCGCCGTCCGCATAGCCCAGCATCTTGCCTTTTTTCCGGTTGTCGTGGCGGTAGCGGAGGACCTGCATGGCGTCGTCGCCGCTGAGAAGCCGGTAGCCCTTGGCCTGATGGATGGAGAGGTCCTGATAGGGATCGTCGTAGTTCATATCCCGGGGCACGTCAAAATACACGCCGCCCATGGCGTCCACGATCTTGCCCACTGCCTCCCACTCCACGATGACCTGGTAATCCGGCTCAAAGCCCACCAACTGGGAAATTTCCTTATAAAGGGCCTGGATGCCCTTTTCCCCGCCGCCGTAGTAGTTATAAACAGAATTGATGCGCTTGATGTCCCAGGGAACGTTCACCATGGTGTCCCGGGGAATGGACATGACGGTGGCCTTCTGGTTGGTCACGTCATAGCTGGCCAGCAGCATGGTATCCGTATTGCCGCCGCCCCCGGTGTCCCGGCCCAAGATCAACACCGTGTAGTAATCCTGGCTCTTCCTCTCCCCGCTGACGCGGGGCTGCACGCCGTCGCCGTAGTCGATGCCGGTCTCCGTCTGGTCCGCGCCGGGCTTGGCGCTGTTTCCCGGAAGGTCCGGCTTGACGAACAGGGCGTTCCACGCCGTCACGCCCAGCAGCGCCACCGCCAGGACGATGGCTACCGCCAGCAGCCACTTCTGCCCGCGGGTCAGGCGGCTGGGCCTTTTCGCCTTTTTCTGTTTGGGTTCTTCTTTCTCTAAACGCTTTCCAATATGCTCTGCCATGGGTCTATCTCTTTCCTTTCAGCCAATCACGCGCTTCAATCGTGGCGTGATGGACGGGATTTCCCATTTCCGTCATCTCGTCGATGGTCATTTGCAATCCCATCAACAGTCCCTTGTCCAGGTCCTCATACACACAGTTCCGCAGCTCGTTCACTCCCGGAAAATCCCGGGAGGGCTCGATGTAGTCTGCCAAATAGATGATCTTCTCCAGCAGCGTCATGTCCGGGTGGCCGGTGGTGTGCCACCAGATGGCACGGTATATCTCATCGTCCACGCCGTATACATCCCGGGCGATGGCCGCGCCGGTCTTAGCGTGGAGCAGCTTCAGCGCCTTCTGCTCCAGTTCGTCCAGCTCAATGCCGTACTGCCGGCAGAGGGCCAGCTGCTCCGGCATATCCAGCTTCTTCGTGCAGTCGTGGAGCAGGGCCGCCACCCGGGCCTTTTTCACGTCCCCGCCGTACCGCTCCGCCAGACGGATGGCCTCCTGCTCCGTACCCAGCACGTGGGGGATGCGCTTGTGCTTCAGGTAACTGAGGGCCACGGGCCGCAGCTGGGAAAGCGGCAAGGCTTTCAGGTTTACATCCGTTCCGTACAAATGGTTTCGCAGAATATAGCCGTACACCGCCGGGGGCAGCAGGTTCTCCCCCGTCCCGGATGCCAGTTCCCCCCGCAGCTCCGTGGAGGACACATCGATGACCCCAGGAATGGTCAGGGTAAACAGTCTCGCATGAGGGTAGATACGGTACAGCTTGTCCCGCTGGGCGGAAAACTGCGGTTCCATGTCCGCCTTTGTCCGGCCGAAGGCGGCGATCCCCGCAAGGGACGCGATCTTCTCCGGCTCATGCCACGTTTCAAAGCTGAGGAACATATCCGTCCCCATCAGCAGCCACAATTCATCCTCCGGGAATTGCGCTTTCAGCTCCGCCAGCGTGTCGGAGGTAAAGCTCTTTCCCGCCCGGCGCACCTCCATATCCAGCGTTTCCACCTTGCTCCCAAGGCCCAGCTGCTCCCCCGCCATGCGGGTCATTTCCAGCCGCTGCTCCGCCGTGGCGCTGCCTGCGGGCAGATCCTTGTGGGGCGGGATGCTGGCGGGGATCAGCAGCAGCTTGTCCAGTTTCAGCGTGGCGATCACGGCCGCCGCCGCCGTCAGATGCCCCAGATGGGGCGGGTTGAAGGTTCCTCCGTAAATACCGATTTTCAAGAAAATTCCATCTCCTGTTTCAACGCGATCCCGCTTACGCCTGCCGCTTTTTTGACGGCTTCACCAGCTGGATACGCTTCTCTCTGGGCTTGCTGTGGCTCTCCCGGTACAGCACGAACTTGGTGCCGATCACCTGCACCACCTCGCTGCGGGTGGCCTTTGCCAGCTCCTGCGCCGCGAGACGGGCGTCATACTCGATATTGTTCTCCAAAACCCGGCCCTTGATGAGTTCCCGGGCCTCCAGCGCATCGTCGGTCTGCTTGACGAGGTTCTCCCCGATGCCATCCTTGCCGATGTGGATGATAGTGTCGATGGTGTTGGCCAGCCCTCGCAGCTGGGCTCTCTGTTTGCTTGTCAGTTCCATAAAATTCCTTTCATTGGGCCGCTTCCGCCCAGTATTTTTTTACTTTTTCCAAATCTTCCTCCCGCAGCCATTCCTCGGAAAAGCCGCAGGCACAGCAGACGAAGCGGTTTACCGGAGCCGCGACCATGAATAGGCCGCACTTCATTGTAGCAGTAACGCCCGCTTCCGGAAGCCGTTCCCGGCACCTTTACGATGTCTGTTCCCCCACACTTGGGGCATACGTTTGTCTTCTTCATCCGTGGCTCCTTTCACTGGGGCGTTTCCCCCCCAGAATTTGACCGCCTTTTCCAAATCCGCTTCCTGAATCCATTCTTCGGTGAATCCGCAGCTGCCGCAGAACCACCGTTCCAGCTTCGCCAAGCTGGTAAAGCCAATGGGAAACGCGTTGCAGCGCATAGGGTCCACTTTCAGGACTTTGCTCCCTCCGCACTTGGGGCACACGCCTGTCTCTTTCATAGGGCAGCTCCTCCTTTTTTGAATGGTTCTGCTGTTTAGACGGTTATTTCTTCAAATAAGTTTCCAATTTCGCGGTAAATTCCCGGAGGGCTTTGCCCCGGTGGGAGATCTCCGTCTTTTCCTCTTGGGTCAGTTGTGCAAAGGTCTTTGCCTTGTCAGGCACGAAGAATACAGGGTCATAACCGAACCCGTTGTCCCCCATAGGCGCAAAGGCGATGGTGCCGGGGGCCTGTCCCTCAGCGGTGATGGTATCGCCGTTGGGGAAGGCGCAGGCAATGGCGCAGGTAAAATGCGCCGCACGGGTGGTCTGCCCCCGCATAGTTTGCAGCAGCAGCATATACCGTCCCTTATCATCCAGCCCCTCGCCGCCGTACCGGGCGGAGTACACGCCGGGGCCGCCGTTGAGGGCGTCCACGCACAGGCCAGAATCGTCAGCAATAGCCGGGAGCTTTGCCAGTTCGCAGATGGCCTTGGCTTTCAGCATGGCGTTCTCCGCAAAGGTGGTTCCCGTCTCCTCCACATCCACGGTGATCCCCAGGTCCTTGGGGCTCACCACCTCCACGCCGAACTGGCCCAGAATGGCCCCCATCTCCCGAATTTTATTGGGGTTGTGGGTCGCAAGCACAAATTTCATCACAGCTTTCCTCCCAGCGCTTCCTTCTGGATCTTCAGCAGTTCCCGGTTGCCCTTGGCGCACAGCCGCACCAGTTCCTGCTGCTCCGTCAGAGTGAAGGCACGGCCCTCGCCGGTGCCCTGCAATTCGATGATCTCGCCCAGCTCGTTCATCACGCAGTTCAGGTCCACCTGAGCCCGGCTGTCCTCGCTGTACTGGAGGTCCAACAGCGCCTGCTCGTCCACAATACCGGCGGATACGCCGGTGACGAAGTGGCGGATGGGCATAGCACCTAAATACCCCTCCTCCACCAGCTTTCGGCAGGCCAGCGCCAGCGCCACAAAGCCGCCGGTGACAGAAGCGGTGCGGGTACCGCCGTCGCCCTGAAGCACGTCGCAGTCGATGTTGATGGTCCGCTCGCCCAGTGCCTTCATATCCACGGCGGCCCGCAGGCTGCGGCCCACCAGCCGCTGGATCTCAGCGCTGCGGGGGCTGAGTTTCAGCTTGGCGATGTCCCGCTTGCTCCGCTCCCGGTTGGCCCTGGGCAGCATGGAATACTCCGCCGTGACCCAGCCCTCGCCTTCTGCCACATGGGGCGGGGTCTTTTCTTCAATGCTGGCGCAGCAGAGCACCTTGGTATCGCCGCACTCGATGAGGCAGCTTCCCTCCGCGAACTTCACGAAATCCGTGGTGATTTTAATGGGGCGCAGCTCGTCATACGCCCGTCCATCCTGTCTGGTCATAGTCATTCCTCATTTCAAAATTCCCGTGAAGCAGATCAAAACCCCTTCACGCTGTCAGATAATTGCCTCCACATAGGAGCGTGCATCGAAAGGCTTCAGATCGTCGATCCCCTCGCCGACTCCCGCAAACTTCACAGGTACGCCCAGCTCCCGGGCGATGGCGATGACGATGCCGCCCTTGGCGGTGCCGTCCAGCTTCGTCAGGACGATGCCCGTCAGTCCCGCCGTCTCCTTGAAGGTCCGGGCCTGGATCAGGCCGTTCTGGCCGGTGGTGGCGTCCAGCACCAGCAGCGTCTCCCGGTCGCAGTCAGGGCACTCCCGGTCGATGATCTTGGACAGTTTTGCCAGCTCCGCCATCAGATTTGCCTTGTTGTGGAGCCGTCCGGCGGTGTCGCACAACACCACATCCACGTTCCGGGCCTTAGCAGCCTGGAGGGCGTCGAACAGTACGGCGCCGGGGTCCGCGCCCTCGTACTGCCGGACGATCTCGCATCCGGCCCGCTCTGCCCAGATCTCCAACTGGTCGGCGGCGGCGGCGCGGAAGGTATCGGCGGCGCACAGCATCACCCGTTTGCCCTGCTTTTTCAGGTTGGCGGCGATCTTTCCGATGGAGGTGGTCTTGCCCACACCGTTGACGCCGATGAAGATGCAGACGCTGGGCTTCGTGTCCAGCTTCATTGCGGTGTCTCCCACCTCCATCTCCGCCATCAGGATCTCCCGCAGGCCCTCCCGGACGGCCTCCTGGCTTTGCAGATGCTCTTTACGAACCTTGGTGCGCAGCTTCTCCACGGCGTCCGTGGCAGCGTCCACGCCAAGATCTGCCATGATGAGGGTTTCCTCCAATTCTTCAAAAAAGTCCTCGTCCGCCTCCGTAAACCCAGAGAACAGATTGCTGGTGATTTTTTTCAGCTTGTCAAAAAAGCCCATTGTAAACTCCTTATTTTGATACGGTGATACCGTATGGGATTACATATTTTATTTTTGCTCGCGCAAGAGGGATCACATGAGATGGGCTTTGCCCATCCCAAATGCACCCCCCATTTTCTTTTTGAAACACCAAGCGCACCAAATTGGTGCGGAGATGTGCGGCTATGCCGCACTAGATTGAATCCCCATTTTCTTTTCGTCTTGCCGAAAAGAAAACGGCCATTCATGGTCAAAAGAAAAGACGCTTGGGGATGAGTTGCCCGCGGAACGGCCAACTCACCCATACGAAAGAGCGGCCGGTACGCACTGCCGGCAAAATCCAGAAGTCCCCTACCGGCTGCGCTGACAGATATTCCTCGAATAACTGCGTCCCCGCATCTGTGGGCGCGGCGTTCATTGGGGTGCAAAGAGGACACCCTCTGCCTCCCTTTCCGCTGCCGCTCCCCTTATCCTTAGAGGGGTTTTCAAAGGGGAGAAACCGCAGTTTCGCCCCTTTGTGTCGTTTCAAGGGGGTGCGGGGGGAAATCGAAATCCCCCCGCGTTTCTCTTTAGGGGGCTGGGGGGACATTCTCTTTTCAAAAGAGAATATCCCCCTGGCTTCTCCGTACCGAAACGGTACAGTTCCGCCGGGAACCCCGGTATCTTTGCGCCAAAGATTCCTTCTCCTTACCCCAAATGGGAATTTCCCTGCGGGAGCAGAAAAATTCCCGTACTTACTGAATCTCCAATTCCTTTGCCATATCGTTCAGATTGATGGTCAAGATCTTACTGACCCCCTGCTCCTGCATGGTGACGCCATACAGCACGTCGGCGGCCTCCATGGTGCCCCGGCGGTGGGTGATGACGATGAACTGGGTCTTATCCGCCAGCGTCCGCATATAGCGGGCCGTGCGAACCACGTTGGCCTCGTCCAGCGCCGCCTCGATCTCGTCCATAATGCAGAACGGGGTGGGGTGCACCTTCAAAATGGCGAAATATAACGCAATGGCCACGAACGCCTTCTCGCCGCCAGAGAGCAGCGAAATGGTTTTCAGGGCCTTACCGGGGGGCTGGGCCTTGATCTCGATGCCGCAGTCCAGAATGTGCTCTGGGTCCTCCAGTTCCAGCTTGGCCTGACCGCCGCCGAACAGCTCCACAAAGGTCTGCTCAAAGCTTTCGCTGAGCAATTTGAACTGCTGGCCGAAAATGTCAGTCATCTGGGAGGTGATCTCCCCGATGATGCCGGTCAGCTCGCCCTTGGCCTTTTCCACGTCGTTCCGCTGATCCGTCAGATACGTATACCGTCCGTTGACCCGCTCAAACTCGTCGATGGCGCCTACGTTGATGGTGCCGAGACTGTTGATCTCCCGCTTCAGCTCCGCTACCCGGCGGGACGCCTTGGGTACGCTTTCCAGCTCGATCCGCTGGGCCTGGGCGTCAGAATGGTTCAGCTCGTAGGTCTCCCACAGCTTGTCCAAGATCTGCTTTTCCTCCATGGCGGAGGTGGTTAGCTTCGTTTCCAGTCTGCTGGCGGCCCGTTCCAGATTCAGGAGCGTTTCGTTCATCTCCTGACCGGCGCGGCTCTTGGCGGTGCGTTCCGCCTCCAGCGCGATCTTTTCCTGACTGATCCCCGCCAGCCGCTCCGAGATCACGGCGCTCTGTGCCTTCAGCTGTGCCTGTTCCGCTCTCCGCTGGCCGATCTCGGTCTGAGCCGCCTCAATCTGCCGCTGATACTGGGCCAAGGCCGCTTCCTTCTGGCTTCGGTCACCGGACAGCTCCGCTGCCAGCGTTCGCAGATCGGCGGCACGGCGCAGCGCCCCCTCCCGGTTGGCGTCGATGGCGGCCAGCTCCGCCTTGTGGGCGGCGATAGCATCAGACAGTTGCCCGGACTGGGCCAGCAGCTCGCTCTGCCCGGAGAGGATGGCCTCCGCCTGCACGCGGCAGCTTGCCGCCTCACCTTCCCGTTCCGCCACGGTCTGCTCTGCCGCCGCGTTTCGGACCTCGTTTTCCTGAATACGGCCGTCGATGGACTCGATCTCACCGGCGAGATTTTCCACGCTTTCCCGCAAATTGGAAAGCAGCATATCAAACTGATTCTTCACGCCCTGCAGCCGCAGGACCTCGTCCTCGGCGGCGCGGCGCTGGGTCTCAGCGGTGGTCAGCTCGTACTGAGCCGCGTCCAGCTCCCGGCGGGAGGCTTCCTCTGCCGCCATAGCCTCCTCCAGCTTCCGGTGCATCTCCGATGCCCGGCCATTCAGCCGTTCCAGTTCCGCCGCGCGGCTCAGCACACCGGCGCTGCGGCTGGTAGAGCCGCCAGTCATGGAGCCGCCCCGGTTGATGACCTGTCCGTCCAGCGTCACGATGCGAAAGGCGTTGCGGTACTTCCGGGCCATGGCAATGCCGCAATCCAGATCCTCCGCAATCACCGTTTTTCCCAGAAGGCTGTTAAAAATTTGCGTATACTTAGGGTCGAAGCGCACCAACCGGGACGCCACGCCCACAAAACCGAACTCGTTCTCCACGCCCCGCTCCCGGAGTTCCTCTCCCCGGATGGCGGTGAGGGGCAGGAAGGTGGCACGGCCGCCCTCCCGCTGCTTCAGGAAGGCGATGGCGCTCTTGGCGTCCTCCTCCCGGTCCACTACGATGTTCTGCAAACCGGCACCCAAAGCGATCTCGATGGCAAGGGAATACTTGCCGTCGGTCTTCATCAGACCCGCCACCGGGCCGTGGATGCCCCGGAGGTTGTTCTGGGCCTGACAGACCAGCTTGACAGCCTTGTTGAAGCCCTCGTAGTCCTTTTCCATTTCCGTCAGCAGACAGATGCGGTTATCCAGCGCGCCCACATCCATGGTGAGCTTCACTCTGGCTTCGGCAGCGGCGTCGGCCTTCTTCTTCCGCTCCTCCATCCGCAGGGTATGTCCGCTGATGATGTTGGCGGCGGCCTCCGCGTCCTCTTGTGCGTCCTCTAAGGCCCGGCGGTTGGCTTTTGCCTCCCGCCCCTGTTCCTCTAACTGACGCTCTGCGGTCTCCTTATCCGCCAGCGCCGCCATGCGGCGGGACCTGATCTGCTCCGTCTCCGCACGGATGGCAGCGGCCTCCGCACGGGCGTCTGCGGCAGCGGCAATGGCGATGGCCTCTTTACCTCGGAAAGCCTCTGCCTCCGCGGCGGCGCCTCCCGCCTGCTCCGACGCAGCCTGAGCCTGAGCCAGCAGCTTGTCCAGTTCCGCATTCAGCGCGGCGGCCTGCTGCTCCAACTCTGTCGCTTGGGCGTCCTGTTCCGCTGCCTGGACCTCATAGCCCCCGGTGCGGCTCTCTGATTCCTCCAGTTCGCTTTTTGCTCGTTCAATATTCTCCGTCAGATGGCTGATGGTGCTTTCCAGCACCGCCACGGCGGAATCCTGCTCCGCTGTCCGGGCGTCCAGTTGGGCGGCTTCAGTCCGCAGGCCCTCCGCCTCCATGTCCTTTTCCTGCATCCGCTGGCCAAACTGCTCGTTTTCCGCGAACAGTGCGTCCATGCGGGACCGGGCCTCGTCCCGTTCCTGTTCCGCGTTCCGCAGGTCGATCTCCAGCTTCCGGGCGTTGGCCTTCAGCGCTTCCAGATTTTCCAGCCACAGGGAGATCTCCAACAGGCGCATCTCGTCCCGGAGGACCAGATATTTTTTCGCTGTCTCCGCCTGCATCCGCAGCGGCTCTACCTGAAGCTCCAGCTCCGCGATCTTATCGTTGATCCGCACCAGATTTTCCTCTGTGCGTTCCAGCTTCCGCTCCGCTTCTTCCTTCCGGTGACGGTACTTGGAAATACCTGCCGCCTCCTCGAAGATCTCCCGGCGGTCCGTGCTCTTGGTGGAGAGGATCTCATCCACCCGGCCCTGACCTACGATGGAATAGCCCTCCCGGCCCATGCCGGTGTCCATAAACAGCTCCGTCATGTCCTTCAGTCGGACGGACTGGCGGTTGATGTAATACTCGCTCTCTCCGCTGCGGTAATACCGCCGGGTGACGGCCACCTCAGACTCGTCCATAGATGGGAACAGATGACCGGTGTTGTCCAGCACCAGCGTCACCTGAGCAAAGCCCACCGGAGCGCGTTTTTCCGTGCCGCCGAAGATTACGTCCTCCATTTTGCCGCCCCGGAGGGCCTTGCTGGACTGCTCGCCCATGACCCAGCGGATGGCGTCGGAAATGTTGGACTTGCCGGAGCCGTTAGGCCCCACGATGGCTGTAATATCCTCACCGAAGTTCAGGACCGTCTTATCAGGGAAGGATTTGAAGCCCTGCACCTCCAGTGCTTTTAAGTACATCTATGTCTCACCTCGATCTACACCCATATACTTTGAACATACTTTAACTAAGATACTATACCAGAAAAGTGCACTTATTTCAATAGGAAAACGAGGGGTGTCACCCCCTCGTTTCGTTCATTTTCCGATAGAGCCAGTCCAATCCTTCCCGCAATCCGCCCAGCTGGTCGATGATCCCCAGATGCACCGCCTCCTCGCCGTAGATCACGCTGCCCACATCCGCCGCCATGTCATCCTTTGCCAGCATGAGGGCCTGAAACTTCTCCGCCGAGATCTGGCTGTGTCCCGCTACAAAGGCCACGATCCGCTCCTGAAGCCGCTGAAAATAGTTATAAGTCTGAGGCGCGGCGATGACCGTTCCGCTCATCCGCACGGGATGGATGGTCATGGCGGCGGAGGGCACCGCAAAGCTCCGCTGGGCCGCCACTGCCAATGGGACGCCAATGGAATGGCTGCCCCCTAAAACGATGGCCGCCGTGGGCTTGGTCAGTCCGGCGATCAGCTCCGCGATGGCCAGTCCCGCCTCCACATCACCGCCCACGGTGTTCAGCAGAAATAAAATACCGTCCACCTCCCGGCTCTCCTCCAGCTTCGCCAGCAGAGGCAGCATATGCTCATACTGGGTGGTTTTCGTGCCGTTGGGTGCCGCCGTGTGCCCCTCGATCTGTCCGATGATAGCCAGCGTATAAACGGTTCCGTGGGCGGTTTTTGTCATGGCGGAGCCGAAATCTACTACATTCTGGTTCACCTGACTCCCTTCCCGCTCCTCCGTCGCCTTTGTCTCCTTGTCCTTCTCCATTGCGATCCCTCACTTTCCCCGTTAGTCTCCGCAGGAAAGCGCCGGCCTATGCGCCGGAACGAAAAAGAGAGCCGCAGAGATAAAATCTCTGCGGCTCTTTTGGAAATCAATGTGTGTTTTTCGTCTGAAAATCAGGCAGCCTTGGGCATCATCTCGGCAGTGGGGATCACCTTCATGCAGAAGTTGGCCAGGAACTCTGTCACGTTGTAGCGAGGTGCCGCAGCGCGAGGCGTCAGGGTCTTTTCAGCCGTCAGAACGCCGGAGCCGACAGCCCACTGCATCGCGGGGATGGCATACTCACCAACCTCACCCACATCCTCGAAGGAGAGAATATTGGTATCCTCGCCCACAGACACATCATAGCCCATGAACTGTGCGTAGCGATACAGGATGGTCAGGAACTGCTGACGGGAAATGGCCTGTGCCGGGGCAAAGGTCGTCTCGGTGATGCCGTTGGTCAGCTTGTTCTCGGCTGCCCAGGCGATGGCCTTGACGAAGGGAGAGGTAGCGGCCACATCGCCGAAGGGATTGGCGTTCTTGGGCTCAGGAGAGCCGTTCATCCGCCACAGCACCGTGACCATCTGGCCCCGGGTGATGGTGTTGTTGGGCATGAACATCGTATCCGTGACGCCCTTGAAGATATTGTTCTCATAGCAGTACTTCACCGCGCTGTAATAGGCGGCGGAAGGATCCACATCCGTAAAGGGCAGGCCCTTGATGATGGTGATGCGGTCACCGGCCTCGCCGTAATTCTCAGCGGACACAACGCCCTTCAGCTCGGTCTTAACATAATCCATCACGACCTCGTCCATGGGAATACCCAGATCGTAGTTGACGGAAGCGGTCTTGAATGCGTAATAGGTATCGCCGCCGGCAGCCAGGAAGTCATTGGTAGCGATGGTGTAGACCGTTCTGAGGTTGAAGGCCTTGCCGCCAACGGACTGGATCGTAACACGGCGGATGGTCTTGGGTGCGTGGTAGGTGGAACCTTCATACACATCGCCCGCGTCATAGGTCTTGGTGCCGTCAATGGTGTAGACGATGCCGCTGACCTGGGGGAAGCCGCCGATGGAATCCGGCGTGCAGTAGGTCGAAGCCTCCAGAGCCTCCAGCAGCTCCGCGCCGGTGACCTTCACGATGCTCAGTGTATTGCCGAAAGGCAGCACGGTGTTGATGTCCTTCTTGGTAATATCGCCCTTCTTGATGGTGGCCCGGATGCCGCCGCCGTTGGTGACAGCCGCGTCCACCTTGGTGCCGTTCTTGCCTGCGCCCCAAACCAGCGCATCGGTGATGAGGTCACCCAGATTGGTCTCGTGGGTCCGGACATTGGCCTTCACGCCGTCCAGCTCCACCTTGGTCTTGGCGAACACGGTGCCGTAGTCGTCGTCAATTTCCTTCTGGATAGCGGCGGCTCTGGCAGCCACGTCCTTATCCTCGGCAGTCATGCCCTCGGTAGGAGCGCTCATAGCCGTGACCTTGCCCTTGGGGCTGATGGTCACAACGCCAACGCTGGCCAGCTTGGTGCCGGTGGACGTGAGGAGGGTGCCGTTGACCTTGCCGTCCTTGTCGGTCACTTCGGCAATGTCCTTCATGGTGGAGTGGGAGTGTCCGTCAATGAACACGTCAATACCGTCCACAACATTCAGCAGGTCCGTGGAACGGTTGCCAATGGATTCCTTATCGATGCCCAGATGGCCCAGGCAGATGATGTAATCGCAGCCGTCCGCCTTCAGGGAGTCCACCTGCGCCTGTGCGCAGTCAAACATGGACTTGTCGCCCAGAATGGTCACGCCCTTGATCTTAGCGGGGTGTGCCTTGGTTGCGGTCTCAGGGGTCTCCAGACCGAACACGCCGATCTTGACGCCGGACGGCGTGGTGAAGATCTGGTTGGAGTTGAATGCCACCTTCCCCTGATAGAGCACGTTGGCTGCCACAATGGGGAACTTGGCTTCCTTGGAGAGATTCACCAGATTGTCATAGCCGTAGTCGAACTCGTGGTTGCCAAGGGTCGTGACGTCATACCCGGCCATGTTCATCAGTTCAACAGCCGTTTTACCCTGAGAAACGCTGACCGTGGGATCGCCCTGGCAGAAGTCGCCGGCGTCCATCAGCAGGACATAGGCACCCTCAGCCTCATAGGCTTTCTTCAAGGCCGCCACCTTGGCATAGCCGGAAATAGCGCCGTGCACATCGTTGGTGTGCAGCACTACTACATAGCCGTCCATCTCGCCCTTGGTCTCGTCCGCAGAGACTGTGACCGTCAGGGAGAAGATCATAGCCAATGCCAGCAGCACAGACAGGAACTTCTTCATTCGCAAAGACCTCCTTTTTATTTAGGGCGGTACAATTTGCAAGCGAGCTCCGCCCTGCTATGTCCAAATTATACCATATCGACCTTTGGTTGCAACTACTATTTGTAAATTTTTATGTTTTATCCGGTCAATTCTCCATCAGCTCTCCCCCATTGTCCCTCTGGTTTTTTTCGGAAAACCGTGCTATACTGACGGCAGAATCTAATCTGGAGGTGCTTTATATGCGTACGCTGTTCAAGGGAGGTACCGTCATCACCGGCCGGGGGCCCAAGCGGGCTGACGTGCTGGTGGAGGGTGAAAAGGTCAGGCAGGTGGGCCGTCTGATCCTCACTCCGGCAGACCGGACGGTGGATGTGGAGGGCTGTCTCCTGTTCCCCGGCTTTATTGACGCCCACACCCACTTTGATCTGGACGTCTGCAACACCACCACGGCGGACGATTTCACCACCGGCAGCCGTGCGGCTCTGAAGGGCGGCACCACCACCGTCATCGACTTCGCCTGCCCCAACAAGGGGGAGAGCCTGCAATACGGTCTGGATCTCTGGCATAAGAAAGCAGACGGCCGCACCTTCTGCGACTACGGCTTCCACATGACCATCGACGATTGGAACGAGTCCATCCGGGCAGAGCTGCCGGAGATGTTCCGCCAGGGCGTGTCCTCCTTCAAGATGTATATGACTTACCCCGCCATGATGGTGGGTGACCGGGATATGTACTGGGCCTTGAAGGAGCTGCGGCACCTGGGCGGTATCTGCGGTGTCCACTGTGAGAACGCCGGTGTCATCGATGGTATGATCGCTGAGAAAAAGGCCGCCGGGCTGATGGGCCCCTCCAGTCATCCGGAGACCCGTCCTCCCTATCTGGAGGCTGAGGCCATCAGCCGCCTTCTGCGGATCGCCCAGGCGGCAGACTGCCCGGTGGTCATCGTCCACCTGACCAACGAGGAAGCCCTCAAGGAGGTGGAGCACGCCCGGAAGCGGGGCCAGAAGGTCTATGTGGAAACCTGTCCCCAGTATCTTCTGCTGGACGAAAGCGTTTATTACGCTCCCGACTACTCTCAGGCGGCCCGGTACATCTGCGCGCCCCCCATCCGGGAAAAGGCCAATCAGGAGGTTCTGTGGCGGGGCCTGCGCCGGGGCGAGATCCAGACGGTCTCCACCGACCACTGCTCCTTCACGCTGGCACAGAAGGACGCGGGCCGGGAGGACTTCACCAAGATCCCCGGCGGTCTCCCCGGTGTGGAGACCCGAGGCGAGTTGATCTATTCCTACGGCGTGGCCGCCAAGAAGCTCTCTCTGGCCCAGATGTGCCGGGTGCTGAGTGAGAACCCCGCCAAGCTGTACGGTCTCTATCCCCGCAAGGGCGTTCTGGCCCCCGGCAGCGATGCCGACATCGTGATCTACGATCCCGGTGACAGCCATGTGATCCGTGCGGAGGACTGCGTCGCCAACGTGGACTACAACCCCTACGAGGGCTTTGTCACCGCAGGCGGCATCCGGGAGGTCTGGCTCCGTGGCCGCAAGACAGTGGAGAACGGCAAGGTGCTGGACACCGTCCCGGCAGGCATGTATCTGGCCCGTGGAAAATGCGATCTGTAACATCATTCCTATAAAGGATTATCGCTTTATATCGTGTTTATTTCAACAGTTTTCGTTTATTTTTGCAAAAAATCCCGCAGTTCGTCCCGTGTTTCCCACGATTGCATTTCTTGTTATTCTTTGCTATAATACGGCTGTTGAAGAGACCGCCAGACGGTTTTCTTTCCTTGAAATTCAGCGGATCATCCAAAAGCAGGGGCGGTGGACCGCCCCTGTTTCACCGCAGGGAGGTATTGTATGCACTACGGTGAGATCAAAAACTGCGATATTGCCAATGGCGAGGGCGTCCGGGTCACGCTGTTCGTCTCCGGCTGCACCAACCACTGTGAGCACTGCTTTCAGCCCCAGACGTGGGACTTTGACTATGGTCATCCCTTCACATCAGAAACAGAGCAGCAGCTTTTAGACCTGCTGGCCCCCTCTTACATTCAGGGACTGACCCTGCTGGGCGGCGAGCCCTTCGAGCCGGAAAATCAACGGGTACTGGTCCCCTTTGTCCGCCGGGTGCGGGAAACCTACCCGCAAAAGACCGTGTGGGCCTTCTCCGGGTTCACACTGGAGGAGCTGCGGACCGAGGGCAGCCATCCCCGTTGCGAGGCGACGGACGAGCTGCTGTCCATGCTGGACGTGCTGGTGGACGGCCGCTTTGTGGAGGCCTTGAAGGACATCTCCCTGCGGTTCCGAGGGTCCAGCAATCAACGACTCATCGACATGAAAAAAACACTGGCATCAGGCGAGATCGTCCTGCTGCCAGATCTGGACCGGAAACCCGGTCAAGCATAAGGAGGAATCATCCCATCATGGTAACTATGGCACAGAGGATCGAAGCACTTCGGACGGAAAAGGGCCTCAGCCGCCCCGCGCTGGCGGCGGCGCTGGGACTGCCCCGCCTGTCCATCGAAAAGTTTGAAACCGGCCGCCAGACGCCCTCTCAGGAGCAGCAGCAAAAGCTGGCAGGGGCCTTCGGCGTGTCCCTCCCCTATCTCCGGGGCGAGACCGACGATCCCACCAGTATGGACAACTGGCTCAGCGGTGCCGTCCCCCAGGAGGACGTAGTGCTGCCCAAGGCCGTCCGGAAGGCAACAGCCGCAGTGGTGGCCCAGTCCGGCGACAGCAGCAAGAGCGACGGCGCCGTGTTCAGCGCCCTGCTGAAAAGCGACTCCTTCAAGGCGTTGGTGCGGGAGACCGTACTGGACGTCTTAAAATCCCCCGAAGGACAGGCCCTGTTGGCAAAAGCCGCCAAAAAGTAAAAAAACAGCCCCGAATCTGCCTGCAAACAGATTCGGGGCCGTTTTTATTCCTCTTTCAGAAACCGCTCCGCGGCTTGGACCGTATTGCTGAGATACCGGATGACCTCCACCGGCCACTTTCCAACCGCCGTTTCTCCGGTGACCATCACCGCAGCGGCGCCGTCTGCCACAGCGTTGAAAATATCGCTGACCTCCGCCCGGGTGGGCACCGGATTCTGCTCCATGGACGCCAGCATCTGCGTCACCACCATGAATGGCTTCCCCGCCTTGCGGCACTGGGCCTCGATCCGCTTCTGGGCCGCCGGCAGCTCCCACAGGGGCATGGCGTTCCCCAGATCCCCTCTGGCAATGACGATCTCATCCGCCGTTTCCAGAAATTCCGGGAGCCGTTCCAGCCCCATCTGGTTTTCGATCTTGGCGAACAGCCGGATATTCGCTCCGCCGTTTTCGTCCAACGCCTGCCGGACGGTTTCCAGATCCCGTCGGCTGCGCACAAAGGGCTGCATAACGCCGGTGACGCCGCAGGACGCCGCAATGCGGATATTCTCCACATCGGATGCCGTCATCGTCGGCGGTTCCAGATCCGCTCCCGGCAGAGCCAGGCTCTTCCGTCCCCGCAGAACGCCGCCTCGAAGGACCTCTGCCACCGCGCCGGTCTCAGTCTGCTCCGTGACCCGCAGCAGCAGCTTGCCGTCATCCAAAAGCACCTCCTGTCCGGGCAATAGCGCAGGAATCGCAATCTCTGGCAAGGGAATTCCCTTGCCGCCCAATTCAAGTACTTCACCCTCATTCAGCGTCATCGGCTCCGCCAATACGCCTACCCGCAGCTCCGGTCCCTGCATATCAATGAGCAGCTCCGCCTGCTTTCCGCAGCGCTGCGCCGCCTTATGCAGCGCGTCCACCTGATCCGCCGCCTGAGCCAGCGTCACATGGGAGAGGTTCAGCCGGATGCCGGTCATCCCGGCCCGGAACATGGCTTCCAGCGTCTCCACATCCGCACAGGCCGGTCCGATGGTCCCGTAGATCTGCCGTGCGGAGGGCTGTTCTTTCATTGCGGTCATAATGCCTCCTCAATGTTTTTTTCCAATATACCACATTCCGCCCCAAAAAGGAAGCCTTGGCAGCTCTGTCCCCAAGTGGCTTGTGCATCTGTCTAAACTTGTCCGCTATTTTTGACTATTTCGGAGAATTTTCAGATTTTTCTTGACCTTTTCTACAAATCTTGTTAATCTAATGCCGTAAACGTTTACACGTTTCGCGTTTTTTGTCTGCACCAGCCCTTTTATTTTGTGGTCCGCAGACTTGCTCCAAGCCCTTCCCTACCGTAAAATTTTGCAGGAAAGCCTGCAAATAAAAAGTCAAGTCCCAAATAGGACTTGAGCGGAAGAAAATATGCAGGCGGCAGGTAGGCCAAATGGGCAACACAAGAAAGCCACCGCAGAGCGCTGGCCTGAGAAGC
>Ga0256405_10005156_pt1 | contig 23155 bp, 26 predicted proteins | sample RumenRJG_02DNA_FD_189096 | JGI IMG/M metagenome (GOLD analysis project Ga0256405, IMG submission 189096) | Bovine rumen microbial communities from Lethbridge, Alberta, Canada - RJG_02 | ecosystem: Host-associated > Mammals > Digestive system > Stomach > Rumen | place: Canada: Alberta... | reverse complement strand
CAACATGGAGGGTATTTTTATGTCTGAAAATGCCGTTGTTTATGCGCGCTATTCCTCCAGGGGACAGAACGAGCAGTCCATAGAAGGACAGCTGGCAGCCGCGCAGAAATATGCAGATGAAAAAGGATACACTATCGTAGGGAAATACTGCGACCGAGCGAAGACCGGCACAAATGACAACCGTGAAGAGTTCCAGAGGATGCTGTCAGACTGCGCAAAGAGGCAGTTCACTGTGATCATCGTCTGGAAGGTGGACCGCTTCGGCCGGAACAGGTACGAGATTGCCATTAATAAAGCAAGGGCGAAGAATCACGGAGTGCGTGTCGAATATGTGGCCGAGAACATTTCGCCCGGGCCTGAAGGAGTCATATTGGAATCGGTCCTTGAAGGCCTCGCCGAATATTACAGCCTGCAGCTCTCTCAGAATGTTTCCCGTGGTAAACTTGAATCAGCGAAAAAGCATCATGTGATCGGTGGTTTCCTCCCTTACGGCTTCCGCGCAGCTCCTGATAAATCCTATGAATTAGATCCGGATCGGGCACCTATTGCGCGTCAGATCTTCGAGCGGTACGCCAATGGCGCGACGATTTCCACCCTTCTGGTCTGGCTCGATGAATCCGGGATCAGGAACTCACGAGGGACAAAATTCACGAAGACCACTCTTCCCCGCATGCTGAAGGATGAGAGGTATATCGGGACATATACATTCAAGGATATCATCCACGATGAAGATGCGATTCCCGCTATCGTTGACAAAGAAACATTTGAAAAGGTGCAGATCATGATGAAGAACAACAAGCGCATGCCCTCGCATGCATGGGACTATTCCAGTTACCTGCTGACCGGCAAAATCTTCTGCGGACACTGCGGGTCCATGATGATCGGCATGTCCGGCACAAACCGGCATGGCGTCAAATATGGTTATTACGCATGTGCCGAAAGACGGAAGGGCGGAGGATGCAAAAAGAAGAATGTGAGGCAGGATTGGATTGAACCGCTTATCATCTCCGAAATCCTGAAGCTGTTACATGATGATGTTTTGTTTACGCAGATCGTTGATGCCGCATGGAAATACTACCAGGAAGAGCAGACTACTGCTGACGAAACTGTCAGCCTGCGGGCCCAGCTCCATGACGTCGACCGTGGGATCTCGAACCTCGTGCGTGCGATGGAGGCCGGAGCTGTCTCCGATACTCTGGTCATGCGTCTGCAGTCCCTGGAAGATCAGAAGGCCGCGCTGCACAAATCAATAGCACAGGCAGAACTGGCAATGGGTCCGATTCTGACACGTGAGCGGATCGAATTCTTCCTTCTGCGCTTCCGTGACGCGGATCCGGAACGAGAAGAAGACCGAAAAGCCATCGTCAACACCTTCCTGAATGCTATTTACCTTTTTGATGACAAGATAACAATCACATTTAACTATCGTCCAGATGGCGTAAATAAAAAGCAGGTAACACTTACGGAGTTGGATTCGGGCGGAGGTTCGCCTCTTGACCCGTCCACTCCAGTGCATGCGTCACAGTCGAACACTTTTAGTATTCGGTTGTTCAGACATGTTGTCGTTGTGACGATTAAAATCAAACATCAATAAAAACACGGCACCTCCCGTTTGTGGTTGGTGCCGTGTTTTTATATGCATAGCTGCCGGATCCCGGCTTGCTCTATACTCTTGCAAATCTGCAGTCTCACCATCGCTTTATATTTATTCCACGTTTTTCGTGGTTTTCTATTGACATTCCACGTTATCCGTGGTAATATATAATCAACAAATGGCACAGAGAACAAACCACTTAAGAGGAGGATATAGAAATGACGGATAAAGTCAAAGCAGCGATCGAAAAAGGGTTAGCAGTTGCGAAAGAATACGGCGAAAACAGCTGGTGGGAAGAATACGAAATTTACAAAAAGGAATGGAAGAATTACGGAAAGCACAGAATGTATATCAGCTTCACGGGAATCAGCAACGGCAGACCTCAGAAGACCTATAAAGTCGGCTGGGTGGATATGATCGATGGAACATTTGTACAGACAATATAAAAAGGAGGATAACATGAACACTTTCGGACTTTTTAACAGCCCCGCGTTCCCAAATATAACATTGGTAATCCTGAACGGAGAAGCAAGACTGGTTAATACAGAGCAGGCAGTAAAATCACGCAGTATCAACGTCCCTGAAGACGTATGGGACGCAATCACAACAGCATCTTACAAAGAGTGTCCTGACTCAGTTATTGAGTCAGACAGCTGGATTTCCAGAGGAAACAATCGGGCCGACTATAAAATCTCTTACGGAATGCCCGATGATTATGAGATCGTCACAGACCACAAATCATACAAAGCGGCGGCCTTGCCCGTCAAAGAGATTGCTAAAGCCGCCGGCATGAGCCAGACAGCTCTTGCTAATCGGTTTGGAATTCCCCGGCGTACCATGGAAGACTGGTGCCGAGGTGTCAGCAAATGCCCACTGTACACAAGGCTTATGATGCAGGAATGCCTTGGATTATATAAGAGATAAAAAAATAACCCCCGGAGCATTTTGATATGCTCCGGGGTTTTATTGTGCATAGTCACCGCATGCGGCTGGCTCTATGCTCTTACAGATCTACATCTTCAGAAATATAATATCCGGCACCGGACGCATTGCAATATTTTATGATTTTATCCTTAAGTTTGGCGTCTTTTTTGTACTCAAGGATATACGCTTCCATGCCGACGCCGAGTGCTTTGGAGATATATTTCTGGTACTCGAGGCTCTCTGATGCGATTTGAACGCCGAAAGTTCCGCGTCCAGAGTAATCCGTAATCAGTGAGAAGACCTCCTCCTGAGTCACTCCGTGAGCCACGCGGGCCCTCTGGGAGATTGACCGGAGCATGTACTCCATGCCGCCGTTGATCATAATATAGCCGTGAGGATAGAGCGCCTGCAGGATCCTCGTAATGCCATTGTATGCCGTGTCGGAAGGATATTCCTCATACACATCGAGGTTATCAATCCATAATCCATCATATCCGGCATTGAGAAATCGCATGCCCTGGTTGATAGCCCAGTCCTGCACAGCACTCTGGCATACATCCAGATACCGCTCATGCTCCCAGTCATCGAGCTTGCGGAGCGTGTACGGCTCAAGCTGCTTATAGTAGCTGCGCTCATTTGAGACACTTCCAACAGACAAATATGCCAGGACAGTATTGCCGGCACGCTTGAGAGCCTGCAGCTCTGCGGCCGTGTAGTCTTCCGGCTCAATGGCCAGCAGGCAGTTGCTCGCGGTTTTGATTTTTGTCGTCAGGCAGACTTTATAATTCAGTTTTTTTTTACGAAAGTGCGACTGATGCCGAGGGATGTTGTCAGCTTTGCGGTAGTCCCCTGGAAGTCAACATTGATCTCGCCATCCTCAAAAGCGCGGGCAACGAAAGCACCGATTTCGCGGAGAAGATTATATGTGCTCGTGCGGCCATTGCCTTTGCCCTCTTTGTGCTCATACTGTGTAAATGCGAAGAACACGCCCTTAAGAGCCTGAGCAAATGCCCTCTTGATCCCGGCGCGATCACCATGCCAGAAGAACTTAAAAACATCACAGGAAAAATCCACTCCGGATGCCATCATCTGCAGGATGCCCTCTGCCGACAAGTCGCCGCCGATCAGGATCCTCCAGGAGCCCGCGAAAACTTTATATACCATCGACATATTGTTGATAAAATGATGCCCGTCTTTTTCCTTGAGCTTGTCTGCGTCTGCCTGGAAAAGGCACTGTATTCTCATGGATCCGACTGTAAAGCTGTCTCCCATCTTCAGCCACGTGACAGGTACGCCTTTCTTTTTGCAGTGTGCTGCAATATTATCCATATTTTCCGCATATGATTTCTGATATTTGCGGATTCCGGACTGATCAGGAAGATACACATGTTTTACAGGCAGGTTGTCTACCATGGTTTTTACGTTGCCGGTGTGATCCCCATGAGGGTGAGTGATGATAATAGTGATTTCATCCAGTCCGAGAGCCTTGACCTTGCTGACCGCAAGAGAGCCCTTCATGCCTGTGTCAAATATGGTCGCCTTTTTCCCCTCGATAAAGATCGTCTCATCTCCGAAGAAATCGGGGCTATTTTCCCAGAAACGCGGGGCATACATCCTTATGCGGGGGCTGTTTGTATCCTCTTTCTTCTGGCTTCCCTGCGGCTTTGCGGTGACTGCCGCCTGCACAGCATCATAGTTGTATCCGAGGGCTGTCAGGGCTTTCCTGCGTGTCTCTTTGGTGCCGAAATCATCCGCGAGCACCCACTTGACAACTGTATCAATCGGCTGTTTGGGGATCCGGAGATAATCAGCGATAGAGGATGCAAGGATAAATCCAAACTTGCCGCCGACCTTGCAGTAAGCCCAGCGTTTGGCGGTTGTGATGTAGTCATATACTTCGATCTTAGTCAGGGGCTTCACGGGCGCGAAAGAGCAGGGCTTTGCAGACTCATCCGGCTGCAGGCGTGGAGTTACCTTCTGGTTATTCTTGAGCAGTCCCCATTTAATGACTGTTGTCTTGTTCGGTGTTCCGGTCTTGCTGACCTCGTAGGTTTTCACAGCAGGTTTCACCTCCTCTTTCTTTACGGCTGTCTGTGCCGAGATGCCCACGGTATTTGTGCCAGTGACAAACTTTGGCGTGATAAATCCGCGGATATACCTTCCGTTGATGTTCATCGTTCGCCGGCCGACAGCTTCGTCTTTGTTTCCTTCCATCACAACAAAAGTGCCGGCAGTCTTGTCTACAGATATCACGATTCCGATATGATCAGGAGTTCCGGTATTGTCCCCCCTGCCGGAGTCTTCCCAGTCATAAAGTACCGCGTCAGCCGGATCCGGCACATAACCGTCATTCTCCTGCCAGATACCCATCTTCTTCGCCAGGGCGATCATCCTGGGGCAAGAGCACTCGACCGGGAACATGTGACCGAGACCGCAGGCGATATAAGCGTTGCTACTCGCGCAGGCGCACCATTCATCTGAGTATTTCATGGAATAGTTTGCCGTACCCGCTTTTACTGCTGTCGGGAGATAGGAGTTATATCCGTCAATAATTACCTTAAATTTACCGTTCTGCTCACTGTAATGCTCCCATTCGAGCATCTGGTTGACGACCGTTTTTCTGTCTGCTGCAGGCGCCGTGGAAGGCCTCGCAGGAGCATCAGCAAAGTCTCCGTACCATTCCGAAGCATCAACATAGCCATTGATGCCGGACATCTTCGCACGGCTCGTATACTGCCAGCCATGGCAGGAGAGATGAGGTTTTTTGCTGTAATCGGGCTCGCCGGTATTGTCCCCGTATGCACAGATCCACCGCGGGCAGTCGATGCCATCAAGCACATCTGTAAATGTCCATTCCCATGAGTACACTCCGCTACCAGGGAAGGCCTGCAGAAACGCCTCTGTCATGCGTCTCCAATAGTTCTGCGCAGGCCTGTATTCCAGATCGAGCCAGATGCGCTTAATATTGCGACCGGCAATCAGGCGCTTGATATGTGCTATCTCGGACACCTTCTGTCGCTCGCAGTTCGCATAGCTGTAGAAATAGACCTCGCAAGGGATGCCGAGGCGCTCAACTTCATCGAGGTTGTATTTCACATAGTCATCGTCCTGGGATACATCGTCATCTCCATAGCCGATGCGGATGATCACGCCGTCAATGCCTGAGACTTTTGTCCAGTCAATCTTTTTCTGATGTTCGGAAACGTCAATAATTTTCTTCATATTTCATCTCCATATACAGAAAAAGCTGAGAGCCTTTCGACTCCCAGCCTGTGATTATTGTGATTATTTCTTCAGTTCTTCAATTTCTTTTTCGAGCTCCTTGATTTTCTTGACCGCTTCTGTAACATCTTCCTCTTTCAGCGTGGCGTCTACTGTATCAAGAACTTTGCTTACAAATCCAGGGAGCGGAGCGCCCATCTTTTTTGCATTTTCGCAGATGGACATCAGCTCCATGTAGATGATGTAGAGAGAGATGCCTGCCATGATCTGGCCGTCATCTGGCCGACCATGCAGTGCGGCGTGATGCGTGTCATCTTGTAGCACCTCGTGCCGGAGTTATTCGGGCTCAAAACTGTGCATGATATTAATTTACTGTTCGCCATTATTTCCTCCTATTGCAAAAACGCCAGGCTCCCCCTGGCGTTTGCCCTGTTTATTTTGCGGTATTGTCCGAGTGGCTGATATCATGGCCCGGGGTGTCCTTGTGGCCAATCTCTCCCTCGTTGATCTCCTCGCTGAGTTCCTTGGCTTTGCGCGTGATAAAGTCCGGGATTGGTACACCCATGGACTGCAGGTTTTCCATGATGCTCAGCCCCTCCATGAGGCAGACGTAAAGCGCTACAGTCGCTGGGTATTTTACCGGCAGCGCGACTGCTATGCATGACACCCAGACGAGCAGGATCACGCCCAGCTCTCCAACCTTGCGGTAGAGCCCTTTTCTCATCACGCTGCTGTTTTTTGTGCCGTTGATCTGCGCCTGGATGAGCCCCGTGATGACGTCCGACAGGGCGAAGAGCGCGGGGAGGGCGATGATCCAATAGTTGTGTGCAAAATGTACTCTGTATACGATGTCCAAAATATCTCTCCTCTATGTAGCTTCCTCCATCGCCCTGATCTCCAGCTCTTCCAGGAGCCTCTTGATCAGGGCGACGATCTGTGAGAATGTCAGCTTAGAGATCTCCTCATCCTTCATAAACCTCTCCGGTGATCTCCTCGTATTCGGCGGCAGTGATCCACTCGCGCTTTACCGCATTCTTGACCGCCTTCTTTTTCCAAAGGCCATCATTATAGTAGTTTTTCACGAGCTCAAACTTTGCAGAATGTTCCATTATTCGCCCTCCTCTTCCGCTTCCTCTGGATCCTCGAGATTCCCCATCATGATGTTGTAGTCCTGGAGTGCCTGCATCTGTGCGGCTCTCGCCTCCATGTTTTCCTGGTCCGCTCTGTCTCTGAGGTTCATTGTTTCCTTTCTGATGACTGTCTCCATTGTCGTCTTCCTCCCATAGAGATTTATAAAACTCATCTATCCGGATGAGCATGTTGTGGGTGTTCCCTTTTCCTGCGTGCGCCCGCCATGATGCATATGATTCATTGACCTTTTCCCGCGGGATCAGCCCCTTTCTGGATCTTTTCACGAGCCTGCGGAGCTTCAGGCGCTCGCGCTTTACGTTTTTCGGGTCGATCAGCATGATGACCTTGCCCGTGTCTGTCAGCCTGAAACGGAAGCCCAGGAACATGATGCCCTTTCTCAATGGGTAGATCCGCGTCTTTTTCGGATTCATCTCGAAGCGCAGGCTCCGGAGCTTCTCGCCGACTTTTCGCATGCAGTCCTGCAGATATTCTGCGTCCCTGCTTATGACCAGAAAATCGTCCATGTAACGGATGTACAGCTTTGCGTGCAGCTGTTCCTTTATGTAGTGGTCCATGCTGTCCAACATGGAAATGCCTGCGATCTGGATCAGCTGACTGCCGGGATTGTATCCCTTTTCTCCTTCGTACTGGTCCCTGAGGATCTGCTGGACCATCCGGAACGTTTCCGGGCCCAGTTTCTTCCTGAACAGCTCTTCTGTTATCTCGTGATCCATGTTTGGATAGTATCCATGGATATCAAACTGCGCTACATATCCTTCGCATCCGTATTTTCTGTAATAGCGGCGCAGGAATTCCTTGAGCCTATTTCTGGCCGCGTCTGTGCCCTTGCCTTTCTGGCAGGCGTAGTTATCGTAGATGGAGGATCTGCTCATAGCCGGATACACTGCGTTGTCGTTGAGGCTCCTCTGATATACTCTGTCTCTGAATGTTATGCTTGCGATCTCCCGGGGCTTTGGCGATGTGATCGTAAATTTCACCGTCGGCCTTGCCCTGTATGTCCCGGCCTGCAGCTGTCTGCTCAGGTTTAGCGTTCTCTCTATACCGTTCAGGCAGTAGGAGGCAGTGCTGTCCTTCCACATGACTCCCTTGCGGCATTTCTTCATGGATTCGTACAGGGCGTCGAATCCGATTATATTTTCTGTTGTGGATTCCATGTATATAGTCCAGCCGGCGCAGATCCGCGTCGTGCACATCATGAAATAATTGTTTTGCCTTCCGGCAGGGGATTCGGCTCCTTGCGTCATCTTCATACCCTTGCGCCGCTATGCGGCGCCTTTTACGGGTTTTGTATGGCACAATCCGGGGCGCACCGATTCGCGTTCGTCGCGTTGTTGTTGTTGGCGTTGCCTGTCGAGTTGACGTTCCACGCGTTGTTGCCGTTGCCGCGGTTCGCCGAACGCAGGCGGCAGTTCTGAGCTTTAGCCTACACCCCTGTTTTTTCTTTGTATCGTCTCGCGTCTGTTTCCTTCCATGCTCTGATCAGGCCTCTCGTCTCGATGGCCATGCTGCTCCAGTAGACTACTCTCTTAGTCGCGAGGTGAAAAATTGGCTTTGCAATCTCGATCAGGCTCAGGAGGATGTTGCATTGTATCGCCGCATCCTCCTGGAGTTTCTGCCTCTTTCTAAGATCTTCCGGCGTCTTTACAAGCGTATTGTTAGCGCTCCATGTCAGAGTATGGATATTGAGGGCAGTCACTATGATCCGGTCCGTCAGTGCTGCCTGGTATTCCACGGTGAAAACATTTTTATTCGCTGTGATCTGCAGAGTATAGACGCAGAGTTTGTGCGCTCTTACGCAGGCCTCGAGCTTCCCGTGTGATCTCTGATTAACCGGTACCGACATGTTCCTGGCCCTCCTCCCCGCCATCCGTGGGTGGCGGGGATATTGCAATGATTAGCAGATGACGCAAGCCGGGGCGCACCGATACGCGTGCGCCGCGGCGCCGCTGCTGCTGGCGTAGCCTGCCGAGGTGACGCTCCACGCGCTGAGGCCGTAGCCGCGGTACGCCGAACGCAGGCGGCAGGTCTGAGCTGAGCTCTTGGCGTTGTATCCGTAGCGGATGTGAGCGGCATTCGTTCCTGCGCTTCCTGTTACCTGAGGAGATGCGAGTCCCAGGCGCTGCTTCCAGTACTCCCACGCCTCACCCTCAACGCTGGCCAGCTGCGGCGCGATGTACTCCTGCTCGAGAGATGCGAGGAAAAACGTGTCGTATGTGTCCTCGTATGTGCCGATCTCGCTGTCGGTCGCGGTATTGAGCGCCGTGCGTACCTTCACGGGCTTGATGATATTCAGGAATCCCTCGTCGAAGCCTGCCATGAATCCACGCAGCGCAGCCAGCTGATCGGGCTGGCGGTCGAAACGGTTCTGCGGCGTCCACCATGCTCCCGCTGCCGCCGCGCTGTTCAGGCGCTGCCTGATAGCGCTCTGGCTCCAACGGTTGTATCCGTATGCAGATCTGTGGAGCTGGTTGAGGCCGGCAGCTCCATACTTCGTATTTGCAGACAGTGTTCCGAGGTTCGTCCCCGCGGCTCCTGCTGCAAGTGATACGATCTCGATGGGTTCTGCGGCCGTCTGACTTTCAAAGGACCACACGCGCCATTCTGCCGGATTAGTGTCAGGCAGTGCCGCAGTCGTAGATGACGCCTTGCCGAACATCAGCATGCCGCCGGCCGGGACCTGCTGTGTGAGCGCGAAGGCGTAGCTCTCGTCCTTTTTGACGTTGTTGCCCCAGTTGTCTCCAAACGTGACGTAGTAGGTTCCGACGGGCAGAGCTTCGTCCGCGACATAAAATGCCTCGTTCCCGTCAAACTGGCATACCTCCATCGCATAGTGAGACTGCAGATACATCCCCGGGACAGTCTCGCCGTCTGCGAGCTCGACATCGCCGAAGTGCACGATATCCCACGGCAGCACATAGTCTTGCGTTCCGTCGTTGTAGTTGAGCATGATCTGGTCACCGATGCCAAGCACGCCCTGCGCCTCGCCGGCCTGCACGATCCTGTGGATCTCCTGCAGGGTCGTGACCGGAGTCGCTCCCTCCTGGGCGTTGATCATCCGCGTCAGGAGCATGTTCTGGCGGTCGATCGCAGACGCGATCTGTCTGCCGGCCTCCTCCGTCATGAGAAATTTGTCTACGTAGTTGCTCATCTTTTTCCTCCTTTGGTATAGATGTTTTAGCTATCGGCCAGCCTTGCCCTCTGGAAGATCCTCCCGTCCTGGTCCTTATGGATCCCGAGAGCTTCCTCGAGCACTTCCGGGTGCTCCTGGATATATGCCTCTGCCGCCGCGCCGATCGTCTGCGCAGAGAGGGTGTCGACCTGGCTCTGCGTCTTCCTGAGTCGGCTGCTCAGCAGCGCATAAACTTCTATCGGTTTCACTCGTGCCTCCTTCCCCTGCCTTTACTGCAGGATCCACTGCTTTGTGGTCTCCTCAAAGAGGTACATCGCGCCCGTGTCAATCATGAGGCAGGACGATCCCGTCCGTACGTAGGTCGGCATTTTGTCGGCATCCTTCGACATACCCATATAGCTCCTAATCATGTGGTCGGAGCCGTCGGTTCCCGTGCATTTGATGCTTCCCATGTCCGGCGCGTTCTCGATGTTGTCATACCAAACTCCATCAACGTATCCGCTCATCGCAGTCTCTCCCTTCTCTTCATGCTGTTATCCCTCTGCCGGCAGGCGCTGGATGATCCTGCCGTCCTCTCCTGCGCGCAGGCCCAGGGCGAGAAATACGCGGGCGATTGCTCCTGCAGCCGCCGCATCGGCGGCCACGTCTTCCTCGCTCAGCGTCTTGTCAGTCCCGACTTCCACGGCGTTATATACTCCGCCGTCGATCCACGAATAGCCGTCGTTATAGTACCAGTGGCCAAATGTGTAGCCCTCTTCCGATCCGGCATAGACGTATACCCTGCCGGCGTCAGTCACCTCCGCCGCGGTTCCCGCTCTCAGCGGAGAGCCGTAATTGATCTGCGCCTTCCTTGCGGATTCTTCCGCGCTCTGCTCTGACTCTGCTGCGGATCCTGCCGAGCTCTCTGCAGATGATGCGGCTGCCTCCGCCCTCTGCATGATATCGGTCGCCGTTGATACGGCGCTCTCTGCCGCTGCGATGCTTTCGGCCACGCGCTCCTGAAATTCCTCGTACCATGTCTCCCTTGTGGGCTCCGGGATGAGGTCACTCTCTTCCTTGCTCTCTTCCACCTGCACCTTTGTGCTCTTGGTCTTGAGCACATAGCCGAGGCCCTGGAACTTCAGATAAAACTCGAGTGTTCCATTCACTGCGCAGGCTGTTTTTGGTACGATCCAGCCGAAGCGGATATTTTCCGCGCTTCGCTCGATGCTCACGGCCAGCGTCTTGCCGAAATAACTCTTCTCGAGAGAAAAAACGATGTAGATCTGTTTCTCCGACAGATCTATGCCGTCGTAGTATCTGCCCATCTGGAACCTGATATACTGCGAATTTTCCTCGCCTGCGATCAGGGTCTGGCCGAGGATCTTCTGCAGTTCCTTATTCTCCCAGTCCACCTCGAATATGAGGTCGTCTGTATATGCGCCGGCTGTGCTCCCCGGCACAAATTCCCATGTATCCGCCATCTCTGTCCTCCTGCTGTTGATCCCTTATGCTGTGCGTTTCCACATGTACACGGCCAAGTATGGCGGCATGTTGTTGTGGGCAACGTCGCCTCCCGTGAATCCTGTCGTGCCAGTGCCGGACACTCCGCTCGTGAGTGCTGCGCATTTGGCCACCGTGATCGAGTGCGTGTGTGCGTTGACCGCTGTCGTGCCGAATGCTGCGTGTTTTGCCACGGTTATCGAGTGTGTATGCGCGCCTGCGCTGGATGTTAGGAATTTTTTGTCGATGTCGCCCTGAGCCAGCCAGCCCTGGCCTCCGGTTTTCGACTCGCCATGCAGCCAGCGGTGCATCTGGTGCGTGTGCGCGCCTGCGCTGGATGATGTCGCCGTGTGCGTGTGCTCCGGGACTGTGTGGCTGTGCCCTCCAGCTCCCGCTGCTGTGGCCGTGTGCGTGTGCTCCGGGACAGTATGCGTGTGGCTTGGGCCCGTGTGCGTGTGGGCAGGCATTTCCGCCTCAGTCAGCTTATGCGTCGCTTCGCCGCCTGCTGCTCCCGGAGCATACTCGGAGCCTGCCGCCAGCAGGAATCTGTCCTGGATGCGTGTCCAGGATCCGCCGAAGAGAGTGGCCGGACTGGTTGCGCTAACTGAGATGTAGATCGCTCCCACCGGATAGACCGCATTGATGAGCGCGCTCCTGAGCCCTGCCAACGAGTCGATCACCGTAAAGAGCGGGGTCACGCTCTCGAGGGTGAGGCCGTTGATATAAACCTGATATAGCGGAGTATCGTCCTGGAGCGCTCCCGAAAAAATATCTCCTGTGATGCAGGCGGGGAGCACCGGCGTGCCGGTCGTCTCCGCTCCTTTGATGATGGCCAGCGATGCGCTCTCGACGCTTGTCGCCGCGTCTTTGTTGTAGCGCATGACGATGAGGTCGTAGCGCTTGCGTCCCTGCGTGCCGTTCTCTACAGAGATGTCCATCGTTGTGTTCGTCGGAATGCTGATATGCCTGCCCTGGTCAACGAGATCTCCCGCCCCGATCGTGATCAGGTTGTTGTTCATGATCGAGGCCGCGAAGCGTGTGCCGGTCTGCAGGACGTACCTGTCGAGTCCGCAGACTCCGGCATTAAAAAGTCCCTCTGCCGCAGCCGTTACGTGTCCCCTGCCCGCGTAGCCTGTTACTAAATGTACTGCCATCACTTCACCTCGTACGTGATTCTAATATCGTCGTTGCTGATCTTGATAACTTTCTTGGTTATCTCCTGTGTGGCGCTGATCCCGGTGGAAGGTTCAAGTACGCCCACGATGTCGCCGATGTCGTAGACCATGTCCGACTCCTCGAGGGATATCTCCATTGGGGAGGCTTCATGTGCCTCCTCCAGGCGCTCCAAGGCGCTCCTCACCATGGTCGCATAATGATCTTCTACTGCTTTGTAATACATCCCAGCCACCCAGCGTGGTGCCACCTTCTCGTCTATCTTGGTGTAATATTTATCTGCTGCCCATGCCGGGGCGTTATTTTCTGTCTTTCTGTAAAAAGTGTTTGCCGCCCATGCCGGTGCAGACTCTGTGCGGCTGTATGTATAGCGTGCCACCTCGTTCCACGCAGGCGCCCGCTCCATCTGCTTTGCTGTGTAATATGTGCGCGCCCTCCATGCGGGCACTACCTCTTTGGTCTCTGTCTTGCCTTTGGCGTTTGTCGTCTTTTTCTTTGCAGCCTCGACGGATCTGTACTGCTTCCATGGCTCCTTTTTGAGCTCCGCCGCAGTTGATCTGCGGTAATAGCTCCCGTACTGCTCAGCCCAGTCTGTCGGCTGCCGCGTCTGCACGTTGTAGATGTTGTAGCTGACGCCCTCCGTCTCCTTGTATTCGGATACCACTCCGTCCGAGTAAAAGTAGTAATATGCCTTGTAGTTTGTCGCCCAGTCTTTGGGCTGTTTTCCCTGCCTGGTGTAGGTCTCCGTGACCTTTGGCGCCACCTCCGTGTAGCTGGCGCCCGATTTGCGAAAGTATGAGGCGTATTTGCTCCCCCAGTCTGAGGGCTTCGTATTCAAGAGCGCATACACCGTCGTCCCTGATACCGAGTTATACGAGTCGCCGTCCCGCTCGAAGTAGTTGGAAAAATTTACCGGCCAGTCGTATGGCTGCATCTTCTGCAGGCCGTACTCGATGACGTCCCAGTCTACAGCCTTGTAGGACTCCTCCTCTTTTTCCGTGTCCAGGTAGAAATATTCGTCGCAGGCCGTCGGCCAGTCATCCGGCTGCGCTGTGAGCGGGTCGTAATTGACGACCGTCTCCGCAGATGGATAGTCGAGCGTCTCCGCCACCTCGTCTATGCCTGTCAGGACCTGCCCGGATTTGTCGAGGATGTAGTCGCTGTCCTGTATCGGCATGTCCTTTCTGGCGTATGGCTGCACGCCTCCGTTTTCGTCACAAAAGATATGGATCACTGCGCGTTCTGCGAGGTCTCCCTGTCCGAGGCAGATCAAATGGTTGACTGGCCTGTACTGCCGCTCAAGTTCGAAGTGTGTCTGTGATGCATCAAATTCCTCATCCCTCGAGTAGTCCGCGGCCGGCAGGACCGACAGTTCCACCCTGGAGCCCGTCCACTGCATGTGCAGCTTCCCCCCTGCCGCCTTGAGCATGTTGCGGATGCCGGTGTAGGCATATACATATCTCGGCACCTGGTAGGCATTTATGTCGATCCTGCTGTCAGCTGTCGACGCCTGGAAGATGTCGCCTGCCCCCAGGTGGCGGATGAGCTGGTCGAGTACCTGATTGGCCTCGCCGCTCAGGATGAGATAGTCCTGCCCCTCTTCTGGGCAGATGACTTTGCCCTCGAGGACTCCGTGCCATGTGCGGCCCTTGTATGTGACCTTTTCACTCTCCGTGTCGACTGCTATGGAGTCGACCACTCCGCCGTATTCCTCTCCGACCGCGTAGATCTTTGAACCCGGTTCACAGCAGTGGTCTGTCGAGTCGACCGTGCACTCGAAGTCGTTCTCGTCTGCTCCGAAAGCCATGTCGAGCTCGTAGGCTTCCAGTACGCCGATGTCGACGCCCCGGGCGTCTGTGTAGATCAAATCCATCTCGGCTCTCCTCTCTCGTCGTACAGGATGATGTCGACGCCCAGGTCCCTGGCCTTATTGACCGGGATCCGCCCAGCCGGGATCTTCTGAAAGATATAGCTGTCTTTGTCGCGAGTGTGAAATATGTTTTCTTCCGCGCCATTGTTGCTGTATTTGCGGATCTTCTTTGTTCTTGAGTTGACGGTCGCATATTCGCCGGTTGCGAGGTTCGTGTATAGCGTGTAGTAATGTCCACCGATGACTACCTGGGGATTTTCTACAGGCCCGAAGAAGATGATCTCGAAATTGCTGTCGCAGACCGTCCCGTTGTCCAGGAACTCGACGACGTCGGCCTTGTCATAGTCGAAGCCGGTCCCGATGTCATAGCCGTAATCATAGGGATAATCGAGCGCGCCCTCTACCTCGGGCGATGCCGTAAACGAAAATTGATGTTTTCTCGTCCAGTAGGGGCTCACCGACAGGACTGTCATCTTTTTCTTAACGGCCTCGAAGAGTTCCTCGAATTCGTCGTAGTCAGCCTCTACGATAAAGCACTCTTTATAGTATTCATTCCACCAGATCCGGCCCGGCTGCAGTGCCCTGACGTCCCGCTCAAAGCACCTGTGCATCTGCTCCATGATCTCGTTGTACTGGTCCGCGTTATCCGCGAGGATCTGCAGGCTCAGTGGTGACTCCTGCGCGTCCTTGTAGAAGCGCTTTATGCGGGCTACACCTCCGACTCCCGAGATGGTCGTGTAATTCCATTCGTTATGCAGCAGGGTCTCTGGGGATTCTGCCGAAATGGTATCCGACATAAAATTTATGATCGTGCCGTCTGAACACTCATAGTAAAGTTCCATTTACACGTACCCCCTCACGACTCTGCCGACCTCCCTGCGGTCGAGCTCCATGCGGATGTCCAGACCTGCGCATGCACGGGCCACGCTGGCGCCCAGACGGTCATAGTCGATCGTGGGGGTGTTCTCCCGCACTGACTGAGATACATAATCCTGCAGTGTACTGATCGGGCTCACAGCTTCCGGACCCGCCTCGCCAACGCCATGTATGCCAGCAAGCGCAGGAATCAACGTCGCCTTGCGGAAGATTGCGCCAAGCCTGTGCCAGCTGATTGAGAAGTGCGGGGCCGATGGCGGATTGATCGAAAATTTTCCGCTTATGCTGATATGTGGAAGTTTCAGCTTTGGCAAGCTCCATGAGAAATGAAACTTGCTCTTAATGGAGCTGATCGCACTTGAGACGGCATTTTTAGCTCCGTCCATGGCGCTTTTGATCTTGTTCTCGATGGATGCAAAAATATTGGAGACCGTAGACCGCGCCGCAGATATCGGTGTTGTTATCGCTGTCTTAATGGAGTTCCAAACCGATGATGTTGTCGACCGGATACCGGACCAGACAGACGACACCTTTGATTTAATAGCCGTTATGATATTTGTTACTATGTTTTGGGCTCCGGTAATTGCATTCTGTATGCCGGATTTAATATTGTTCCAGGTGTTTGTCGTTGCGTTGCGGATGCCGGACCAGACTGATGTCACCTTCGTGCGGATACTGTTTGTGACAGTTGTTATCACAGTGCGGATCTTGTTAAAAATTTCGGTGATCTTTTTGTGTATGGCCGTTACGGCATTAACTACGAAAGTTCGTATCGTTTCAAAAACCGCTGTCACAATGTTCCGGAATGTCTCACAGTTATTCCATGCATATATCAGCCCCGCTACTAACGCGGCGATGGCTGTAACCACCAGAAAAACCGGATTTGCCAGCAGTGTTGTATTAAGAAGTGCAAACGCTTTAGTCACTACTGTGACTAGCGCCGAAAATCCCAGAGCTGCGGCGAGAATCCCGAGTGCCGTTGCTATTCCTACGACTACCGCCTGCAGTAATGGTGATCGCTGCACAACCTGCGCCACCTGTGTGACCACGCCGGACACCGCTGTGACTACCGACTGGATTGCCGGCGCAAATGTGGACATAAGCGCCATCTGGACATTGTTTACAGCCTGCTGCCAGGAGTCAGACATCGTTGTGGCGTTTTCGGTCGTAGATTCCAGCGCTCCGTCATTTTCCTGCAGTGCTTTTGTCCAATCACCGATGGCAAAAGAGCCGTTCTGTATATTGGTTGCCAGCTCCTGAGCGGCCTTTTTACCAAAGATTTCTTCGACTGTCTTGCCGGTATCTCCGACCTGCTGCTGCAGGGCTTCCGACACGCTCCCGGATTCCTCGATCGCATCAATGGCCGACCTGAATGCTCCCGGGACGTCGTCCGTCTCTGCGGACATGTTTGCAATGCCTTTCGTCAGTCCAGACATGACCGTTGAAACATTAGCGCCGCCGTCGGACAGGCCGATCAGCATAGCAAGAGCTTCTTCCGAGCTGTATCCCAGCTCTTGGAACTGTGTGCTGTTATCGGCCAGGTATCCGCTCAGGTCGTCGACCGACATCTGACATGACTGGTTTGCTGTGGTCAGATCATCAAGCAGGCCGTCCACGTCATCCATGTCCATTCCCCACCTGTGCATGATGTCTGCGATTGAGTCGACCGCCTTGGTCCCATCTGTCCCGGTGTGATGAGCAAAATTTTCAATCTTTACAGTCAGGTCTTCCGCTTCGTCGCCTGTAACCCCGAAACGCGTGTTTAATTCCGCCAGCGTATTTGCTACGCTGTTGATGTCAGAGTCTGCATTCTTGATCGCCCCAAATGCATTCTGTGCGGATTTATTCAACCCCTCGAGGGCCTCTCCGGATGCTCCTGTGCCTTCTACGATTGCCGCGGAAGCGTCGTCAAATTCTGCAGCCATGTCATAGGCCGCCTGGCCGATCTCCGAGAGCTTATCAGCTATTCCTGCGTTGATTAGGATTTCCGCCATGTCATCAACGCTTGAACCAGCCTGATCAGCCGCATCCTTCTGCTCTTCGAGTCCCGTGTTTGCTCCCTGGAGCTCGCCGGTCAGCTTCTGCTCCTCGGTCTGCGCATTTATCAGAGCCCTCTCCAGCTTTGCCACCTCTTCGGAGTCTTCTCCATAAATGGCTTTTGCCGCTTCCAGTTTTTGCGTCAGAGCCTCCTGCTTGTCGGCATTTGCCTGCAGTTGTGCCTCGAGGATCTCTGTTTTTGTCTTCTGATACTCGGCAGCGTCGCCTGTATTCTTAAACGATGCCTCTGCGAGGCGCATCTCCGCGCGCAGAGTGGACATCTCTGAATTTGCGGACTGTATGGCAGACGTAAATTCACTGGTTTCCGCAGTAAATTTTATTTTCGCTTCGTTTTTAGCGTTTGCCACGTGCCTCTGCCTCCTTTCTCTGCGCGTATGCCAGCCAGCTGTCGTATGCGGTTTTATCCGCGGCCGCTGTCTCTAAGAATGCCTCATCTGACTCCCAGAATGTCGTTTCCGAGATGCCGATGATCAGAACGTAATATGTGTAGTAGTCTGCGATCGTTTCAAGTGGAAAATCGGGGACCCTTACCGCCGTCTTCTGCTTTTCCCGCGTGGCCCTGCGGAAGGCGTCGCGAAAGCCTGTTTTTTTTCCTGCACTCCAAAGAGTTGCATGAACACTTTGCCGATTTCCTCGCGGCTGTCCGTCATGGCTTCAAAAAATGTTTCCTTGTCCATGCAGTCCTCGCGGGCGCTGTTCGCGGTGCGGTACCCGATATATATCAGCTCGGCCATCACAAGCTCATCTATGTCTTCTCCGTTTCCGATCTGCTTATAAAGAGAGCGGTAGCGCTTGTATATCTCCGGCTGCCTCCAGAAGAGCTCTGCGAGCGCTCCCATGCCCAGCGTTACGTTTTCCTGGCTCCCGTCCTCCATGGTGATTTTATATATAGCCACTACCGCCACCTCCTTTTATGCCGATGCCTGCGCAGCTTCGCTGCTGAAACTGGTCATCCAGTTATCCTCTGTTAGGACTGTGCCCGTCAGCTCGCTGGCGAGTGCCTGGTACTCTCCGATGCCGGCGTCGTCGGGCATATAGGAGAGTTTCATCTCAACCTCTGCCACCTCTTCGCCGCCGTTCTCGATCTCGGTGCTATTGATCTCTTCCACCTTGCAGCGGGGGAAGCCGAGGAACATGGGCTCGTCGTCCTCGTCTTTTACCCTTGCGGCGATCGAGCACTCGGGCATGAGCGACTCGATATTTGAGAAGCCGTATACACCGGGCTGCAGGCCCTTGTTTGTCATCGCGTTAATCTTGCGATAGAGCGCGAGCTTGATGTGCAGGCTCACTGTGATTGTGCCGTTGCCTGTAGGCTTGGTCTTTCTTTTCTTGGTGACTCCGCGGCATTTCTTTGTCACGGTCTTGGTCTCTCTCTCGATCGTGATCTTACCGATGCAGTCGTCTCTTGTGTATCCGGTGTCCCCGTCGACCTTGATGGCCAGCTGGTCGCATTCGAACATGCTATACACATCTGCAGATGTTTTAGGCATTTTTGTCCTCCTTAAAAATTCTCTGTCAATCTCCCGATGCAGAGGTCGATGATCTCGGCGGACGCGTCCTCTGCGCCCCGCCTCATAAACTGCAGGTTCCCCGCGTGGTGTACCGTGTTGGAGCCGTCGTCGGGAAAATAGAGGTAGTGGTATTTGTTCCTCGCTGCAATCGTCACCGCCTGTGGCTCATTATCCTGCTGAAATGATGCCGGCATAGCCGCCGCGGCGGCCCTGCCTTTTCCCTTCCACGTGCGCCCGGATTGCGGAATCAACGGAGCAATGCGCTCCTTGATCATCTGTGCGCCCTGGCCGTGCAGAACGTCGTCCACAATCTGGCCGGCGCCAGCTCCGTACCGTTCCATGGTTTCAGCCAGATCGTCGAGCGCATCGGCTTCCAGAGCGAACCATTCCGACATTTAGCACCTCTTTTCCGGCCGGTAGATCGCGATCGTAGCAATCTCGACCACCATCTCCGTCTTCCCCTTCCTGACATAGTCGTACTGTACGTCCTGATCCGTCATGCGGAGCTTCACTCCGACTGCCTCAGTGTCTTCCAACGCAGCTATGACCTCGTCGACGTACCCTTCCGGGATGTAATCCTCGTGTATGATGTGGACCTCGTAATATGTCTGCAGGTCCCGGTGTTTCACTCTGTCCTTTGTTGTTTTCTGGCGATTGAAAACAAAGTAATTCCAGACATCCAGGTCGGTCTTTTCCATCATTCCGTAATGGACGCCCCCTGACATTCCATCCTTTTCCGCGAGGGCCTCGAGTACCTCTCTAATGCAGTCCAGGGTGCTCTTTTTTGCATCGCTCATTTACTTCAATCTCCTGATCTCTTCCAGGTACAGGTACATCTCGCCCGCGGCCTTGTCGGGGTCGATCTTGATGATCCCGTAAAGCCTGTCGCCGATCAGCACCTGGTAACTCGTATCTGCGCACCTGCTCAGGTATCTGGTCCGTACCTTGAGCGATAGTGTGCGGTCATCACGCTGCGCGAAATCCATATCTTCCAGGCGTTTGGCCTTCTCCTCGTAGTCCAGTTTTTCGATCCGTTCCAGATCCGCAGATGTTACGGTGTTCTTTTTCGCTGAGAAGCTGGATTTTCCGGATATAGGCCGGCACACATAGAGGACCCCGCTGTTGTACGTGTCAATTCTCGGCCGGAACTGCTTCATGAGCCTCTCTCTTTCTCCCTGAAACGGGCCACCTCGTACTTGTGGCGGACCCGGAGGATGTCTCTCCTGTATGCCTCCTCGAATTCGTCGAGGCTTTTGTTCCATGCGTACAGGCAGTAGTCAAGGTACAGCCGGCGCTCTGCGCCCGGCGCGAAGTAGTCAATTTCCTCGCCGAGCAGGTGGTTCAGCTCCGCCTCTGCGTCCACCATGATCTGCATCACTCTGAGGTCGGTGTCGTCGTCTGACCATGTGATATTCACGTAGCGCTTAACGTCGGCCAGCTGGCCCGGCGCGATCCCTTTAATCGTCAGCATTTACGCCCTCCCTCTGCGCCCGCATTATTCCGCTGTCTTGTTCAGGACGGTGATGTATGCGGGGTCCAGATTGCTGATATCGAGCAGGAGCGCGACGGTATCATCCCAGGGGAGTCCATTGCCGTGCATCTTGATCTTGAATGTCCTCTGATCCTCGAGGAATCTGTACTCGTCGGAAAACTCAAGCGTGCCCTCTTTGGAAGAGCCGAGTGCGAAAAAATACTCCTTCGGCAGGCAGAGGATCGCCTCGCCGTTCGCGATTCCGGGGACCCTGATCACCTTTGTCGGGAAGGGGAAGAGGTTGTTTTTGTACTCTCCGGCTCCGGACAGGACTGTGGTCGCGGGCATGACCTTCGAAAGATATTCTTTCTGGTTGACGATCATGAGCGCCTCGTCGAATGTCCTGGAGGCTCCGCCGTGTTTGGTGTATCCCGCCTTTGTCGCTCCGCTGGATGTTGTTGCGGTTGCCTTCGGTGTGATCGCTCCGGTCTCGTCGTTGGTGTACCATGCCTCCGTCTCTGCCATTCTTGCGAGCAGGGGGCCGTATTCTTCGGGAGCGAAGGATTTGACCTGTATCGCCGTCTTGCGGGGATAGCCTGCGGCGGAATCGATTGACACGCCTTTATGCACATCGCGGTCCAGTCCGATGGGCATGTTGTGTCCGGTGCCGGTAGCGATTGCGGTCTCGAGAGCTACGGCCAGGGCCTCCTTGAGGAAGGTACGGATGTAGTTATCCAGGAACTGCGGGCCGAGATCCAGCATATCCTTCTCGATCACGGTGTATGCGCTCAGCTTGCACTGAGCAACCTCTACAACACGGAATGCGGACACGATCTGCTTGGTGATCTGGCTGTTGATTTCTCCCCATGCTGCAGTCTGGACTGTATGGTCACTGAGAACCCATCTTGTCAGGTACTGTACACTGACAAAGTTGATCTCCGCCAGGAGAGGGTGCTCCTCCTGCAGGTCTCTGTATACGTCCTCGATGACGGTTGTCGGCATGACCTTGTCATCCAGGAGGCCGGCATATGCCTGGACGGGATTCTTGCTCTTGCCCGCCTCGATCACAGCCTGATAGAAGCGAGTCTCCTCACTGGTCAGCTGGCGGAAGCCGCGGCGGGCGAGAACTTCGCGGTCGCCGTGAGCGCTCTCATAGTCCGCCTGGACGGATGCCGCGATGGATCCGCAGAACTGCTCGAATGCGCCCTGCACTTCCTCCTGGGTAGGGTTCTCTGCATTGAGCACTGCCATGAGCGCCCTGGTTGCTTCTGTGTACATTGAGTTAGGTTTCAACATTTTGTGATCTCCTTTCTGTGATCGCTTGCTCTTCTTAGTTTCCGGCCAGAATGCCGAAAAATCTCTTTGCCTTGTTTACAGCCTGCGTGGGTTCGGAGCCTGCGTCCTCTGCCGGGACGTCTTCCGGGTCCCCCTCTGCCGGGCCGGGCACTCCTGCGGCCTGTGCCTGCCGGATCATCTGCAGCTGTTCCCGGATATCATCCAGCGCGGAGGTAAGTGCGGCAGGAACCGCAGACGCCTCTCTGTGTGCCTGCAGGATGGCGCCTCTGATCGAGACGAATGCGGACTGCACGACGTCGTCATCATCCTCGTCGTCCTCGTCCTCGTCTGCGATCGCAGTCGCGAACCCGTATTCGAGGCACTCCTCTGCAGACATCCATGTCTCTGCGGCCATCATTTCCTTGATCTGGTCCTCGGAGAGCCTGCCGGCTGTGACGCGCTTGTACGCCTCGATAGAGGACTGGTTGATCTTGTCATTGTCCTCTGCCGCCTTGCGCAGCTCCTCGCTGTTGGCGTAGCCGATGTAGCTCATGCAGTTGTGGATCATCATGAGGGCCAGCCTGCCCATGGTGCGCTCTTCGCCCGCGCAGAAGATGATGGTCGCCGCGGAGCATGCGAAGCCGTCGCAGAATGTGTGCACCGCGGCCTTGTGGCGGCTGAGCGCGCTGTAGATCGCGAGCGCCTCGGGCACCTCCCCGCCGTAGCTGTTGATGTAGACGTTGATGACATCCACGTCCAGGCTGTCGATGACCTGCTTGAGGCCGTGCGCGGAGACTTCCCCCTCGTCGAGGCCCCAGGCTTTATATATCTCTGCGGCTCTGGTGATCATGCCGTAGATGTTAATGTCGGCCGTGCGGGTCTCCTCATTTACTTCCAGCTGGTAATACACTTTTTTCTTCACTCTTTTCACCTCCTTCCTGTCCCTGCTCTGTCAGGAATTTCTCGATTTCCTCGTAGTTTTTGGTGATGAAATGCTTCTCGCTCCACCACTCTCCCAGCGGAGCCTCTCCCAGCTGTTCCCTCACCTCGTCTATGCTGTACGTGCCGGAGCCGATCAGTGTGGAGATGGCAGCCGCACTCTGGAAGATGTCGCGGTGCATGATCCTCCTGGTGTCCACCTCGTACCGGTTCCCGGTCGCATAATTTTCAAAGCCGGCGCGCTTATTGAGCGCTTCCGTGATCATGTCAGCATACGGGTCAACGCCGAATGTCAGAAAACTGCCGACGATTTCATCCATTGCTGTGATATTGCCGGTCATCATGGATTCGGGGATGTGGAAAGCCCCTGCCACAGTGGAGAACAGGTCCTTTTTTAACTCCAGGAAGCTGCTCGAATCACCTTGCGACTGACCATAGACCGGATCACCCTCCAGTTTGTACCCGTCAAACTCCGGAT
>Ga0256405_10005155_pt1 | contig 23160 bp, 19 predicted proteins | sample RumenRJG_02DNA_FD_189096 | JGI IMG/M metagenome (GOLD analysis project Ga0256405, IMG submission 189096) | Bovine rumen microbial communities from Lethbridge, Alberta, Canada - RJG_02 | ecosystem: Host-associated > Mammals > Digestive system > Stomach > Rumen | place: Canada: Alberta... | reverse complement strand
GCTGTTTATTTGATAAAGAATTAAAATTAGATGTAAATTATGCAAAACCAGTTCCACAAAAAGGAGAAGCTTTAATTAAAGTTAAGCTTGCAGGTATTTGTAATACAGATTTTGAAATTACAAAAGGCTATATGGGATACAAAGGTGTTCTAGGACACGAATTTGTAGGCGTAGTTGAAGATGTTAATTCTGATGATAAAAGCTTGGTTGGTAAAAGAGTTGTTGCAGAAATAAGCTATGGTTGTCATAAACCTGATTGCGAATGGTGTAATCAAGGTCTTGTAAGACATTGCCCTAATCGCCATACAATAGGCATTTGGGAAAAAGACGGCTGTTTTGCAGAATATATAACACTTCCAACAGAAATTCTTTTCGAAGTGCCAGAAAATGTTTCGGATGAACAAGTTGTTTTTGTTGAACCACTTGCAGCCGCTTGTGAAATAGTCGAACAACTACACATTCAACCTATTCAAAAAGTTCTTGTACAAGGCGACGGTAAACTGGGACTTACAACAGCTCTCGCATTAAATGCTTACAATTATGACGTAATTCTTGCAGGCAGACATCAAAATAAACTTGATATTGCTGCGGCTCAAGGAGTAAAAACAATTCTTTCTCAAGATTTGAAAAAAGAACCCGTTTATGATGTTGTAGTTGAAGCAACAGGTTCAATAACAGGATTTGAAGATGCCATGGCACTTACAAAACCAAGAGGTGTTTTAGTTTTAAAAAGTACTGTTGCGGGAAGTAAAGAAATAAACCTTGCACCTATTGTTATTAATGAAATTACTGTTTTAGGTTCTCGCTGCGGTCAATTCAAACCGGCTTTAAGGTTACTGGAAAACAACAGAATAGATTTTAAACCTTTTATATCTGCTGTTTACAAAGTTGATGATGCCATTGAAGCATTTGAACGTAATAAAGAAAAAGATTCGTTGAAAGTTTTAATTAAATTTGATTAATCAAAATATTTGAAATAAAATAAACTCATGCGTAAGATAATTAGATTTTTTAAAAGGTTAAAGACTTTAGATAAATATATCTTAATTCAAATAATAGAAATGTTTTTGATGGGTGTATTTATTTTTACTGCAATTATCTTCGCATCAGATACATTCATAACTTTAATCAAACAAATTTCAAGATACGGTATTCCTTTTAAAGTAGCGTTGATTATGATTATTTTAAATCTGCCGTCAGTATTTGTAATGACAATTCCAATGGGTGTCTTATTGTCAACGGTAATGACATTGAATAAATTAAGTCTTGCTTCAGAAATTACTGTAATGCGTTCTTGCGGTATTGGCTTAGATCGTATAGCAAAACCTATTTTTGTTTTTGCAATCATAATGTCAATGACAAGCTTTTTTATAAATGAAACAATAGTTCCTGTTGCTGCAAAACGCTCAAAAGACCTTGCATTATGGGCATTCGGGCAAAAAAATATTCCAAACGGTAAAGAAAATTTCGTATTTAAAGAAGCTAATGAAAATGGTCTTAAGCGTTTATTTTATGTAGGACATTGTAAGGATGGCATTCTGTACAATATTTCAGTTTTAGATGTTTCAAAAGAAGACACAATACAAGTTTTACAGGCAAGATACGGTTCAACTTCACCTGAGGGCTGGGAATTTGATAAAGGTGCTGTTTATACAGTTTCTGATAAAGGAAAAGTCCTTAATACAACTTTTTTTGAACATTCTGTAGCTCAATTTGGTATGGATTTATCAAACGAATTAGAAAAAAATGTTGCAAAAGAACACAATTTTATACAACTGGTTAAATATTTATCTGCGCATAGAACTCTTTCAAAAGAAATTTATGATTCACTAAAAATAGAATTATATGACAAAATAGCACTTCCTATAACAACAATAGTATTTGTTTTAATAGGTGTTCCTCTCGCAATTACGCCGCCAAGAGTAAGATACAACAGAGGATTTTTGTTTAGTATACTTATAATTTTCTTCTATTATTTGATAAGAGCATTATCCATTTCATTTGGAGAAACGGGTACGATACCTCCGTTTATTGCGGCATGGCTTCCAAATATTGTAATCGCAACATTAGGTACTTTTTTATATAAAAGAAAAGTTTATACAATCACATAAAAAATGGTTGCATCTGCAACCATTTTTTTTATCTATCACGTAGTTTAGCAAGTAAATTGAGTATTTCAATGTATAACCAAACAAAAGTTACCATTAAACCAAATGCGCCATACCATTCAAAAGATTTGTCAGCCATTTGATTTGCACCATCTTCAATAATTTGAAAATCAATAATAAAATTTAAAGCTGCGATTATGCAAACAAAAATGCTAAATCCTATACCAACAAGTCCTGAACTAAATAATCCCGGAACACTCATGTGGAAAAAAGAACCTATAATCTGTACCAGATAAATTCCCATAATTGATAACATTGAAATCATCATAACACTTCTGAATTTTTCAGTACATCTTATAATATTAGCTTTATATAGAGCAAGCATTACAAAAAATGCCATAAAAGTAGAACCAACAGCTTGAATTACGATACCTGGGTACATTGCCTCAAATGTTACCGATAAACCTCCAATAACTAAACCTTCTGCTAAAGCGTAAATCGGAGCCATTATTTTAATTGTTTTTCTTGCAAACATAATCATTATAAAGGCAATTATTGAAACAACAAAACCACCCATCATAAGCGCTGCTGCTTTATCTTTAAAACCTTGAACAAATAGCATAAATTCATAAGAACTTGTTAATAATAAACAAGCAAACAAAATAAATGTTTTGTTAATTGCGCCGCTAATTGTCATAGGTTCACCGCTTAAAATACGTTCGTTACCCTCCATAGCACGTCTTGAAAATACCGGATTTGACATAAAATTTCTCCTTTTTAAAATACTAATTTAATTTTAACATAATTTTCATTAACATAAAAATATATTAATGTTTTTTTAATGTAAAATGGTTATATGTATAAAGAATTTTTGAAATTTGTAAAATATTATGGAAAGGCTAAAAAATTTAAAATAGCTTTTTTCTTACTTATTTCAATAATAGCAGGTGGATTGGAATTTGTCGGTATTGGTTTAATATATCCGTTTTTAATAATGGTTATTAATCCCAAAAGTATTATAGATAATGTTTATTATAATAAATTTGTTAATATTACAGGCATTGAAAGTATTTTGACCAATATTATCGTTATAGGATTTTTTATTGTAACAATGTTTATTCTTAAAAATATCATAATGATAATTTGTGCGTATTTACAAAATAAATTCGTAATTGATTGGAAAAATGATATTAACAAAATTCTAATGAAATATTATTTATATGCTCCATATAAAAAACTGTTTGAAAATAATAATTCCGAAAAAATATATAATACAACCGTATTAAGTTCACAAACATTGGAAACTTTTGTGTTAAGGACTTTGGTTTTTATCACTAATGTTATAATTATTTCAATAATATTAACTCTTTTGTTAATCAAATATACATTAATCGCAATATTTACAGTTGTTTCTGTAATAATATGCATGATATTTTTAAATAAATTTTTTAAACATAAAACAGAAATTCTTGCTCCTAAAATGCTTGAATATTCATTAAAAAATAATAATCAAGTAATAGAAAACACTAAAAATTTAAAAGAAATTAGAATTTTTAATGCAGAAGATTATTTTTTGAACAAATTTGAAAAAATACAACGTAAAAATAATAATGTGATATTCAAAAATTCATTTTATGCAAGTATTCCGCCATTCATTGTAGAAATTATTTTAGTTATAGCATTAGTTTTCTTGGCAGGATTTATTACATATCAAAATATGGAAGAAACTTCAAGAATAATTGCATCTTACGGAGTAATACTTGCTGTAATACTTAGAATAGCTCCATCCTTGAATAGAATACAAGTATCTTTAAACCACATGAACAGCTCAAAAGATATGATAAGTAAAATGAATAAAGAATATGAAAAATATCAATTTGACAAAATTAAAATTCCAACTAACAAAGCAGAAAAAATAGAATTTAACGAGAAATTAACATTTAAAAATGTATCTTACAGTTATACAGAAAATAAGCCTGTACTAAAGAATATAAATTTTGAAATAAAGAAAGGCGAATTCGTAGGTATAATAGGTTTATCAGGCGCAGGCAAAACGACTTTGGCAGATATATTAACAGGAATATTGCCTATAGATAACGGACAAATATTAATAGATGACATTGAAATTAATTCTGACAATATATTATCTTTTAGAAATTTAATAGGATACGTACCACAAGAAATAAATATATTAGACGATACATATAAAAATAATGTGGCTTGGGGTATGGACTACTACAACATAGACGACAAAAAAGTTGAAGAAAGTTTAAAAGAATCTCAACTGTACGAATTTGTGTCAGAACGCGGAGGTATAAATTCTATCATAAAAGGTTTATCACAAGGTCAAAAACAAAGATTACTCATAGCGAGAGCTTTATACAAAAGTCCGGAAATAATTCTTTTTGATGAAGCAACATCATCATTAGATATTAAAACAGAAAACGAAATTACACAAATGTTAATAAATTTAAAAGGTAAAACAACAATAATAGCAATAGCACATCGCTTAACAACATTAAAAGAATGTGATAAATTGATATACTTAAAAAATGGTGAAATAATTGATATAGATACATTTGAAGGATTAAAAATCAAATATACGGATATTGAAAAATTAATAAAATTATCACAAATATAAATAAAACTCTTTACAACAAAAAAAGTATTTGATATAATGTAAATAAGATATTCCTCGATAGCTCAATGGTGGAGCAACCGGCTGTTAACCGGTAGGTTGTTGGTTCGAGCCCAACTCGGGGAGTATTTTTATTGCTTGTTTTTAGCCACTTTTTTAACTTAAAAATTTTTATAATTTTTTCGATTTGTCACACTTTTGTCACACCAAAAATGTTGATTTTGGCATTAAGTTTTGTAAAACGAAACTAACAGTATGTGCTTTTTATATACGTCCTTTATGTATATAAAATTTTTCATTAATTTATAAATTGTGAAAGTGTAATATTTATGTTAAGCTTATAATTACCAAACTTAAAAACTTATTCTGCACAAATTTAAGTTATATTTAAGCGAGGTTAACAAATGAATATTAATGATAATTATAAAAAATTAAACGAAAGTTATCTTTTTTCAACTATTGCAAAACGTGTTAATGATTTTGCTTTTAAAAATCCTAATGCTGAAATAATTAAACTCGGAATTGGTGATGTTACGTTACCTTTGTGTCCTGCTGTTATTGAAGCATTACATAATGCAGTTGATGAAATGAGCAAAAAAGAAACCTTTAAAGGTTATGGCCCAGAACAAGGTTATGACTTTCTTAAAACATCTATTCAGAATTATTACAAAGATTTTAATGTATCGCTTGATTTGAATGAAATTTTTATATCCGACGGAGCAAAAAGCGATTTAGGAAACATTTTGGATTTATTTGATAAAAATAATACCTGTTTAGTCCCTGACCCTGTTTATCCTGTTTATGTGGATACAAATACTATGGCAGGAAGAACAATAATATACATTGATGCTAACGAAGAAAATGATTTTTTGCCATTACCTAACGAAGAAGTTAAGGCCGATTTAATTTATATATGTTCGCCAAATAACCCGACAGGTGCTGTTTATAACAGAGAACAACTAAGAAAATGGGTTGATTATGCTTTAAAAAATAACGCAATAATACTCTTTGATTCTGCTTATGAAAGTTTTATTTCTGATGATGAATTACCAAGAAGTATTTATGAGATTGATGGGGCTAAAAATTGTGCCATAGAATTTTGTTCTTTTTCCAAAATGGCAGGATTTACAGGAACAAGATGTGGTTACACAATAATTCCAAATGAATTAGTTTTTGATAATATGAGTCTTAATAAAATGTGGCTTCGCCGTCAGACAACAAAATTTAACGGTGTTCCGTATATTGTTCAAAAAGGTGCGGAAGCAGTATTTACCTCAGAAGGACAAAAACAAATTCAGAAAAATTTAAATTATTATAAGCAAAACGCCAAAATTATAAGCGACACTCTTGATAAATTAAATATTAAATACACAGGTGGTAAAAATTCGCCTTATATTTGGTTGAAATGTCCAAATGATATGACTTCTTGGAATTTCTTTGATTTACTATTAACAAAAATTGGTGTTGTAGGCACTCCTGGAGCCGGATTTGGTAAAAATGGCGAAAATTGGTTTAGATTAACATCATTCAATACATTTGAAAAAACAACAGAGGCAATGGAAAGATTTTACAACCTGTTTAAATAGCAACTTCACCAACAAAAGAATAATCCGCTCTGCCTGTCATATAAACATTATGATTTGTGTCTTTTGGATTGCCTTGCCATTCTATTTTCAATGAACCGCCAGAAAGATTTGCCTTAACCGAATTATCCAAATAGCCGTTAAGTATTCCTGCAACAGTTGTTGCACAAGCACCTGTTCCACAGGCAAGTGTTATCCCACACCCTCGTTCCCAAACATTCATGACAATTTCATCTCTCGATACAATTTCGACAAATTCAACATTCGTTTTTTCAGGAAACATTTTGTCATTTTCGATAACAGAACCATATTTTAATGCAAAGTTTTTACTGTCTTTTTCAACAAAAATTACACAATGCGGATTTCCCATACTTACTGTATTTAAAAGAAATTCTTTATCGTTAACGGAATAAGGTATATTAAGATTAGTTTTCGTTGCGCAAGGTATTTTTTCAGGTTCCAAAATAGGTTCACCCATATTAACGCAAACTTCAGTATCAGAAATAATCTTTGGTACAATAAGGCCAGCTTTTGTTTCAACAGAAAATTCTTTTTTATTTATGATTTTCTTATCATAAATATACCTTGCAAAACATCTCATACCATTTCCACACATTTGAGCAGGTGAACCGTCAGAATTATAAAATATCCACGAAATATCAGCATTATCTGTATTCGGGTTTATAATAATAAGCCCGTCTGCACCTATGCCAAAATTGCGATTACATAACTTTAAAGCTAAATTATCGGGTGATAAATTTGTTTTTTTGTATTCTGCATAATCAAGAATTACAAAATCATTGCCAAGCCCGTTCATTTTTGTAAATTTAATATTTGTCATAACTTAATAATAAAAAAATAGTGATTTAATATCTATATATTAATTTGTAAATAACTGTAAAATATTTATTTTTTACAGTTATTTTAAAAGTTTTAGTATAACTTTTAATTAAAAATTTTAAAATTTAGCAAATTTTTGCCAAAAATATCCATTTTTTGAGCAAAATTGCAAAAATTTTATTCAAAATTTAAAAATTTAGAAATCTTAATAATATCTAAGATTTGACGGTTATTTTATACAGTAAGAAAATAATCGTATGTGCAGAATAGGTTCAATTAAGTCAAAGCATTATATACATCCGTCATTAGTTTTAAAATTAATGCGTTCACAACAAAAAGGACATGATAATTCAGGATTTGCCTTTATAATGCAGGATTTAGGCGGAATTTTTGAAAATTACAAAGATTTACCGACTTTGTCAATGGCGGTAACTGATGAGGGTATGAAGTATGCGGAAGACTTGCTTCATCAAATAGGATTTGTAAGGGTTTTTCAATATACTCCCGAAGTTTATCCCGATAAATCTTTAAGAATAGAAACAATGCCAAATTATGTTTTTGAGGTATTTCAATATCCTAAAACCTACAAAAATGCCTCTAAAGAAGAAAAAGAAGAATTGCTTTTAGATACAAGATTAAAACTTCGTTCTTACTTAGAAAAAAATGAAGAAGGCTTTGTTTATTCATTTTATCCTGATGTTATTTCTTTGAAAGAAATCGGAAATCCAAATGACATAGGAACGTATTTTAATTTGTGGAGTGAAGAGGTTAATTTAAAAGCAAAAATAATAACAGCACAATGCAGACAAAATACAAATTATGACATTGTTCGCTATGCAGCTCACCCGTTTTTTTTGCAAGGTTATACAACACTGACAAACGGTGAAAACACTTTTTACGAAAAAAATAAACTTATGCAGAAAAAGCTTCACAAAGGGTATATCGGCTTTGAGAGTGATTCTCAATGTTTCTTATACACGCTTCACTATGTTCACAAAATATTGAAGTGGCCTCTAAAGTATTATAAACATGTTTTAACTCCGCTTCCATTTGAAGAAATGGAAAAACGTGATAATAAAAAAGTTTTGGAAAGAATAAAATCTTCATTATCAAATTTAGAAATAAACGGCCCTAATACAACTATCGGTGTTTTACCGGACGGAGTTATGTTCAACGTAATAGATTCTAAAAAATTAAGACCGACAGTTGTATGCAAAGATGATGATATTGTTGTTATGACATCAGAAGTTTGCGGAGCAAATGAAATCCTGCCAAACAGAGATATTACAAAAGATATTTATACAAATGAGAGAGAACTTGTTGTTGTGGATAACGACTTGAATATTCAAAGGATAAGCCAATGACAGCAGTTGATATAAACAGTATTTCAAAAGATGATTTACCTTGGATTATTGAATACGACAGTGAAAAATGTATGCTTTGCGGTCATTGTGTTGCTGCTTGCTCATTCGATGCTATAAAAGTTGATGTTCAAAAAAGAAAAAAGGTAAAAGCAATCTCAAACGAAGAAGGTTTTCAGATAGATGAAGACCAAAAGGCAATTCCTATAATAAGACAGGTAATTGACGCTCATAATTTTTGCAGAGGTTGTGGAATTTGTACAAAAGTTTGTCCAAACGGAGCAATAAAGGTTGTAAGAAACCAAACAGAAATTTTTGGTACAAGATTTAGAGCAAAAACAGCAGAATCGGTAAAACGTGGCGGAAGAAGCAACTTACATACAGAAGGCAGAACATTAGATAAAATAAAAGTCGGTAGAATTTCACAAATGACAGACCCCTCTCTTGATGCACTACGCCATACTTTCGATTTAAGAACAAATTTAGGCAGAGTTGTAAGTGCTGATAATCTTGATTTTGAAGTTGTAGACGGCGAATTACAGGAAAAGAAGAATGAACATTTACCTGTAAATACATCAATTTATCCGATTATGTTTTCAGATATGTCAATCGGTGCGTTATCTCCGAGAATGTGGGAAGCAATAGCTATCGCAACTGCATATTTGAATGAAGTAAAACATATTCCGATAAGAATGGCAACAGGCGAAGGTGGAATACCCGACAAACTTTTGAAATCGAAGTATTTAAAATACATGATACTTCAAATTGCATCAGGACATTTTGGCTGGAACAGAATTATAAACTCAATGCCTTATATGCAAGAAGACCCTGCAGGGATTTTAATAAAAATAGGTCAGGGCGCAAAACCCGGTGACGGCGGTTTATTAATGGCAGAAAAGAACGTAAAACTTATTCAGGAAATCAGAGGTGTTCCTAAAGCTGATTTACTTTCTCCGCCTAATCATCAGGGACTTTATTCTATTGAAGAAAGCGTTCAAAAGATGTTTTTATCTATGAACTGTGCTTTCAAATTTAAAGTGCCTGTTGCAATTAAAGTTGCCGCATCTTCAACAAGTGTAAGTGTTTATAATAATCTTCTTCGTGACCCTTATAACATTGTAGGCGGATTTTTTATTGACGGTTTACAAGGGGGAACAGGTGCAGCCCATGAAATTTCTTTAAACCATACAGGGCATCCTATTGTTTCAAAATTGAGAGATTGTTATCTTGCAGGAGTTCATCAAGGTAAACAAGGTCAAATACCGATATTTGCAGGTGGCGGTATAGGTATGAACGGAAACTTAGCTGCTGATACATTCAAAATGATTTGTTTAGGTGCAAGTGGTGTATTTATCGGTAAATTACTACTTCAAATTGCAGGTTGTGTCGGTAATGATTTCGGCAAATGCAACGGTTGTAATACCGGTAGATGCCCTATAGGTATTACGACACAAAATCCTAAGCTTATGCAAAGACTTGATGTTGATAGAGTTGCAGAAAATATTGTTAATTACATTTGCGCAACAGATATTGAACTTAAAAAACTTCTTGCTCCTGTCGGCAACTCAACTCTGCCTATCGGACGAAGTGATGCACTTGTTTGTGTGGATAAAAATGTAGCTGAGAGGTTAAATATTCAATATGTGTGCTAAAAAGATAATAAATACAATTGAAGATGATAAAAGAACTTCCACGCAAAACCTTCTGCAAGAAATTTGGTCTGCAATAGATGAAGGTTATACAGATTTTGAAATAAACGCATGTGGTCAGCACAATATTGGCGGGTCTGCCTGGTCTAAAAATGGTGATGAGTTAAACTTCTACATTAAAAATCCGGGGCAAAGAGTCGGCTCAATGGGTGCGAAGGGTACAAATATTTATGTTGAAGGCTCTGCTCCTGCTGATACGGGCTGGTTAAATTCAGGAGCAAAAATTGTTGTAAATGGTGATTCGGGTGATACAACAGGACATTGTGCCGCTTCAGGCAAAATTTATATTGCGGGAAATGTAGGCACACGCTCAGGAGCCTTAATGAAAAAAGACCCTAAATTTGATGCTCCGGAACTTTGGGTATTAGGCTCAACAGGTTCATTTTCGTTTGAATTTATGGGCGGTGGAGTTGCCGTTATTTGTGGTTTAAATTGTGAAAATATGCAGTCTGTTTTGGGCGACAGAGCTTGTGTCGGTATGGTTGGCGGCATTATTTATGTCAGAGGAAATATCAAAAATTTATCTGATGATGTGTATTTACTTGATTTGGATGAAAACGACAAAGACTTTTTAGTAACAGGCTTAAAGACTTATTTATCTGAAATTCACAAAGAAGAATATTACGATAAATTGTGTACATTTGAGCAGGAACAAAATTCATTCGCTCCCACTTGGCATAAAATTGTTGCTAAGACCTATGAAGAAAGAAAAAAACACAATGATATTTCTTTAAAAACATTCAGGGTAAACAAATGGTTTGAAGAAATCGGAGGGTCAATTTTTTCAGATTTAATTGAAGATGATTTCAAATCTTATGATTTGGTTCAAACAGGAGAATCAAGATTAAGAAAACCGAATTGGAAAAATTACGCTTATTCTGCTCCTTGTGAATACAACTGTCCGATAAAAATTCCGACACAAAAAAGATTTTCGCTACTTCGAGCAGGAAAAATCAAAGAAGCGCTTGAACTTGTGCTTGATTATAGCCCATTTCCTGCCTCTGTTTGCGGACAAGTTTGTCCAAACTTATGCTTGAGCCATTGTTCAAGAGGAACTTTTGACGAACCGCTTGATGTAAAAATGCTTGGTAATTTATCAAAAGACATAAACGCAAAAGCTGTTGAAATTACTCATGGTGAAAAAATAGCAATTATCGGTGCAGGTGTTGCAGGACTTTCTGCGGCATGGCAATTATCAAGAAAAGGTTACGAAGTTGAAATATTTGAAGCTGATGATAAAATTGGCGGAAAATTATCTCAAGTAATTCCTGAAGAAAGACTACACAAAGAAATACTAGAAACAGAACTCAAAAGGTTTAAGAGTACGGGTGTAAAAATCCATACGTCAACAAAAGTTACTCAAACCTTGTTTAGCGAACTTGAACAAAATTTTGATGCGATAATTCTTGCAATTGGAGGACATAATCCTGTTGTAATACCTTTTGAAGGCTACGAAAGACTTATTAAAGGCTTAAATTTCTTAAAAGACTGCAAAAACGGTATAAAATATAATTTAGGTAAAAAAGTTGTTGTTATCGGTGCAGGAAATGCAGCTATGGACGTTATAACAGAAGTCTACAAACAGGACGGAATTGAAGAAGTTACGGCAATTGATATTCAAGAGCCGTCAGCGTTTGAAAAAGAAATTAAAAATGCTGAAAAACTTGGTGCAAAAATTATGTATCCTTGTTTTACACAAAAAATAACCGAACAAGGTGTGTATTTAAAAGACGGAAGATTTTTAGAAGCCAACAGTGTTATTATTTCAGTTGGTGACAGACCTATTTTTGACTTTTTAGATAAAAATTATTTAGACGAAAAATCAAGAATTCAAATTAATGAATTTATGCAAACTCAAAATCCAAAAGTCTTTGTTGCAGGTGATGCAATAAAACCGGGACTGTTTACAAATGCAATAGCAGACGGAAAACATTGTGCGGAAAATATTATTAAATTTTTAAATAATGAAACTCTAAAACCTGTTAAAGAGAAAGATTTAATACCTGCAAAAAGAATTAAATCCGAATATTACGAATGCTATAATTCAAATTGCGACAACGAACAAAATCGTTGTATGTCTTGTGGATATTGCAGGGATTGCGGTTTATGCAAACAAAGTTGTCCTCAAAACGCTATATTAAGGATTGAACACGAAGACGGCAAATTTGAATACGTATCAGATTCCGAAAAATGTATAGGGTGTGGTATTTGTGCAGGACTTTGCCCTTGCGGTATTTGGGAAATGGAAAACAATAGATAAAATTATTTAAAATTCATTAAATCTTTAATATCTACTTCAAGTATATCTGCTAACTCAAACAAGCGTCTTAAACTAATGTATCTTTGTCCATGTTCAAGTCTGCATATATATTCATAAGTACAATCTAAAGCAATAGCAAGGTCTGTTTGTTTTAAGCCTTTTGCTTTTCTATATTTTTTTATGTTTTCTCCCAGTAATTCTAATCTTGACATATGAACTATTATGTCATATTATATCAATAAAAATTGACCAGTCTGGTCATATAAAAGGAGTTTAATATGGAAAAACCTAAAAATTTAGAAGAACTAACAAAAAAAATATCCAACGATTTAATTGATACAATAAATCTATTGGATATTCTTGAAGAAATACTTGAAGGTAAACGCAAAGAAGATTTTTTAGTAAATTCTATAAAAAAGAATGTTCGTAATGCATTTAACAATATTGAATCTTGTAGGCAATTAATATCAATTCCTGACTAAATTCATTTATTGCATATTTAGATACATTTCAACTTCAAGTGGTGTTACATAAGTTCTGAATTTATCACATTCGTTTTCTTTTGCGGTTACAAATTCATCATATATATGTGAGCCCAATGCATCTTTTATGATTTCATCCTTATCAAGTAATTCTAATGCTTCGTCCAAGCTTGCAGGAAGTGAATCAATTTTGGCACGTTTTCTTTCTCTTGTTGTCATATGATAAATATTTTCTTCAACTTGTAAAGGCGGTTCGATTTTATTTTCAACACCGTCTAAAATAGCACCCAAAATAACTGTTAAAGCCAAATATGGATTACAAGAAGGGTCAGGAGAGCGAAGTTCAACTCTAGTTGCGTTTCCTCGTTTTGCAGGAACTCTTATTAGTGCTGAACGATTAGCTAAACTCCACGCAAGATATACAGGAGCTTCATACCCTGGAACCAAACGTTTGTAACTGTTTACAATCGGATTTGTAACGGCAGTAAACGATTTAACATGTTTCAAAAGCCCGCCAATAGAGTATAAGGCTTCTTTTGAAAGTTGATAAGTTCTGCCTTCGTCAAAGAAAATATTTTTGCCGTCTTTGAATAATGAAACATTACAGTGCATACCTGAACCGTTTATACCAAAAATAGGTTTTGGCATAAACGTAGCAACTGCACCGTTTTGTTCCGCAATTGCAGAAACTACGTATTTAAAAGTCATTATGTTATCAGCTGTTGTTAGTGCGTCAGCGTATTTAAAGTCAATTTCGTGTTGTCCTCTTGCAACTTCGTGGTGTGAAGCTTCAACTTCAAAACCCATTTCTTTAAGGGTTTTAACCATAATTCTTCTTAAATTTTCACCCTTATCAGTCGGAGCAGCAGAATAATAACCTGCATTATCGTGAGTTGTTAATGTCGGATTACCGTTTTCGTCCTTTTTAAATATAAAGAATTCTGCTTCGGGCCCAACATTCATTGTGTAGCCTAACTTTTCAGCACGCTCTATCATCTTTTTTAAATTACATCTAGGGCAGCCTTCAAAAGGTGTTCCGTCAGCATTGTGGATGTCACAAATAAATCTTGCAACTTTGGTATCATCATCACTACGCCAAGGAATTATTGCAAAAGTTTTTAAGTCAGGATAAAAATACATATCTGAGGTTTCAATGCTTCTAAAACCTTTGATTGAAGAGCCATCAAGCATAATTTCATTATTCATTGCACTTTCCAATTGTTCTGCAGGAATTGATAAATTTTTCATAATTCCGTTAATGTCGCAGAACTCTAACTTAATAAATTCAATGTTATTCTCTTCAACAATACGCTTAATATCTTCTTTCGTTAATGTTTTTTTGTAATCAATAATACTTTGTTTTGTCATATCGTTATCTCCTATATAAATTTTATATATTGAAAATTATATATTGAGCAGTTTTAGTATGTCAAAAAAAGCTATACAAAAAGATTTTGTAAACTTCTGAAAAATTCAGAAAAAATTTTTATTTTGTAATTTGTTTAGAATTATTTTATAAAAAATAGGGAAAATTTTTTCAAATTTTAACGTATAAATAAATTTTTTAGTCATTTATAAAATATTTTAGGTTATTTTACGTTTCTTAATGTTAATAATTGTATAAAATAAAAGGGTTATCGTATAAACTTTTTATCTTGTATTATTCAATTGCCCAATATTAAATTAAATATCTTAACCAATATAGATTCATAAACTCTATTTTATCAATGGTTATATCGTGTCTTAAAAAAGATTAATTTTCAAAAAATTTTTAGTTATTTTAAACTGTTTTCTTCAAAAATTGTTTTCGACAGAAAGACGTTGCTTCAAAACATCTAAAATTTCTTCATTAGTCATATCTTCAATAAACCTTTTATCAGATTTTACTCTTATCATATTATCAACAATATCCATATAAATGTCGGGTTTCATTTTTGCATATTGTTCAAGAATTGTCGAAATATCTTCGTGTCCAACATTTTGACTTAATGCTTTAAGCTGAGCTCCTGTCCTAACCTGATTTAGTGCTTCGTGAATACCAAAATGTCTGAATGCATGAGGATTATATTTTTGACAACCCGCATTAACGCATCTTTTTTCAAGCATTTTATTATACTCGCCTTCTCCATCCATAAAATCTTTTTTAACTTTTTCTATATTGTTGTAAGATTTAATTTTTGGAAATAATGGGTCAGTTTCTTCAAATGATTGCTCTTGTTTTAGGTAGGTAATCCAATTCTTTAGAATGTCAAAATACTTTTCGTCAAAAGGCATTAATTTGGTTAAAATGTATTTTTGCCTTTTTGTTTTAACACCTTCTAATGGGTCTTGTTTGAAAATCATTTTATTTAAATCAACCAAATTGATTGTTGCAGTTGCAACTGCACTAACTCTTGCGCAAGAGATATATAAGAATGCTAATATTGCTTTATCTCGCTTATCTGTAATAGATGTTTCTTCAAAATCTATTATTTTTTTAAATTCATCAAGAGTCGGGTACTCTACATATGTCAATCTTCTAGAAAGTCTTTTGTCTTCTTCTGTTGGCTCAAATACACTTACAGCTTTTTTGAAACCATTTGTTTCTGCGTTAAGAATTAGTTTTCTTAATAGACTAAGAGTTGGATATGAAAAATGTTTGCTCCACTCTGTTACAAGAACTAAATCTCGATTTTTAAATTCTGTCATATTATGACCTCCATTTTTAATACGGTCAGAAATTATCTGCCGAATAAGTTTAAATTGAGGCTACATGTATTCAGATTTTTTCATATTATTTTGTAACTTTGTGTATACAAAAGTAACAAGAAATTAGCTATAAGCACTATAAATACTAAACGATAGCTAACATTAATAAATATTTAACTGCTTTCAAAAAAGTTCTTTCTTATCTATTCAATATTTATTTAAATTTAAAAATTTTGATAAAATTTTGGGCGATTAATTATAGTGTACCTTGCTTCAATAAATCCAAATATTCATCATAAGCAAAAGTTCTATTTCGGCTTTGATTAGAAGTTTGCTTTAAAATGCCTAATCCAATTAAATCTTTTACGATTCCTGATATTGTATTGAATGCAATATTCAAATCTTTTGATGTTTTTTGGATATCGATTATTGGGTTTGCTTCAAGATAATTAAATACAATTATTGCATTTTTTGCCTTACGTCCAAGTGAATTAAGTTTTTCTACGTTGTTATTGTGCAATACAACTAATTTATCTATGGTGTCAGTTGCATCTTTTGCTGATTCATAAACAGCATCTAAGAAAAATTTAATCCATTGTTCATAATTGCCTTTAATTCTGACTTCATTCATCCTATCATAATATTCAACTCTATTTTTCTTTAAATAATAGGAAATATATAGTGCTGGGGTATTTAATATGTTTTGTTGAATTAAGAACAATGTAATAAGCAATCTTCCAATTCTGCCGTTACCATCTAAAAAGGGGTGGATTGTTTCAAATTGGTAATGAATTAATCCTGCACGAATTAAAACGTCTAATTCATCATCAGAATTTATATATTTTTCCAAATCTGACATTGCCTGTTTCATATCCTCAACAGAAGGTGGAACAAATCTTGCATCTTTTATTGTTGAACCAATTGCACCAATCCAATTCTGAGAAGTTCTATACTCTCCAGGAGTTTTATTTTCACCTCTTACCCCAGATAATAAAACAGCATGTGTTTCTTTTAATAATCTACTGCATATCGGAAGTTCTTTTAATCTGTTAATCGCAAAGTCCGTAGCTTTTATATAATTTACTACATCTCCGACAGGTCTATTTGTGTTTGCTTCAAGCATTGGGTCTAAGACATCTTCTAATGTTGCTTGTGTACCCTCTATTTGCGATGACATAAGAGCTTCTTTTCTAACATACATGGAAATAAACAAATCTAAGTTAGGAATTTTTGTCGAAATACTATCCAATATTCCTAATTGTTTATTTGCTTTTATAAGCATTTTTATAATATCATCGGTTAATTCAATGGGTGGTTCTGGTGGCAAGACTGATGGCATAAAAGATTTATATGCCATTTCACCTGATAGATTATTTTTATATATTCCTGAACGATTTTTCATATGCACTCCAACTTGAAATAACATGGTTATTATAACATTTTTATTTCATTTTTTCAACTAAAATTGAAATAAGGTTTATTTTTGATTTTCTTGTTTCGATATTGTTATTTCGCTATTATTTGAATTAACCCATTTTTCAAGTAAAATATTACCCGCTGATTCAACAACGCCTCTTAAAGCCTCAGCCCTAAAGTGAGTATATCTATTAGTCATATTTGGAGTTTTGTGTCCTAGCATTTTTTGTGTTTCGATTTGTGGAATTCCACTCATCGCTTGCCAACTTGCATCTGTATGTCTTAAGTCGTGGAATACAAAATCCTCTATCTTCAACTGCTTCATTAATTTTGGGTACATTTTACCTATTAAGTATTCTTTAGGCTTTCCATATTTGTTGGGAAATAACAAACTATTTTTATTAATGGATTGAACTTTCTGACTTTGTTTAAATTTAACTAATTCCGTATAAAGAATATGGTGCATTGGAATACCCTTTGGCTCACCATTCTTTGTATTCATAAAATAAATCATTTTATGTTCAAAATCTACATCAGACCATTTCAAATTAATAATTTCACTTTTTCTGTTATCAGCTAAAAGAGCAATTAAAATGCATAAAAATAGGCGATAATCCAATTTCTGTGCTTCATTTAATACGATAGCAATTTCGTCAAGTTCTAAAAATCTAATTCGTTGATTATTTTCTTTTAATTTTTGAACTTTTGTCATTGGATTAATTGATAAGTAATCAAGTTCCCTTGTTGCATATTCCAAAATTATGCTAATAAACTCTAAATACCTATTAACTGTTGCAGGAGCTAAGGTTTTTTCACTAAATTTTATTGCCCCATTTTTCATCGGAACTTGTTTATGCTTTTTCATAAGCTTATCTCTACAATTAGCCAAATCAGCAGGTTTTAAATTTATCAAAAATAAATCACCAATTTCTTGTCTAAAAAATTTTATTGCATTAAGACATTCTTTTTGTCGTTTTTGGGTTTGTTTTGGTAATTCACATTCAATAAATTTATCAAATAAATCATTACAAGTAAAATTTCTAATTTGTCTATGAGGAAAGTACATACCTTCCTTTATACAAGTTTCAACTTTTGCTATCCATTCTTTAGCATCAGTTAGCCTGCTAAAGGTTTGTGTTTCTGGAGAATGTCCTTTAATTCTTACATGAGCCGTATAACTTTTTTTACCATCTTTTTTTTCTCTAATTCTGATACTGCCCATGATGCCTCCATTTCGCCAGATATTTTTGTCACATTTTTGTCACACTTTTGTCACAATAAACCATAAAAAAGGGTATTAATTGATAGTATGATTTTATAAAAATTTTCATAAAAAGTCAATAAAATCAATAGTTTTGCTGCTATGGGTTAATATGGTTTATTACCATTTATACGACATCTACGTTCTGTTAACCGGTAGGTTGTTGGTTCGAGCCCAACTCGGGGAGTATTTTTTTGTTTTCGTTTTTATTCCCGGATCGTCTAGTGGCAGGACAGATGACTCTGGATCATCGAACAGTGGTTCGAACCCATTTCCGGGAGTTTTTTATTGCAATAAATATTAAAAACAAAGAGTGGAAGCTAATTTCCACCCTTTGTTACTTATAAATAATCACTTAAAATGATAATACTCAGACACAAAATGAGAATGTTCTTAAACTATTAAACAAAAAGTCGGAAAAATTTTAAAAATCTCTGATATAAATTCCAAAATTCTCTGATAATTCACTCTCAAACTTAATGATAATAAACTTTTAAGTTATGTGTTCGTTTGTATTTATTTGTTAAATCATATATAGCCAGTTGGGTAATATCTTGTTGCCTTGTTTGATGGTACACTCTAAAATGCCATAAAACTAGGATTTTAAAGGAGTAAGTATGGCAGAAGATATTTGGTTGAGTATGAAAGAAGTTTGTAACCTGACTGGTGAAATCAGAGAAACAGTTAGACGTAAATGCAAACGAGGAGAATATTCTTGTACTTTTGATAAGAAAGGTAAATATAAAAATTATTTAATAAACCTTGATTCGCTTCCGGAAGCAGCCAAAAATAGATACAATGGCATAAAAATAAATGTTCAACATTCAAAATTCTATAAAGAATCTCCTGCATGGGCAAAGAAACAAGCGAAAAAGTACGTTGAATTAATTGAAAAAACCGCCGGAATGAAGCATAAAGAAATTAAGGAATTCTTGCAGGATTGGAATTCAAAGCACCCTGATAAAAAATCAAGCTATTCTGCTTTATGCAAGGCCAGAATTAAATATGAGCAATTTGGCGAAGATCACGTACAAGCAATAATCAACCAAAGAACACGCAAAAATAAGCATTTTAACGGAAAATCACCAAATGAATTATGGATTTATTTATTGCTCCATCATTACATAGGGATACAATTAATACCTATTATCAAAGTGTTAAATACGAATATGAAGGGGCAAAACAAAAAATTATACCACTTACAATAGCACAGTTAATAGAAATATTAAAAATTGTGGCTAAAGTAAAATCCGCAAATAAAGATTTTAAACATATATACATTAAAGAATTATATGATAATATCTTAAATTCTATAACAAGTTCGGATTCTAACACATGGGTATCGGAAAAAATTCCTGCAATTTTAAATACTTGGAAAAATAATCTTGAAAGGTCAGTTGCCGCATAATGGATTTTTTATACATGCCAAATGCTGATAATATGAATGAATTTCTCTTTAAAATGAGCCAAATGCCAGAAAAATGGTTTTATAAATCAACAAGATTATACAGAGATTCATTAATTTTATATAAAAATTACCAGCGAACAATTGATTTTTTTATAAAAGAATTAGATAAATTAAACTTTTTCAAAAATCCTGACTCAAGAAGATTGAAAGAACTAATATACGATATTTTAGCAGAACATCCTAAAAGATCTTTGCCAGATTTCTGTAGTTACTATCTTTTGTCGGCATTTTGCTTAGAAAATTTGATAAAAGGTTATATAGTAATGCACAATATTGATTTTATAGGAGAATCTAAATTAAACAAAAAATTAAAAGAACATAATTTATATAAATTATGTTACAATTATACGAATATAAAATTATCTGAAAGTGAACAAACATTATTGCAAAAATTAAGCGATTACTCAATAGCATATGGGCGATATCCTGTTAGAGCTACTGTTAACAATAATACTCCATTTTATCTTCAACCAGATTACGATGTAAATTACACTGATTTATGTGTTAAATGTGTTGAAAACCCTTACATTGAAGATCATAAAATATACAGAAATATTTATAAAAAAATAAATTTACGTATAAAAAAGTATTATACCGAACAAAAGCAATTAGAAAATTCTAAAAAAACATTTTCAGAAGAATTAAAATTCGCTTATTCGGAAACTAATTAAAATAATATTTAAAATTAATAAATATTGATTTTAATAAGATACGTACGACGTTTGTTAAATATTATGTTTGTTTGTAAAATTTTTTTGCTTTTATTTTTCTTTCACACTAATGTTGTGTGTCAATGTAGGTTTTAAGTATGGAAAAAGTCGGATTAAACATTACTCCAAAGGAGTTCAAGCAATTGAGCAAGTGAAGCTCTTCTTCGAGTGTGGATAATTTAATTTTATATGTTTTTCCGCCTCTGATATTTTCAACTTTGTATTCATATTTATTTTGATTTAGTGCAAGTCGAACCGCTCTGCGGGTAATGTTTTTCAATTTTGCGAGTGTTTCAACATCAATCCAAATATCGTTATTATTAATGTCTGCCATACCGTATCCTTATTTATTATTGAAGCTATTGTATGTTAGACTGCTTTCTCTCAAATTGGAAGTGTTTGAGGGGGAAATGTGTTGTTTTGTGTCTGATTATATCTGAATTTTAAGCAGAAAATTTTATAAAACTGTTTTTGAACACCTTTTAAACGCAATTTAAACACAGTTTGAATTTAAAATTTTGCAAAAATCTGCTATTTTCTCTCAATTATGCTTCCAGCTTAAAGAGGTAAAATTAATCCGATATTTTTTACACATACTTTTAGAAAAGTAATATATAAGTTTTGGAATTTATTTTGATAAAATCTTTATAAAATAAACTTAGGGAAGCATTTCCCTCTTAAAATTTTTACTTCCGACTTAGGGGTAAATATCATAGAATTATGCGAAATAATTAAAATTCTAAAAGGCACAATTTACGGGACTCTTCCGAGTTTAGTATAATTTTTAATTAGCAAATTGCACAAAATGTCCGCTTTTTGCACTTGGCTGTAATCCAAATATAATAGGAAAATTTGGCGATTTTATAAAATTTTATGGAAAGATACCGGACATTTTAGTCCTAATAACCGGACATTTCGGACTTTTCAAAACCCCGACTCTCAGACTCGGGGAAGCGGGTAAAACTCAAACACAAAGCCAAACATGGCGATTAAGAAAAGCAAAAACCAATTTCAAAAGTGTCCGAAAAACCATAATCACCTTGAAACATATAATAACAACCTTGTTCTTTATCTTCCAAAATAGAAATAGAATTACCTTTTGTATGTCCTTCAGCCTTAATCATAACAAGAGTATCTGTTATTCTTTGTGATTCTGGAAAGTTTTTGTATGCACCATCTGTAAATTTAACCCTTACAATATTGTCGCCCATAAGTTTCATATCGTCTGCTTCACGCTCTGAGATATAAATTTTAGCGTTAGGAAACATTCGGAGTTCTCCTGTATGGTCAAGATGTTTATGAGTTACAACGATTTTTGTAACATCTTCTATCTTGTAGCCTGTTTTTTCAAATGCTTCTTTAAATGTTGCTACTTTATCGCCCATAGTCAATGGTACATTAGAACTTCTGCCTATATCAGGTGAATCATTCGGCATACCTGTATCGGATAAAATAACTTCTTTTCCGTCATCAATTAAGAAATTCTGCAGAGAAGAACCGTATGTAACATCTTCACATTTTTCTTTATCTCTGCTTCCGCCAAAAGCAAAAGCCTGTGTCATAAATCCGTTGTCATAGTATTTTAACGGTATAACTTTGTTTGACATTTTATTCCTTCCTATTTATAGTAAAATTGTCTTATATAAATAAGTATTTTTCAAGTAATTATAAAACAATTACTTAGTAATATATATATAACTAATGGGCTATATAAGGGTAAGAGAATGAAAAAATCAAAAAAAGACAAAACGGAAGATAAATTGTATTTGGCAAAATACTTAACAAAAGCCTTAGGTGGCAGGTGGAAACTATATATTCTTTTCATTTTAGATAACGGCGGAACTGTTAGGTTTGGGCAAATAAAAAAGAAATTAGAGAATATTTCTAATGTTATGTTGTCTAAAACATTGAAAGAACTTGAACAAGACGGAATTATAATAAGGCATCAATATAATGAAGTACCTCCGCATGTAGATTATACATTGACAGTAAAAGGTAAAAATGTTATTCCTGCTTTAATTATGCTTAGCGAATGGGCTCAAAAGTATACACAAGAAGAAAGTATTACTCCTGAATGTGAATAATGTTTAAAATAATAGGTATGGTAATTGACTAAATGTTTAAGCAAATCATTTAAAACCTTATAATTTATTAAATAATGTAAATTAAAAAATATAAACTAGCAAATTTATTTTTTTAGAGATTTTATAACTACCGAAAATATTAGAAGAAATATTGTTATGAGAAAGGAATTATTATGAAAATTGCCCCAACAACGGCCGTTAATTTTACAGCAAAATTGAAAAAAAATGAAGTTACAACAAGATTTATAAACGAAATGAACGCAGAACGTGCAGGACACTTGCAAAATGCGCTTAAAAATTTAGATAAAACGCATCCAAAAGATATTCTTGAAATTAGAAAGACAGAAGGTTCTGCTAAGGACATGCCATATTATACTCTTGTAAATACAAAAACAGGAAAAGGATTTGATTTAGCTCCTCTCGGTTTATTTGAAAAGGATGGTGCTGAAAAATGGGACTTATGGGAAAATGAAAAAGCATCTGAAATGATATATTTTACAGATGTTATAAAAAAAGTAGCAATTAAAGGTACAGAAGAATATAACGCTGTTT
>Ga0256405_10005154_pt1 | contig 23163 bp, 26 predicted proteins | sample RumenRJG_02DNA_FD_189096 | JGI IMG/M metagenome (GOLD analysis project Ga0256405, IMG submission 189096) | Bovine rumen microbial communities from Lethbridge, Alberta, Canada - RJG_02 | ecosystem: Host-associated > Mammals > Digestive system > Stomach > Rumen | place: Canada: Alberta... | reverse complement strand
CAATTAAAGTAATCAAATAATCAATTATCACAATGATAATTGATTTATTTTTTTAAACAAACCAATAGTATCCTTTTTTCAAGAATCAAACAAGTATTTAATTCACAATCTAATCAATCAGATTATCTATCACATCAAAAAGTTCCTGACAGTTTTTAAAAATATTTCTGAAATCCTCATCATTTATAGATGTTAAAACCATCTTAATCTTTTCATCTGTTTTGGATATGTTCACCCGTTCTGAATTAGCATCTTCATCGAATGAATTGACGATCAGTGATTCAATCTCATTATATTTTTCTTCAGTTAAATTATGCCTCCTATTATAGTTTAACATGTCCATGGCATGAATAAGACCATTATTTAATCTGTCAATACAAGAGGAAATTTTAACATTGATATCCATGTAATAAGGAGCTTCAATTTTATCCCTGCGAAGCACGATTGAAATTTTTGATACCACATGGTCTTCACTGCAGTTTTCATTAATGAATTTAATCAATTGAAACTGTTTTATATTGGCGTTATTATTCATAAAATTCATGATATTATATTGCTTTTTGAAATATAAAAAAATAACTCAATATACCTGTATTTTAGGATAAACTGTTTAAAAGTAGTTGAATACATAATGTTATGGATTTTTAACAATAGAAATGATGGATATGCAGCAAAATTTAATAACCTAACTCCCAAATTAAAAAAATTATAGCAAACATTCTATTTTGCATTATCCTCAGACATATCCTTAAAAACATATTTAAAACAACGAAAAGAAAAAGAATAATTATATAAAATTATTCAGTGAAGAAGAATTTGGTGAAGTTAGATATGCTTAAAATTTACAATATCTCAGAGGAGTAAAAAATGAAAGATACAATTAAGCAACACTCTTGGATTCCACTAATATTAGTGGCCTGCGCTTCCTTTATCATAACATTGGATTCCACATTCATGAATGTCAGCATCTCCCAGTTGTTGCTGACTTGAATACTGATGTGAGTACCATCCAACTGACCATGTCATTTTACACCCTCATCACTGCAGCATTCATGCTGCTAAGTACAAAGCTTCAGGACATAGTCGGTAAAAAAAGAAACTGTTTTTAATTGGCACTGTGCTTTACGGAATCGGCACAACCATCGCAGCAATAAGTTCAAGCGACACAATGCTGTTTATAGGATGGGCAGTGATAGAAGGTATTGCCGGGGCACTAATGACACCTGCCACAGTTTCAATAATAAGCGGAACATATTCCGGTAAAAGGCGAACATTTGCCTTGGCAATTGAAAGCGTAATGGTTGCACTTTCAGCAGCTATCGGACTTCTTTTCGGAGGAATCATGACCACATTTCTCAGTTGGAGATATGGATTTGCATGTGAATTAATAATCGTCATCTTCATCATAGTAATGCAAAAGAAAATACCTGATTTCACACCTACCGAATCTAAAAATGATTTGGATATTGCAGGTTCCATAATTTCATTTATAGGCCTTGTTTTATTTGTTTTAGGTATTCTGATGCTGAGCGAGGACACCACCACCAGCATAACCGTAATTATTTTGGGATTAATTGTCTTAGCAGTCTTTGCATTGTTTGAAATAAAAAGAAAAAGAAAAGGTAAGGTACCCTTACTTGATATGGATTTATTTAAAGACAAAAATTTACGTGCGGGTGCTGCCATCATATTATTAACCGACCTTGTAATGGGCGGAGGATTATTGCAGTTTCCCTGTTTTTGCAAAGCGTATTAAATTTAAATGCATTCAATACAGGTTTGGCGACACTTCCACTGACAATAGGCTTGCTTATTTTTTCAGTGGCTGCACCAAGTTTAACTGGAAAATTAAATCACAAGACAGTTATGACAATAGGAAGCGTAATAGCAATTATCGGATGTGTGATTTTAAGCTATCAATTTAGAATGGATACAACAATGCTTGATTTGATGCCGGGAATGCTCATATTGGGAGAGGGGCTTGGTTTCATAATGGCTTTAAGTACGGATATTGCATTAATCAATATTCCTGAGGAAAATCAAAATAACGCCTCAGGCATTGCTACAACAGGCCAGACATTAGGTGAATCAATGGGTACAGCAATCATCGGAATAATCTTAATCCTCGGAGTGATTGGAGTCATCAGTGATGCAGTTGATATTTATGCACCTCAATATTCAGGAGATGAACAATTCCATCAAGACGTCTATGATTACTTCCAGAAGGTAGGTAATATAGACGAGATTAAATCACAGGACAGCATAATCGTTAATGCTGCAGATACCATTATTCAGGACGCAATGGGATTCGTAATGCTAGTAACGGCAATCCTGATGGGAATAGTATTGATTTTGATACTGCGGCTACAAGACCCGAATATTAAAAAATAATGAGAGCTTATCTCTCATTTGTATTTTCTTTTTTTCAATAATCTAATTCAAAGAGCCATCATTTTATTTATAATTGATGTCCCTAATTGTAGAAATTACTGGAAACAAAAGGAACAGATAGATGAAATTCTCTGAAAAATGATAATCCAAAAGATTAACAACCATAGTAAGGCCCATAAGAATGATAAAAGTATTTACAGCATATTGCTTTTCCTTTCTTGAAGGATTGTTCTCTAAAAATCCTTTATCGGCCCCATAGAGATACATGGCTAAAAATGATAGAATTGTTAAAAATATATTTATTCCAAACAGCATATCAGCCATGAGAAACTTAGAATAAATACCAATAATGGATGTTGAAAATGGAATAAATGACATGCAAGCCAAAAATGACATATTGATCCATAAATAAGGCAGATTTAATGAATTAATCTTTATAAATTCATGATGATAAACCCAAAAGGAACTTACCAGAACAAAACTAACAATAGTTAAACCAAAATTATGAGCAATTGATTCTAAAAAAACTACAAATTGCCCTTCAGTCAGCATATTAACTCCGGGCAAAGCTAAACTGAAAACCAGAAGAGTCATTACCATGCCAAAAATACCGTCAGTCAAACCTAACAGCCTTCCAGGATCAATGTCGATATTTTTTTCGAAAGATTCAAAAAACTTTGAAAAGCCCTTGTTTTTATCTTCTAATTTTTTTTTAACATCAAGATTTGCCAGATATTTTTCTCTAAATTTTTCAAGGTCTTCTTCATCCAACACTTCCACAATGTCATGAATCCCAACATTAAAATTACTTTTTAAAGTTTCATAATCACGAAATTCTTCAAACTCATCATCACTGATAATATCACCCCCTCAAAAAGGAGTATCCTGAAATTTAGATTAACATTTTCAACATGTTCAACACATCTTTAAAAAAAAATCTTGATTGCCTAATCTAATATCGCTAATTAATTTTAATTATATATTTAAAAATATTTATAATTTTTTTACATTCATTGGGAGTTTTTTAAAATTTTGTTGATGAATATTTTTTAGAGTCCATCAAAACAAAAATAGCTTAAATCAAATTGATTTTTAAAAAATTTTTTTAATTAAATTAAACGGTACTGACAGTAACGTCGAGAAAATATTAAAATCAGATTGATTGAAAATGAGAATATATATGCGACAGTTAAATTAATCAGATTATTTGAATTCCACTTGTTAAAGTTAAAAAAAATTAAATAAACATAATTCTATGAGGTCATCAAAATCAGAAAAATGAATTATTACACACTTTAAATTATCCGATTAAAACAAATATAATCTAAATCTAACAATTAAACAAGCATAATTTTTAGCACCAATAAAAATTATTTAGGAATTCTAAAAAATAAAGCATCGTCCCTATGAAAAACTAATGATAAAAAGTATTGTCTTTTAATAACCTTTAGTAAATTTAATAGAAAACTTTATATACCAACAAGACTAATTAAAATATAATTCATATCACGGAGCGTGAAAACTATGGTAGATTCTGAAACCATTGAAGCAAAAGTTTCCGATAAAAAAGAAAAATTTGATGAAAAATTCGAAGAAGGAAAAGAAAAATTCGATGAGAAAAAAGAAGAACAAAAAGAAAAATTCGAAGCAAGAAAAGAAAAAAGTAAAAACATTGCAGACAATGTGATTAACGATTTAAACGCAAGCATTGATGATTTCAAAGAATACATCAAAAACATGCAAAGAAATGCAGATGAAAAATACTCCAATTACAAAAAATCTACAGTTCAAACCTTAGACATTGATCTTATAGAAACCAAAGATATCTACTACATCAAAGCTGCAGTTCCTGGCGTTTCAAAAGATGATGTGTTAATTGAAGCAGGGGACAATGACATAACCATTGAAACCACCTTCAAACCATACATTGAAGAATTTGAAGAAGATGAAACTGCTGAAATAATTGTATCTGCATTAAAATCCGGCAGATGTGTAAAAACAGTAAGATTTGAAAACAGCATTGATTTAGATAAAATCACTGCAAAATTCACAAATGGAATCGTTGCCGTAACCATTCCAAAATTAATCATACCAAAACATAAAGTAAATGTGGAATAAACTCCACATTTTTATCTCTTTTTTTAAAAAAATCAGTATCTGACTTTACCGATGTGTCTTGTAGCACCAGGATCTTCACCATTGTAATGTGCCAAGTAGTATACGAACCATTCAAGTGGAATTACCAATACGAATGGAGATAATAATTTATCGACATCAGCAAAATCTTTCAAATCATAGATTATTGATTTTAACTCCAGATTATCGGAAAAGTCAATAGCCTTTTGAGTTATTTCATCGGATTCATAATCTGATTTTAGAAATATGATTGGAACGCCTTTTTCTGCTCTTTCAATTAAACCATGCCTAAACTCAGCAGAGTATTCAGGACATGCATGCTTGATTGCCCCTTCCATGAGCATTGTCATTGCCAGCTTATAGGCCAGACCGAAGTTAGGACCGCTTCCTAAGCAATAGAATATGTCTTCTTTCTTGAAGTCCTGTGCCAGTAACTTATTTTCATACTCTGTGGTTTTTAATAATTCCTCAAGTGTGTCAGGCATTTCGGATAACTGTTTCAATAGCACTTCTTTGGCTTCATAGTCACTTGCTGCAAATAGAATTTGATATAAGCATGCCAATTGTGTGATATAGGTTTTTGTTCCAAGGATTGCTGTTTCTGTTTCACACCTGGTCACAATTGGAGTTTTAGCTTCTTTAATCATTGAGCTTTCAGGTTCGTTTGAAATAGAAACAGTATGTATATTAAATTCATTTGCTCTTCTAAGTGAAGCGAGAGTGTCGGCGGTTTCACCGGACTGTGAGGTGAAAATAGCTATTGAATCTTCATTTTCAACTAATTTTTTATTGTAATAAAATTCATAACCGGTATAAACTTCAATGTCTATATTAGTACTGGACATTCTTATTGCGTCACGTACACTGTAACAGGTTGAAATTGAACTTCCACAACCGATTAAATAGACTTTATTAGTGTTTTCAACTAATTTTGAAACTTCTAGCATAGTGGAAAATTCACTTTCAAAAGTTTTTCTAAGTGATTCAGGTTGTTCCATCATTTCATCATACATTTTATATTTCATAAGCTTAAACTCCTTAAAATTAAATATTATAATTTATATATTGTTAATTAAAATATAAAAAGGTTTTTTAATTAAATCAAATAATGATTAAAATGAAAGTAGACCTATCTTTAATTGGAATGGAAAAGGGCAGACAATACGAAACCATAATCACCACAAAAAATGAGGATGGCAGTAAAAATGCCGCACCGATCGGAGTTATTTGTGCCGGTGAAAATAAGATAATCAACAGAATCTTTAAAAGCAGCCATACTCTAGAAAACATTATCCGTGAAAGGGAATTCACAGTAAACATAACCTATGACCCGGAATTATTCACCATTCCGATTATTGGAGAGCTGAATCAGGATTATTACAACGAGGATTATTCCCTAAAAAATATTGATGCTTATTTTAAATGTGAAGTCCTCAGTTTAACTGAAGCAATCAAGCAAAGCGACCCTGTTAAAAAGAAAGATGAAGCAATAGTCATTAAGTCTGAAGTCACTGAATTGACAATAAATAATGAGACTAAAGCATTGAACCGTGGATTCGGATATGTTGTTGAGTCACTGGCCAATTTGACACGCTTTGACATGGTTGATGATGAAAAGAAAGTAGAATACATTAAACACTTTAAGGAAGCCTATCGTGTGGTTTTGAAAGTTGGAAGAAAAGAAGATATAAAGGCCATGTATGAAATAAAAAAAGAGTTAATGAAAAAAGGGTACGAACCCTAATTTCTTATTACATCCATAAATTCAAAGCTGTCACCATCAAATAGTCCCTTGTCTGAAATTTTGATTGATGGAATTACAAGCAATGCCATGAATGCCATTGTCATGAACGGAGCATCCTGCTTACAACCTAAAGCAAATGCCATTTTCTGCAGATTGAACAGTTTTTGAGCTATATCGAATGCATCCTCATTACTCATCAATCCCGCAATCGGAAGAGACAGTGAGTCTGAGAAGTCTTCACTTACAACAGCTATTCCTCCCCCGTTATCAATTATAGTGTTAACCGCTTCAGCCATCATTTCTGAGGAATAACCGACTACAATGATATTATGAGAGTCATGGGCAACTGATGCAGCAATGGCGCCTTTTTTAAGTCCAAATCCTTTTATGAATGCATTGGTTATTGTATTTCCACCATAACGTTCAACTACTGCTATTTTCAATACATCTTCGATTATGTCAGGTTGGACAATGCCATCTTTGGTTTTCAATGTTGCAGTTGTTTTTTTAGTCAAAAGCTCACCATTATAGCATTTTATGACATTGACTTCACATTCATCCCCGTCATAGTAAATGTTAAAGTCTTGGGGAGATTTCTTATCCACAATCATAGAGTTTTCAACTTCAACATCTTCAACATCAAACAGTACATTTTCACCATCGAAAACACATTCCCCTGCAATATAAGTTTTCAATACATTCAAATCAGTTAAATTGTCCACTATAATGAAATCTGCTTTTGAGCCGGTGACAATGGCTCCTCCTTCAAGACCATAGTGAACAGCAGGGTTGATTGTTACCATTTCAATGGCTTTAATTAAATCAATTCCCAAATCCACTGCTTTTTTAACGGATTTATTCAAATGTCCCCTGATTAAATCCTTTGGATTTTTGTCATCGCTCACGATGAAATCAAAGATTGGTGAGTGAAGTCTTCTTGAGAGAACTTCATTAGGTATGATTCCAAAAGTATCCTGATTTTTGTAATGATCAATACGTTCTGAAAAATCAAATAAAGCTTCCATATTTTTAGCGGAAGACCCGTCACGAACCATTATCTTCATGCCTTTCTGCTTTTTTTCGATAGCTTCTTGAAAATTACTGCATTCATGGTCAGTGACTATACCCTGTTCGACATATTTATCCAAATATCTTCCGGAAACAAGTGGGGCATGACCGTCAATAGGTTTATTATACTTCCTTGCAATTTCCAATTTTTTTAATACTTCCTCATCGCCATTGATAACACCCGGAAAGTTCATCATCTCCGCAAGGGCAACCATTTCAGGCTTTTGAAGCAAATATTCAATATCCTCAGAATCCAATATTGCTCCGGAAGTTTCAAAGGATGTTGCCGGAACACAGGAAGGAGCTGCAAAATAAAAATTAAAAGGAACAGTGGAAGCGTTATCAATCATGAATTCGATTCCATCAATTCCGCGAACATTAGCAATTTCATGAGGATCGCATACAACAGAAGTGGTACCATGCCTTACAGCAATCTTTGCAAACTGTGCCGGAGTCATCATACTGCTTTCAATATGAATATGCGCATCAATAAAACCAGGAAGCAGAACTCCATCAACATCAATCTTGGTTTCCTCAGTGATGTGAATCGGAACAATTTCCTTGAATATCCCATCAGCAATTGTTATTCTGGCCGGATAAACCGAATCAGTTAAAACATCCATAATATATGCAGTGAATTTCATTTTCTAATCCTCATGTAAAGCATTATAAAGCAATGGAAGGAATGTACCGATATCAGTTACAATACCAACCACTTGAGCACTGCCCCTATCGGATAATTTAGTAACAGTGGATGGGTTAATGTCCACACAGATACTTTTAACCCTTGAAGGCAATAGGTTACCGGTTGCAATTGAATGAAGCATAGTGGCAATCATGATAACCATATCCACTTCCTGAGCATAATGTCTCATAATCTTTTGAGCTTCCGCAGTATCTGTTATGACATCAGGCAAAGGTCCATCATCACGAATTGAACCTGCCAATACATATGGAACATCATTTTTAATGCACTCATACATGATTCCGCCAGTCAAGGTACCGTCCTCAACTGCCTTTTTAATGGAACCTGAATTATTGATCCTGTTTATCGCCCTCATGTGGTGAGTGTGGCCATGAGCTACAATTTTACCTGTATCGACTTCAATACCGAGAGAGGTTCCGAACAGGTTGGATTCTATATCGTGAGTAGCCAAAGCGTTTCCTGCCATGATTACATCAATGTATCCTTCCTTAACAAGTGAAGCCAAGAATTTTCCGGAACCTGTGTGAACGATAGCAGGACCTCCGACAATTCCGATTTTACCGCCTTTTGCCTTGATTTCCTTCATCTCTTCAGCAATACCGTTAATCAGATTCATCAAAGGTTTTTCAGAGGAAACTTCACTGTTCATGAACTCGAACACCTGCTGTTCATCTCTTGAACGGTGTGGTGGTGTAACCCTAACCCCGTCAAGACCGACAACAACCTTGTCTCCCGCCTTAATGTCAGAGATTGGTTTTACAAAAGCCCTTTTTTCATCTTCATCAACTACAACAAGACAGTCCATTTCAATTTCCTCAACTGGAATCCAATTGCCATCATAGTATATGTGAGTGGTGTGATTGGATGAAGAATAGAAACCTTCAGGAGCTACCTTGTCCTTTGTTGATGCTACAAGATTAACTTCCTTAATCTCATCGATAGATGCACCAAGCACAGACAGTTCATCCAGAATAGATTTAAGTAGTTCGGGAGAATCTGCTGAAACTTCAATTTTTGCATGACTTACATCTGACTTTTTACGTCCAACATCAATTTCCAAAATATCAAATTCTCCGCCTTTATCCATAATAATTCCCATTGTCTTTGTTAAAGTCAATGAGTCAATAATATGGCCTGAAAGGTCAATAGTTCTTTTATTCATAACAATATGCTCCATTTTTTAGTTAATATTATAATTATATATTTTGATGATATTTAATGGTATTGTTATGATATAAAAAAAGAAAAAAAAGATTTAAAAAATTAATTTAAATTGCTTTGAAAAACTTTACCAATGAAAGCTCCGAAAATACCTAATATAATGCAAACAGGTATTGAAAAGACTGAAAAGACTGTTAGAAAACTACTAATAAATCCAACAATTGCACCATAAATTACTGCATAGGAAGTGGAATTATTAGTTGAAAAACCTGAAATTCCTCCACCAATAATTATTCCAAATAGACCAATAAATCCAATACCGGATAATAATCCTATTATCGCAAATACAATTGATACAACAATTCCTTTTACAATAGGCATTCCTTCAACATTGCTTGCAATATCCTCATCCATACAATCACATCATTTTATGATTTTTGCAACAAGTTCACTGTGATCTATTCCTTCACTATCACACCAGATAGGAACCTCAATCGAAACATACTTACCATTTTCCAAATAAACATAACCGTAACGCTGATTAAGGAATATTTTGTAATATACAGTTTTGCCATTAATCTCAATTGGGTCATAATTCATATTGATTAAGTTATTTACAGTATCTGATTCGTCATTTAGGTTGTCACAAACTGCAATGCTTATAAATTCATGAGTTTCAGGATTATCATAAGTATAAGCTTCATAATTAGTATCAATATTTAGGGTGTCTTTAGAAATTTTATCAAATCCCTCAGGAATATGTAAATCAACACCATTAACATTTACATCGGTTCCACTATCAAAAAACCAAAATGCACTTACAGTTGATGTGGAAATTATAATCAAGCATATAACAAATAATCCAAAGATGATTTTTTTATTCATTATTACCCTCAAAAAATCAAATGTAATCAACTTAATGATTACTTAATCGAATTTAATAGTATTTGCATATTCTTTTACTAAAGTATCATTAGATCCTCCAATTAAAACAGTAATTGACTCATCATTATTAGATTTTCCAGCCAATACCGTAATATTGCCGTCTAATTCATTGCTCATGTGATCAGTAGCATTGAGTATTGTTAAATCTCCATCAGTATCAAAAGGATAGTTTTCATTTTGTGAAGCGTACATAATTGATTGATGCATGTTATCATTATAGACAAATGCAAAAATATTACCGTTGTCATTGGAATAAGCCATTTTGGAGTTTAAGAATGTGGAAAACTCCTGCCCATCACTCATATTAGTAAAACTTTCATTTGCTCCAATATTCATTTTAAATAATCCATCGAAATCATTTTCTTTTGTTAATTCTGCTGCGCATACACCTGCAATTGAAATTGCTGCCACAAACACAATTAATAACAATAATATTTTCTTGTTCATATTAAACCTCCATATTTGTAAGAATATATTTAGTACACACACAATATAAACATTGCTATTAGCATGCTAATATCATATAGATATCTATTAAATAGCTAAAATTAAATTCTAAATTATGAGTAAAAAAGATGATATGAGCATTGTATCACTATTAGCTCGCTCCAAAAAAAGAATTAAAGTCTTAAAATCATTAGAAAATGAAGATAAGATTCCATCAAAGATCAGTAAGGACATTGATGACAACAGCAATCATGTCTCAAAATATCTAAAGACATTAAAGGAAGCAGAGCTAGTGGAATGTCTTAATGAAGAAGACAAAAGATACCGTTTTTATAGCATCACAGATAAAGGAAAATATTATCTTGACAAGGTAGAAAAAGACTATAAAGACTGATTTTAAAAAATAAAAAAAGTTTAAACTCATAAAAATGAGTTTAAAGACCAAAGAACAAATAGAATGCAAATACAATTACAAGTACGTATATACCCCAGCTCATTTCTTTGAATTTTCCGGTAGCGATTGTTGCAATAGCATATGTTACAAATCCCCATGCAATACCCAATGATATGGAGTATGATAAAATCATCATGATTATTGTCATGAAAACAGATGCTGCAATAACCACATTATCCCATTGCACTTCTTTTAACTGAGCCATCATCAAAATACCGACAATAACAAGAGCAGCAGCAGTTACAGATGAAGTGAATAAAGACAGCACTATTGGTGAGAAGAATATTGAGAGTATGAATAATAGTCCGGTTACAATAGCCGCAAGTCCGGTTTTAGCACCCATTCCAATACCAGTTGCACTTTCAACATAAGCTGTTACAGTACTTGTACCGCAGATTGAACCTATGATTCCGCCGACAGCATCGGACAGGAATGCTTTTTCGATTCCTACCGCCTTACCATCTTCATCAATGAATCCGCATTGTCTTCCAAGGGATATAAGTGTACCAGTTGTGTCGAAGAAGGTAACGAATAGCAGGGAGAATACTATCATTATCAGATTGGGTATGTTCGAGAAGAGCTGTCCGAATCCTCTTGCAAATCCTCCGAAGAGTGACCAGTCAAAATTGGTGGTTATTACCTGGGCAGGAAGAGTCGGCATCAGCGGATCACCTGCTCCAAATCCGGCAAAGGTCATTATCACACCTAAGATAGCAGTTATTATCATTCCAAAAAATACCGCTGCAGGCACTTTTTGAACATGGAAAATCAATGTGATTACAATACCAATTAATGCCAGGAACGCTGAAGGAACAAGCAGATTACCCATTGCAACAAATGTTGAAGGGTCATCTATAATGATTCCTGCACCTTTAAGCCCTAAAAATGCCAAGAAAAATCCTATACCTGCACCGATACCCAATTTCAAATCAACTGGTATGATGTTTAGAATCGCTTCCCTAAGTCCTGAAATGGTAATCAGCAAAAAGAGTATGCTTGAGACAAATACCGCTGCAAGGGCGGTTTCCCAAGTGTTGCCCATTGTCAGGATAATCGTATATGTAAATAGCGCGTTCAATCCCATTCCCGGAGCCAGTCCCACAGGATACTTGGAGACCAGTCCCATAATTATACATGCAATACCTGAAGCGATTGCAGTTGCAAAAAACACTCCAGTAGCAGGCATTCCACCATCTGCAAGCATTGTAGGGTTTACTCCCAAAATATATGCCATAGCAAGAAATGTGGTTAAACCTGCAATGATTTCAGTTTTAAAATCAGTACCATTTTCCTTAAATTTAAAAAAATTGTCCAACATATAACACCTCTTACGAAAAAAATATTTTCCGTCAGATAGTATTATTTTTAAAAAAAAATTAGTATTAAATTTAACTATACTTGTCTTTTGACATATTGGAAAATAATCCAAGCCCAGAAAAGATTATTTTCCATAGGAAAATAGCAGTAAAGAATTTACTTATTCCTTATCCTCACCATTTTCGAGGCATATAATGTCTTTAGCCATATATGCACCTACAAAAGCTTGTGTCAAGCATTTATAAGCCATTCTTTCAATTGGATTTAAAGACCATACTTTCTTATTTTCAGTCATGATTTCACCTCTATATAATTGTTTAAATTAGTTATTTATAAATTTAAGTATTATAAAGTTAGTTTAACCTAAACAATTAATTTTAGTTAAATTTAAAAACAAATAATGAAAATCAAGCAAAGTCAGAGATATTTAAAAAAATAGAATTGTTATGGTGAATATGAAAAATCAACATTTAAATTTAATCGACCAATGTTAAAAAGTCATAAATTATTTTGGCTGCAACAACAGCAGTATTGTCCCCCAGCCTGTCGCTGGCAGTTTCCACAACATCCAAACCGACAATGTTTTTACGGCATAATGTTGCAAGTATCGTTTCGATTTCAGATATGAACAATCCTCCCGGTGTCGGGTTTCCAACGCTTGGAGCGATGGCCGGATCAACCACATCCATATCTATTGAAATGTAAATCGGCCCGTCAATATTTATCAAGTAATACTCGATTGCATCCATGTGCTTGTGAACATCCTTGTTTTTGAATGTCTGAATGTTATAGGTTGATTTCACGAATTCCTCTTCTTCTGCAGAAGATGACCTGATTCCAATTTGAACCAGATTAATCCCGGCTTCATGAGCCCTTCTCATGACTGCAGCATGAGAGTACTTTTCTCCGATGAACTCAAAAGCAAGATCTCTGTGGGCATCCAAATGAACAACGGTCAACCGTTCATATTTTTCGCTTAATGCCTTTATTGCACCTATTGAAGCTGAATGTTCCCCTCCAATAATTATCGGCTTAACGTTTAAATCAAGCATCTCATTAACGGTATCCTCAATGATGGCGCAGGTTTTTTCACAGTTTCCAGGAATTACATTGACATCCCCGAAATCATAAAAGTTAGCGGTTAATTCCTTGTTAAAAACAGTATTGAATTTTTCAAAACCGAATGATGCTTCACGAACAACAATCGGCCCTAAACGTGAACCGGAATGATAAGAAGTAGTGCTGTCAAATGGAACACCAATTATTCCATATGAATTTTCAAGTATTTCATCATTTTCCTGAGAAAATGCGAATTTCCACGGTTCATAAGTATTTAAAAGCATAATTAATCTAAAAAAAAAATGAAAATAAAAAAAGAGAACTTATGATCCTCTAGTTCTCATTATTTTCATATTTCCCATAGCAACAATGTATTCCACTTCTCTGCCTTCAGTGATTTCATCTTTTAAATCTTCAGGCATTTGTAAGTCAATGGTGTCATAGTTTTCCATGTCCATGATTTGTACATTATCACCTTGGATAGATATTACTTGTCCTAATCTTTTATCGATAATAGGGATATCTACTTTGTTGTCTACAGGTTTTACGAGACTTCTTTTTTGATTATCGAATATACCGACTGCTTCAATTCTTGCTTTAGCAGCTCCGTGTTTACCAGGAGATGAAGTGGTGTAACTGATAATTTTACAAGCTTCTCCTCCTAAAACAATATATTTACCAACTTTTAATGTTTTAATTTCTACAACTTTTGTTGACATTAATTTTCCTCCATTTTATTTAAAAACCGGTTTTTAATCATATAATAAGGAATATTATAGATTATTATAAACTATCTTTTCCATTTTATATAAATTATTCGTTTAATTAAAAAAATCAATATGGTAGGTAATCAGCTAAAATAATCTTAATCCGTGGTTATATGAATATAACCATAAGGAAATAGCCGCCAATACCAAAATAACCATTACCCATACTACAATGAATATTTTTTTGCCGTCATGTTCTCCTTTGGTAATGTAGCTTTCGCCTTTCATGTCACTTGTGTGATTTTTATTATTCTTATAATGGTCATCATTTCTCAGATAAGCATAGAACAATCTTGCAACGAAATAAAAGATTACAACGAATATCAAACCAATATAAGGAATTGAACCGAACATTGCAATGATTGAAGATACAATAAGCATCAGCAACATGAATAAACATACTGAAAAGAATATTGATATATATTTATTGAAAATCATAAGGTACACCTAAATTTTATTTAATACTTTAAATTATTTAAATTTTAAAAAACATATAGAAATTCAAGTGATAAATATGAAAATAGCAATAGTATCTGGAAAGGAGGAAGGTCCAACAAAATTAAATGCATTTGACAATGCCTTAAGTGATGCCGGAATTGGCGATGTTAACCTCATAAAAGTATCAAGCATGCTTGCAGGTGAAACCGAAATTGAAACATTGCCAAAACTAAAAGCAGGAGCAATGGTGAATTGCGTTTTATCTGAAATAACCTCCGACAATCCAGGTGATGAAATCACTGCAGTTGTGGCAGTAGCTATTGGAAAAGAATTAGGTTGTGTTGTTGAAACAACCGGAATTAATAAAAACCCTGATGAATTAATTGACGAAGCTGAAAGAATGGTTAAATACATGATGGAGAAAAGAAACGTTGAAATCCAAGAATTAATCATTGAACCTTCAACAACAACAGTTGAAAACATTGCCTCAGTCATATCATCAGTAGTTTATCTGAATGATGACATTATCGAGGAATAACAATGAACGCTCGTGACAAACAAATAGCAACAGATTTAGCATATGAAATTATTCGAGAAGTGAGCAGGGCAATTCGCCCATATGTTGGAAAACCGGAATCCGGTGAAAAAGTAAAGATGGGTGCTGACGGAACACCAACATCATTAATTGACATTATTGCTGAAGATAAAATAATCAACATACTGAAAAATGCTCCTGTACTATCCTACATCGTCAGTGAAGAAATTGGAGAATTGAAACTGGGAAAAGGAACAAAAAGAAGCATCAATTTAACACAGGAATTAAGGAGAACTGACTTGGATGAGGAAGAAATTCCAAAATTCATATTCCTGATAGATCCTGTTGACGGAACAAACAACGCAATCAAAGAAATCCCTGCGTTCGGAATTTCAATAGCAATTGCAAACGTGACTCCTGGAAGACTATCAACATTGAATGATGTTGAACTTGGATTTGTAAGCAATTTCGCCAACGGTAACTTTTTTGAAGCTGAAAAAGGAAAAGGCTGCTGGCTAAACAATGAGGAAGTGGTTCCAAGCGACATCATAAACATCAGCGACATGACACTTGGAGGATTCACAAAAAGCGGAACTTCAGAAGCATCCAAACTTGTAGATAATGCTCGCAGAATGCGTGTTTTAGGAAGTGTTGTGTTAGAATTATCTTATGTTGCAAGCGGAAGATATGATGCATTCCTTGACTTGAGAGGAAGTAGAATAATAGATATTGCAGCATCAAAGCTGATTCTTGAAGAGGCAGGATGCATAATAACAAACAAATACGGCCAAAAGCTCAACAATATCTTAAGCATCTATGAAAAGACCATAGTAGTGGCTGCAAACAATAAAATCCTGCACAAACAGATGATTGATATTCTAAATGACAATGAAACCGACTTCATTGGAAAAGTGGGAGTGGTGTCAAGAATCGACCAGACAAGACCCATATTGTTCTCCGCAAAAATCATTGATTACCTTTTAACCAACGGCCGTGAAGTGACAATCGAACACAGGCTTGCCCATAAATTAAATGAATTAAAAGCTAATCCTGAATTAAACACAATAATCAATGAAATAAAAGAGAAATATCCCGAACTTGCCGAATCCCTAAATGACATTAACTTCAACATCAATTATGAACAGCTAGCAGAGCCAGTATTTGAATTCGACTGTGATATGGCAGTGATTCTTGGAGGTGACGGCACACTTCTAAGAGCGCAAAGCAAAATGAAACCTGAAATCCCAATATTTGGAATAAACATGGGAACAGTAGGATTTCTGACTGAAATCGAAGCTAAAGACACTTTTAAAGCATTGGATGAAATCCTGAAAGGAGACTATTACAAGGAAAAAAGAACCCGCCTAGTGGTTTCACACGAGAACAATAATTTCACAGCCATGAACGAAGTGGTAGTGATGACAGACAAACCGGCCAAAATGCAACACTTTGAAATCCAGGTAGACGGAGAAATAATTGAGGAAGTAAGGGCTGACGGACTAATCATATCCACACCTAGCGGCTCAACAGCTTACTCAATGTCTGCCGGAGGACCGATTGTTGACCCAAAGGTTGGCGGATTCATCATCATACCTATTTGCCCATATAAGCTTGGTGCAAGGCCATTTGTAGTGTCAGACAATAGTGAAATTACTGTAAAGCTGCTTAAAAAAGGTAAAAATGCAGTATTCGTAATGGACGGTCAAATCAATGAAGAAGCACAGTACGATGAAGAGATAAAGTTCAAAAAATATGATAAAGCAGCATATTTCATAAGAACCTCCACCAAATACTTCTATGAAAAGGTAAAGGACAAATTAAAAGAGGGCGGAATAAAAACAGACAACCGGTGCAATAATGAATAATCTTGTTATCGATTTAACCCATGGAGGGGTGAAAATCGCCATCAGCCTGGCCAAAAGGGGCCGAAATGTGCTGGCATATGACATTTACCATACCTTGAATGACATCGATTACAAAATGCTCCTGATTTACAATGTCGGATTGATTGAATTGGAGGATTTGAAGGAGTTTAAAGGAGACATGAATGTGATTTATCCTATTCATCTACATTTAACCCATGATGAAATCAAATCCCACAACCCCGATTTGAACTATAGCTTCCAAACACACCACGAAATCATACAAGACCTTCTAAAGGATTGGGGAGACGACATTAAAAAAATAGAGGTAACCGGAGTTAAAGGAAAAACAACTTCCGTATTTATGCTCAAGGAAATTCTTATAGACGAAGATCCTCTGATACTATCCAGTTTAGGAGCATTACTATATGAAAACAAACAGGAAATCGTTTTGAAGAAAAACATTTCCATAACTCCCGCCAACATCAAAGATACAATTGATTTGGCATATAAAGTCGCAAATCCCATATGCAAAATAGCTGACGGCATTGTTGAAAGTGAAAACTTAAGAAAATACAATTCAGCCATCTTTGAATCATCACTTGGAGTCAGCGGCATTGGAGATGTCGGATTGCTGTTGAATATTGCTGAGGATTATCCGATTGCAAGAGGAAGAAGCAGCGCCAGCGAAGCCAAAAAACAGGTTTTCAGATGCAAATGCGTTTGCATCGAAAAAGAAACACTTGATATCTATTATCCAGATGTCCGCCACGAAAAAACAAATACATTCTCAATGGAAGACCGCACATCCAATTTATATGCAGACAATGTGGATTACGATTTAAACCAGACAACAATTGATATAACCTACCAAAATGTAAAAACAGTCAACGATAATGTTTTATCTGGAAAACTGACCGTAAAAACATTTGCGCCGGGACCTCATCATGTAAGCAATGTGCTTGGAGTTGTGCTGACCTCAATCAGCTTGGAAATACCAATTGAAAAAATCATAGAAAACATTAAAAACTATAAAGGCATTCCTGGAAGAACCAATAAAAAAACAATTGGAAACTCCATAATCATCGAGGAAATAAATCCCGGATTAAACACTAAAGCAATACAAGAATCAATAAACATGATTGATGATTTAAAAGATTATTACATAAGCATCGGCGGAGATTATGGGATAACCTGTGAGGAAATTGATGAAGACAAATTGGCAGGCTTTCTAAATACCCTTGACCATGACCTCATATTAACCGGAGATGTGGGATTGTCAATTAAACCAAAACTAACCATCAACACCCAATTTATTGAAAACCCTTCCGAAATCTATGAGTTAGCCACTAAAAATGATAAAAATCTTCTTTTCATATACCGTTCCGATTACCGCGAAGTTTCCAAAAGATAATTTTTCAGATAAATTGAAACATTTAATAAATATTAATTGCAAAAATTAAAAATGTAACAAATTATTGTATATTCAGTACAATAGTATTTTTAAAACTTGGAGATAATACATGATTGTAGGAACACGTGGAAGTAAATTAGCTTTGGCTCAAACTAATCAAGTTTGTGCCGCATTATCTAAAATAACTGGCGAATCAATAGATGTGGAAATTATTAAGACCAAAGGAGATAAAATAACCACATCCCAATTATATAATATGGATTCAAAAGGACTTTTTACCAAAGAACTGGACATTGCCCTTTTAGAAGAGGAAGTTGATTTTACAGTCCACAGTTTTAAAGATTTGCCTACTGAGTTAGATGAAGATTTAGAAATTGTTGCTGTTCCGAAACGTGAAACTCCAAATGAAGTTTTAATCTCAAAAAAAGACTGGAATGAACTGGGTCAGGGATCCAAACTTGGAACCAGCAGTCTTAGAAGAGAAGCATTCTGTAATCATTACAATAAGGAATTTGAACTCAAACCTATCAGAGGAAACATTGAAACCAGAATTCAAAAAGCCCTTGAAAGTGATTTGGATGCAACCATTATGGCTGAAGCAGGCCTTAAAAGATTGAATCTTACACAATACATTAAAAATGTATTTCCACTGGATTACATCACTCCACCTGCCGGCCAAGGTGCATTAGCAATCATTACAAGACGTGACTCTGACAAGAAGGAAATCATTTCCAAATTGAACGATTACATATCCATGCAGGAAGTACTTGCAGAGAAAAAAGTGCTAGAGGAACTTGGCGTTGGCTGCCAATGGCCAATTGGAGCAATAGCACGTATGAATGATAAAGAATTTAATATTTATTCTATATTATTAACCAAAGAAGGAGAAATCCTTAAAGAGCAAACTGAAAAAGGATCCATCAAGAATGCAGTTGAACTTGGTGGCCGCATAGGAAAACTTTTCGGGGATTATGTTTAAACGGAGGAATTAAATTGAAAACTATTAACGTAGGAGTTGTAGGAGTAGGTGCGATGGGTGAAAACCATGTTCGTGTCTACCACAAAATGGAAGAAGCAAATTTAGTCGCTGTAAGTGATGTAAGTGAAAGAGCGCTTAAAAAAATAGAGAAGAAATATGGCGCCAAAGGTTTTACCGAATATAGCGAATTACTGGAAAATCCTGAAATCGAAGCTGTAAGCGTATGTGTACCAACCACATTCCACCATGCAGTAGTTATGGAAGCTATAAAAAACGGAAAACATGTTTTAGTTGAAAAACCTATCGCATTTACATTAAATGAAGCGGAAGAAATGATTGCTGCAGCTAAAGAAGCTGGAGTTATTCTTGCAACCGGACACGTTGAGCGATTTAATCCCGCTGTTCAAAAAGCCAAAGAACTTATTGATGATGGAGTAATTGGAGATATCGTATCCGCATTTGCAAAAAGAGTAGGTCCGCTCCCACCAAGAATAAAAGACGTTGGTGTATCAATAGATTTGGCTATTCACGATTTAGACATTATGAACTACTTATTTGAAGAAGAAGTGACCCAAGTTTACGGTACAATGAACAGTAGTTTCGATGACAGTGAATTTGAAGACCATGCTGAAATCATGGTTAATTTCGACAATGAATCCACTGGAATAATTGAAGTAAACTGGTTAACTCCTTACAAACGTAGAGAATTAGAACTTACCGGTACCGCCGGAATCATATCCGTCGATTATATCAAACAGAGTATTGAAGTATACGGTAAATTTGCTCAAGATATCCAAATTAAACATGAAGAACCTCTCAAAAGTGAATTAAAATCATTCTTGAATGCAGTGATGAATGGAGAAGAACCAGAAATAACTGGTGAAGATGGACTTAAAGCTCTTAAAATGGTTATTGCTGCTAATAGATCATCCAAAGAACATAAACCAATTAGTTTTGAAGAACTCGAATAAAGGTGATAAAGTGAAACAAAAATTAATTGCAAAAGCTCAAGAACTCAGAGAACATGGATTTACAACCGGTGAGATTGCTGATGAATTAAATGTCAGTATGGATACCGCCAGATGGTTAACCCTTCAAAAAACAACTGAAGAAAAGGTTGAAGCACCAGTTGACTTTGCCATTAACTGGAAAAGCATTGGCGGAAACTCAACTCGTTTAAGCTATGTTTCAGGTGCTTTAAGTGACATGGCAATAACTCATGGAGAGGTAGATACCATTGTCGGTGTTGCAGTTAGCGGAATTCCATTTGCTACCGTAATGGCTGAGCATATTGAAGACATGACTGGTGAAGATACCTCCTTAGCTATTTTCCACCCACACAAACACAGGAAAGATGCCGATTCAAGTGATGACGAAGGTACCATCAGTACAAACTTCGGAAGCGTTGAAGGTAAAAAAGTAGTTATCGTTGATGACGTCATTACCAGTGGAAAAACCGCAAAAGAAGTTATTCACACTGTTAAAGACCTTGGCGGAGAACCTACTTGCGTTACCGTATTAATTGATAAAGCAGGACTTTCCGAAATTGAAGGTATTCCTGTTGAATCTTTAATTAAAGTTAGTAGATTATAATCTACTACAATTTTCTTCTTTTAAACACCCAACACCACCAAAACCCTCATCAAATAAGTTTCAATAGCCTCCATTAACAAACTCTTCGATTCAATTTAAATAGTTTAAAACACAATATATACACAAGGTGATAATTTTGTACATTACTATCATTGCATTTCAAAACATGCATGGAGAAAAACCATTGAAACTAAACGGAATTGTCAAACTCATTAAAGAACCTGACAACAAGTACGATACCGAAGCGATAGCCTGTGAAATGAGATACTTCGGCAAAATAGGGTATGTTGCAAACAGTACCAATATTGTAGTCAAAGGCTGCATGAGTTCCGGGCGAGTTTTTGACAAGATTACTGATGAATATTTTGCCAAAATTAAATTCATACACAACAACATCAGCATAGCAAAAATATTGACTGTTGATGAATTCATAACTGAAGTTGAAAATCCTGAAAGCGATGTTCATTACCTAACTGAAAATCCATCAGAAATTAATATAGCTTATATCGAAAAAAATTTTCCCACAGATGATTTAAATGATAAGTGATATTACTTCAAACCCAAATATCGAATTGCTTCAACCTCAAGTGTATGAGAATATTGCAATTATCCCATTAAAAACCGAAAGAAACTATATAGATATATTAACACTTAAAAAAGGTTTGGAATTGGGTCTTGTTAACGTTAAAGAATGTGACACCTCCCAAGTCAATACTATCATTGTTAAAAACAATGCCATAACACCATTGATTTTAATTGACGGTGAAGAAATCATTGGCGGCGACCAAAATAGAATCGTCAACTCGACTATCTTAATTGATGCAGGAAGCAAAATGAAAATTCCTGTAAGCTGCAGTGAAAAGAACCGATGGGCATTTAAAAGTGAATTCAAACAATCCGAATATATGGCAAACTACAATACCCGACGAGCCAAGGAATACGCTTCAAGAGTTTCCAATTCCTATCAGGACGTGATTTGGTCATCCATTGACTGCCTAGAAGTGGAAAACGATTATGCATCACCAACCAGCGCAATGGAAGAAAGCTACAAAAACATCAAAGCAGCACAAAATGAAATAATCAAGCAATTTAAGATTATGGATGGACAAACTGGTGTTTTGATAATGGTTGACGGTGAAATTAAAGGCTTTGAATTATTCCTTAATAGCGGAATTTACAGAGATTTCCATGAAAAAATTATTAAAAGTTACTTAATTGATTCAAAAATCAAAAATAACATGTTCGCTGTCAATATTGAAGCTGCAAGGGAAGTGATAAGTCATGCATTTGATTGTTCCTTCGAAGAAAAGAGCAACAAAGGAATTGAAACAGCATACACTTTTGAAAATGATGACGGCCTTGGAACATTGTACCTTTTTAAAGACCATATAGTTCACTGGTCATACTTTAAAAAGGATGATGAAAAGATCAATGATGAACTTATTGGAAATATGCCGCTAGAAACGGATATTTAACTCATCCATCATTTTTTCTATTTTTAAATTTAACTCATTGATATTTGAATCTATTTCTTCCTTTTCCTTTTTTAAATCAGTTAATTTTATGAATTTCCCTTCAAATGTATCGACATAACGTGATACGGAGAGGTTAAACTCATTTTTCTCAATATCCGTGATTGAAATTAAATTGGAAAACTTATCTATTGTTAATTTTTTAGAATAAACATCCTTAATCTTGTCAATGGTTTCATTTGAAAAAATCAGATTTCTTCTAAACAATCCCGGAAAGAGGACCCTGTTTTTCTGTGTTTCATATTTTTTTGAAATGTCTATGAATAATATTGCCTTATTTGTCCTGTTTTTCTTGAATACAATTATTACTTCAGTCCTTCTCCTGCCAATTTCTTCAGGAATGCTTATTATTGCATCAATATAATTTTTTTCAAATGTCAAGTATTTTCTAAGTGTCTTGAGTGAATTTTTAAACAGAAAGTTTTGTGAAATGCTTATTGCCATGACCCCATCATCCTTAAGAGATTCAACAAGATTAATCAGAAACAGGAATTCATTGTCCTTTAATGTTTCATATTCTCCCGTAAATTCCAAGTAGGGATATGATTCAACATCAATCTTTTCAAGCAGGTTTTCAATTGCACTGTTTAACTCTGAATCTTTTGTGAATGAATC
>Ga0256405_10005153_pt1 | contig 23167 bp, 20 predicted proteins | sample RumenRJG_02DNA_FD_189096 | JGI IMG/M metagenome (GOLD analysis project Ga0256405, IMG submission 189096) | Bovine rumen microbial communities from Lethbridge, Alberta, Canada - RJG_02 | ecosystem: Host-associated > Mammals > Digestive system > Stomach > Rumen | place: Canada: Alberta... | reverse complement strand
TTGAGAAAAAGAGCGTGAACATGGTATGATACAAAAAATGCAAGGAAGGAGCACATACCATGGGATACAGACGATACACAGCGCAGTACAAGGCAAAGATAGTTCTGGAGGTACTCCAGGGCGAGAAAGAGCTTGGCGAGATCGCGGCGGAAAACAACCTGAACCCCAACATGGTCCGCAATTGGAAAAAGGAATTTCTGGAAAACGCTAGCGCCGCGTTTGAAGATCCCCGCAAAGCGGAAAAGGAGGCAAAGAAGAAAGCGGCGGCCCAGCGCAGGGAGACTGCCCGGATGCTCAAGACCATCGGGCAGCTGACGCTGGAGCGGGACTTTCTTCAAGACTGCTTTCGCCTCTCGGGAGAACCCGTCCCGGAGTTTGATCCGGACAAGCTCTGAGCTGTCGGTACGGCGCCAGTGTGAGCTGTTGGGCGTAACCCGCTCGACGCTCTACTATGAGCCGGTGTCAGAGGACGAGGAAACGCGGCAGCGCAAAGAGGCCGTCATGTCCCGAATCGACTACTGGCATACCACGATGCCGTTTCTCGGAACACGGAAGATTGCCGCGCAGCTGCGTGGCGAGGGCTACGCCGTCGGGCGGAAGCTGGTTCGCTCCTATATGTTGGAAATGGGCATCCACGCGGTTTATCCCAAGCCGAATCTCTCCAAACGCAATTTCAAAGAGTCGATTGTCCCGTATTTGCTGCGAAATAAAGTGGTTTCTTTTCCAAATCAGGTCTGGTCAATCGACATCACCTACATCAAAATGCACCATGGCCATATGTATCTGACTGCCGTCATCGACTGGTTCAGTCGCAAAATCGTCGGCTGGACGCTGTCTGACACGTTGGATACGCGGCCGGTACTGGAGGCTGTCCAAAGCGCGGTCGAGCGTTGCGGCATACCCGCTATTTTGAATTCGGACCAGGGCAGCCAGTTTACCAGTGAAGAATACAAACGGCTGCTCAAGGGCTTGCGCATCCGCCAGAGCATGGACGGCAAATCCCGCTGGGCAGACAACATCATAATCGAGCGTTGGTTCCGCAGTCTCAAGACAGAGCTAATCTACATCAACGAATACCGCAGCCCGAAGGAGCTGCGCACGGCGATCCGCAACTACATTGACGACTACAACTCGATCAGACCGCATGAAGCGTTGGACTACGCCACGCCGGATGAGGTCTACAGGGCGTGCTTCTCGGTGAACGGCGCAGCGTGAGGGGCGTAGTCGCTCTAACTCAGCACGCCAATGTTCACGATAATTTTTTCGCTTGTGGTCTTGACAGGGAGACCAGTATATACCCACCTAATGGGTAGTTTTGAAAAATTTTTGAAAAAATTTTTCAAGCCGGCAAAAAGTGCAAAAGCGCCTTGGTTCTGTCGCTTTTGCAAGAAATCCGGCGTTTTCGGCGCCGCTTTGGAGCATTATACGTGTCAAAACACCGCAAATGCAGTCGAAAACGGTATAATCGCAGCCCAAATGCGATGCTTCATATCCTGCGCCGACATATCGGCTCCTGTTGCCGCCTCCAGCTCCGCAATCAGATTGTTAAGGGTGATGGGATTGCTTTCTCTGTTCGTGTAGTACATAAAAAATTCCTTTCCCTGCAAACCGTGTCCTCTTATTTTTTCAATTTGCGCAAGTTATTGTACCTTATCGGCATAAATTTGATTGATCCCATCGAGATGTTAGAAAAATGTTAGAATATATATTTGGGAGTAGCAAACAGCAGAACAATGACCTTTCAAAAAATTGCAAAAGTACCCGTTTCCTGATAGAAACGGGTACTTTTCTGGTTGCGGAGGGAGGACTTGAACCTCCGACCTCCGGGTTATGAGTCCGCCCCCGTATTTGTAATATTTTCTCGTCTTTTCTCATAAACCGCTGTATTATGCGGGTTTCCGGGCTTTCATGTGTCATTATTTTCCGTCACTTTTGACCACTTTTTATAGCTTCGGTCCCCACACGGTCCCCACCGTAAAGCAAAGTGCACCCGCGATACACAATACCGCTCTTGATCCTCAGAGACTTCCCGCGGTACTGTCGGGGACAAACTCAATTTTGAGCATCTTTCCCATCCCCGCGGCGAGCCGCGCCAACGTATCGACCGTTGGACTGCTCGTGCCGTTTTCGATGCGGCTGATGTTGGACTGCCGGATGCCCGTTTTTTCGGCAAGCTCCTTTTGTGTCATCTTGCTTTCCAGACGTGCGCTGATGATGGCGCGGATTGCCTCATACTCCGGGCGTAGCTTTTCGTATTCCGCCGCAAATTCTGGGTCTTTCATCTGCTCTTTCAGATAATCCTGCAACTCACTCATCACGATGCCTCCGTTCATAATCGTCCTTGTATTCCTTCGCGCGCTTAATCTCATTCGGCGGCGTCTTTACGGTTTTCTTGACAAAGCCGTTTGTCAGTATGATTTTGTTCCCTACGATGAAGAAATAGAAGATGCGCGTAATATCGCTTGAGAACTTGATCCGCAGTTCAAACAGGCCCTCACCGATCGGCTTGGAGTACGGCTCCCGCAGGGCGTTTCCGTATTCCTCCAGCACGGACAGGCCATATAAGGCTTTCGCACGCATCTTCGGCTCCAAGCTGTCAAGGAACTCCTTGACAGGCTTTCTGCCGTCCGGCAATTTGTAGAACTCAACTTCAAACATAGCTTTCCCTCTCTGTCTCTATAATATTCCTTAAAAGCTATATTGTCAACATGAACTTGCATAGCAAAAATACGTCTCACGGTGTGCCATAGGTTCAAAATCATAGTCCACGAAGCCGCCTGAAGGGTGGCAAGGAGTGCTCACCCACGGACAACTCATGCAATTTTCTATGCGGAATCTGATTTTCACTTACCTCCAAAAACTTAAACAAAAAAACACGAATTTCCCATTTTGGGCCACTTTCGCAGTATGCCCAAATGCAACCGGTAAAGTAGTTGGAGTAGTTGTCATAGGACAAGGCACAGAATTGCAGCCGCTCGATCAACCCATGCACCTGGCTGGTGATATCCCCCAGATAGATCGGGGAGCCAATGATCAGTGCGTCGGCGGCAAAGATACGTTCAATTATCGGAGATAAGTCATCCTTCCAGAAGCACTTGCAGTGTTCCGCATCCTTTCTCTTGCAGGCAAGACATGATCGGCAGCCGGTATAAGTAAGATCAAACAGATCGATGTACTCGGTTTCAGCGCCAACTGACTCTGCGCCTTTCTGCGCTTCTTTCAGCATCAGGGCAGTGTTCCAGTTTTTACGCGGGGAACCGTTCAATATGATGGTCTTCATGTTTATCTGATCCGTCACCTTTCTTTTTCATTCAGCCCTTCGACGGCCTTCAGCACCATCTGTTTGTATTCCTCTTTGACTTCTGCCGGTCCGTTGATGACAACTTTTCCGCCGAAGCCGAACACCCAGGAATAGAATACTATCCCGGGTACAATATCCGTTTCAACACGGAAGTTCTCCATGTCGTAGGCGTAGGTGGTGACGTCCTTGCCGAACTTATCCAGGATCGCATCCATCAGATCGTTCGCGCAGATCAGATCCACTGTCGTGTATTTGGTCCCGAACATCCGGAAGCTTGTCTGAAGATGCTTTTCGAAATCGAAGTCTGCCGGGAAGGGAAGTGCATCCTCTTCCAGAATATCCGGACGCTTCAGGATTCGGTCCAGGCGGAAGGTCCCTACCCTCTTGCTGTCGAATACGCCGACCATGTAGTAGAAATCGCCGTTCCAGACCAGCTTATGAGGGCTGAAAATCCACGGTTTCCCATCGTTACGCAGCTTCGGCTCCTTCCGCACATCATACTTGAAGTAAAGGAAGGAAATCTTCTTTCCGGCATTGATGGCCTCGTTGATGCCGTCAATGATCAGGTAAATGCTCTCGTTGTCGTATTTGATGCGGTCCTCTGCAGAGATATTCCGCCGCAGCTGCTCTGCCTGGTTCCGGCCAGCCATCTTTGAGAGCTTGGCCACCAGCTCCTCGCTTTTCTTTTTGGTGATGAACTTGGACGATTCCACCGCATCGATCAGCAGCTTGATCTCCGCGATATCATACTCGCGGCTGATCAGGTTGTAGCGCTTCTGGGAGGACATCACTTCCTGAATCTCCATGCCAAAAGAGCGCAGCGCGGCGACATCGGCAGGGATTGTCTGCCGGTGGACCTTGAAACCGTGCTCCTTTTCGAGAATCTCCATCAGCTGAGCTGTGGTCAGATAATGATCCTCGTCTGTGTGTTCATATAAGATTTGAGCCAGATATAACGGGCGAAGTTTATCTTTGTCCATGATTCTCCTCTAGAAGATAACTAATCAAAGTTCCTTCCGTTCAAGTGCAACAGAAATCAGTGGAGTACCATATTGAGGATTAAACAGGCTATTAATATGTTCTTGATACCAATCAATAATCTGTTGATCGGTCATTTCACATCTTTCACCTTCTGTAATAACTGTTATAGACACTATTTGCTTTTCCAAAGGGCCGTCCTCCTGTATTCAATTGCGTACTTAAAGATTTTTCTCCTAAAATTTAGTCGATATCGTGTTAACGAAATCTTCAGCAGTTTTCTTATCGTACTCCTGTGTAATCAAGTCAAACACTCTTTCAAGAATCCTTCGCTGCTCCATTGTCAGCTTTTCGTTAATGTTTAGTGCAATATACTTGGTCTGTGCTTTCTTTTGGCCAATGAGTAAACCCAATTTTGAAATAAAATCTGTTTCTGCAAGCTCATCGGATTCACTCTGATCCATAAAGGAGCTTTCACTATAATCTTCTGCATAACTGAAATCTTCAGAGTACAGATCATTTTCGTCATTAAGGTCGTCTACTTTTTCTGCTTCTGCTATTGCCTTTTTGGGGCTGGTCAAGCTCCTTTCATATGACAGGTGGCGTATTTTCTTGGAAACACCGGATGCCCAGTTCTTTAGTTCCCCTAGCAATTCAAAATAGGCAGCATTTTTTTCAAACCCATCGCGTCGCGAGTTAGCAATTATTTCTTTGTCGAGAATGTATAATTCTCCAATCATCCATCCATTGAATCTTTCTTCCTTAAAAAGAGAGCTACATGACCCCTTATCTCCGATTAAAATATTGCCTTGACGGATTCGGATCCCCTTGACCAAGTTGTCGATAATAGTACCGAAAAAGTTCGTATCTGCGTACCAAAGAACTGCGCTAAGTGTTTCCCCCCTATAAAAAGCCTCGATAGTCACGTCTTGAATAAGATCGTAGTTTCTTTTAACCCTATCGGAGATAAACATATCTTCATAAGCTTTGAACAGCTCGGTTTTATTGAGGAAAATATGATACTTAGGAATTGAGTAACCACTAAGTCGCATTTTCTCTTCAATTGTACGTCCCCACTTAAAACTACTCGAAAAGTATATTGGAGCATGTTCTACAAGATAGTCATGAACACTATCAAGGTTAGTAAGGCCTGCTTCTTCCCACACACCTTCAAGTGAAACCTCAAAATACCTTCGATAAGCAGTTTCTTTATCAGTGTGAATGGTGACGATCCTATCCATCACATCTTCAACACTGACACTCTCTGATGTGCCAGGAAGCAGGAGATCCTTTAGTAATTTGGCATTAAACTCTATGATGGTGCAGCATTCCTCACCCTTATAGCTCGTCTTGAATGTCAGCTTATCACAATAACTCAACCCGGCTAGCCTTCCAATGCCTCTAAATCCACGTGCAGTTTGATTACTCTTTTGTGAATTGCCAATATCTAGGAGCGTGGAAATCGCCGCATCGGCTTTGATGCCGCACCCATTATCACGAATTATAACAGACCTATTCTCAGCATTAATTGTAATATCAATTCTAAGTTTATCCGAGTATTCTATTCCTGCTTCTATAGCATCATCAAACGAGTCTACCGCATTTTGAATGTACTCTCGATACATATCAAGAGGGGAGGCATACATACCGTTCGTTAATGATTCCAACGTATATTTGCCAATGACTAATTCACGTTTCATTCCCAGTCCTCAAACAGAGAAAGCTGTTTACAGAAGTCATTTAGTTCGCGATCAATTTGTTCAGCGATATAAGCCGCTCCAACCTCATCCTCAGTTGCCTGAGCTATCATCTTCGCTTTGAACTTATTGAACTTCTCTGCTAATAGACTTCTTGTCTTTCTTTCATCAAGATTTTTGATTGCTTCAACAATCGCTTTAGTGGTTTTCTTATCCAACGCACCTACACTTTTGTACAGGAAATAAGTTCTGACATACTCAAACTTATATACATTCATTCTAGCTTTTTTCTGAGCCTTTATAAGGTTATTAATCACGAAAGGCTCTTCATTTTGCGAATAGTCTATTTTTGAAAGTACACTTTTCGCAAACTGAGCACCAAATGTTTTAAATGCTCCTTCAAGCATAGAATAAGGCAACTTACCTTCTGCTACGTACTTAATCATTCTGTCATACATCAGAGGGAAATCCTTTGTGATGTACTCTACAATGATCCCTTTTTCCGTCTCATCAGAAATAAGGAGAGACTTTAAAAGTGTTGGAATCGTAAAATAGTGGATAAAGAGCTTTTTTAGTTCCGTCTCATGGATCTCAAGATATCTCTCGGCAGAATAATTATTGTCTCCAATATATGAGATGAATTTCTCCTGGTCATTTCCAAGTGCTAAAAAGCGGTGCCTCCATTCTCCCAAGTATTGCTGGTTCTCGTCCCAGATCCCCTTCCGTACTACTGTTTCAAGATCAGTTTCATTTTTCCTTTTTGTAAAATGTCCACGCCAACCAAGATGTTCTTCTGGCATAGCCAAAAACATCACAAACTCTTCTTGTGTTTTTCCAAAATCAGCCTCAAAGAAAGATCTGGAGGATACACCTTTACCTTGAGTAGGAATCAACATTCGTTGAAGCGCACGCAGATATTTTGCATTCCAATTCGTACCTACAAAGCCCCTCTTCAGATCTGATAAAGGAATATAACGCATGGGGAAAGAGAAAATCGCGACCTTATGATCAAGCTCCGCATTTAACTCTTCACATAGATCCATAGAAATCCGCATTCGCTCATACAGGTCTTCTGGAGTGTCTGCATGATAGCTATGTCCTTTTCCGGTAAAGTCCTCTCCGTTATAGAGAAGATAATTTGACATATGGGTTATCCCACTTTTTGCGCAGAGGCGGATTGCTTTTTTATACTGTTCAGCATCCTCAATGTGATCAAACGCGATCCGAGCTGGCCGAAGGGCCAGCTCTCCTAGGCGTTCTGCCTTATGTGGAGTCAGTAAGAATGCATCTAATCCTTGGTTGAAGTCTACAAAACGTTGGACTTTTTTCCCAGTTTTGGGATTAATATAGGTAGCACCTTTCTGGAATCCAAGCGCCTTGATCTCATCAATTATCTCGTCAAAATGCGGTGAACGAAGTACATTGTTATCCATTAGCAACAGGTCCTTTTGGGGACCAAACTGCTCATCGACCCTCCGAATGCTTTCTGTAATGGAAATGAATGGGATATACTCAGGCTCTAGAGTCTGGACAGCACAGAATTGGCATTTCATTCCACATCCACGTGTCATATAAGTAAAATACGCATCGTGGGCCGGGTAGACATATTGGTCAGCAATATCATCTAAAATGCCATAATCAAGCGTCATTGTGTCAATACACTCTTCATGCTCTAAACCGAGTGTTCCTTTATGATTAAGAAGACCGGTGTTATTCTTCACGGTCGGGAAATTCTTTGCTATTAGCTCTGGCATCAGCGTTGCCAAAATCCCACCGGTATATACCTGATGAGGATCTTTAACCACAGTTAGAGCGTACTCCAAAGCTCTTTTTGTTCTTTCCCACTCAAAGGTAAACAGAGTAGTAACATAAACCCTGTCCCACTTCTTTCCCCGGAAAGCCTCTGGCAGTTCTCCCTTAGCAAACCGCACGTAATCGTGATGAATATACTTATGAAAATAAGATATCTTCATCAATCCTATTGGCGGGTATTTATTTGAATATCCAGGTTCAAGTAATAGTATATCTGCCATGTAGCACGCTCCAGAATAATATTATGTTCGCTTCGTATGAAGCACATAAAGATAGTACCGCGCTCGGGTCAAAGCAACGTACTCCCTTCGGCGCTCAATTTCGTCTTGAACTGCTCCCGGGTAGTCGTTCTTAAGGTATATAACCACATCTGCCTCTAACCCTTTGAAGTCTTCCGCTGTCTTGAAACAGATCTCTGTATCTTTAATATCGCGAAGATCGGCGGTGGAGATATCGAATGCTCCGACACGAGTTTCTGTGGCAAGTATCGATCGATCAAACGGTTCATCGGAGAGGATTACGATCGACCGTGTACTTACAAACTCCTTTTGTGTAAGCCTTGTCACAATATTGCTAAGTCCCTTAATTCCTTGAAGAACACTATTGTACTGTCTAACATCCGGCTCGACACCAAGAAGTTGATTTGCTATTGTATCGCAGCCAAGTCCGGTAGTTTCGACAGCACATTTATAGATACATCCCGTATTCCGAATATTGTATCGAAGAATAAATGGAGGATAATCGATGGCAAAAGAGTTGTCATGCTTATGCAGGAAAACATTCTGATTCACATCGTAAAAAACGTAAAGACTCGATCTCTTATCGTTAATAAGGAAAAGCCGAACCGTTAGCCCCATATCCTCATCAAAGTCTTGACCCTCATCTACGATAATCGAATCGTATTTTACAATTCCAGGAGTTTCAGATACGAGATCAAAACATGCTTTGTTCCCATTTTCATTGATGTCTGCTGACATATACGCTGCTTTGCCAATCGCATCCGTAACTAACGACTCATAGGTGTGGAAGTCGATTATTGCTTGCATTCCAGCTTTCTCTTTGACAAACTCTGCAAGCTCTTTATTACAGCAAAGATAAAGCACCCTCTTCCCCGCATGAGCATCTCTCAGTGCTTTTTTTATCGCTATGAAAGTCTTTCCCGTTCCCGCACCGCCAATAATTCGAACCTGTGGATAGTGGTATAGCACATCAAGAATACTATCTTGCACAAAATCGATTTTAGCAAATTCCTTCTCTTTGATCTTAATCAACGCCCCTGCAGCTGCTGACAGGGAAATGCGTTTGTTAATTGTGTTGATAAATCTGCTTTTTTGGTCAGCAGAGAAGGGAATATGGATATTCCTTCTGTTTCTCCAGTAGTGGAAAATCTCATTGACTCGCTTAGCAAGATTTCCCATGTTGTTGATGTCTATTGTAAGCTCCATCGGTGCATCCGCCGCAAGTGCTGAGTCGACAGTATATCTTGGAAAAGCTACAGCAAATCCATATACACCGTTAAACACCTGATGGAATTCCTCGGCGAAGTAATTATAGAAATGCCTCATGCTTTTCTCCGCTTGTATATAAGGGCTGCATTTTAACTCGCGTCTTGAAGTAGCGTATCGATCCGAGTATTCGTTAAGAAACCAGCGCCCATTTTCGATTTCAATGCCTAATCCACCTTTGACTTCTATAGTAAGGAAGCCAAAAGATGGGTCAAAGACAAGGAAATCGCATTCGCTGTCTACTCGTTTGTTTTCTTCGTCCGTTTCAAACCAACGGATTGAATAGAAAACTTGATACTTCTCCGGTAACTGGTCACGAAACGCTTCGTACATTTCACGTTCTGTTGCCGTACATTCGTAGTTTTCCAAATCAGAAGGATGCATTATAGCCACTTTAGTCTTCCTCCCAGAAACCGATTGTGCGCTTCTTAGTCTGCTTGTCCATGTGACCGATAATGAGCGACCGGTCAAGATCTTTGTTGAAGTGCTGGCATGACACTTCGTTTAAGAACAGGCATCCGGTACACGCCTTGTGCCGTTCAATACAAATTGGGTCAAAGACGCATTTTTGTGCAGAAGCATTCGCTCTAAGTAACCATCTATCGAAGTACGCTTCAAATGTATTAAACAGCGATCCGAGATTAAATCCTTGTGAATTCTGTACATAAACAAGAACCGCTGGAATTCCAGGGAAAATATACTCAGAGAGCGAGTCTTTGCCAAGCCCACCGATATCCGCTGCTGCCCTAATAAGCAGATGGGAAACCGAATGGATCAAGCGATAAACATAATAAGTCTCAGGGGAAGCCATTTCGTCGATTTTCGTAAACGGATGGATCTCCTCTGGCCGGATGTGGTTAATATACCAAAGCTTAACTTCCTCTTCCGAATTAAAATCCGGAGCGGAAGAGTGCTCGAGAAAACCGTTTTTAATTAACCACTGCAGAACTGCCTTCCGGTCAAACTCAAACAACACGCCCTCCGTGTTCATCCGCGTGGCGTAGATATTTTTTCTTCCGTGTTCTTCCTCTTTAAAAGCGTGAAGCTGAACGCCATCTTCATATTCGCTTTTAACTCTCGTATATCCATAAGAGCAGGAGACGAAGGGGATCTTGTCGCATGCTCGAATATGTGAGAATCCAAAGCGCTTGGCTATTTCCTTAAAAGAGTCAGGGTTCGCATTTGTATTCAATGATTGCGCAACTTGGATTGCAGTGTCAAGCGTGGCATGGTCTTTAAGCTCTCTGACCATGCTGTATTCGAGAATCATCTCGGCTAGGCGATCAGTATTGTCGGCTGTCGCAAAGAGTTTCCCTTTAATTACCTCAATGACCTCCGCATAAGCATTTCCGCACGTTTTGTCGGTCATCATTTTGGCTGCGTTTTTCGCCATGGATTCATCGCCAAGCCCTGCGAGCATCATCTTGTAATTCTTTTCATACTCGCGAGCATACTGCTCCGGGTCTGTCGTAATTCCGTTTTTGATGATTTCCTCAAGCTGCTCTCGAGTGATTTTGCCAAGCCAAAATGCAATAGCAATATACTTCCCGTAGTCGGTTTCGGAAATAAACCGTTCCAGCCGCTCATCAATGAGGTCAATTAAGCTAATGCTATAGGTAAAGAACTGTGACGGGTCAAGCGCGACCTTTGCACCAAGCATAGAGCCGCACTCAGGGCACTTGGCCTGCATTGGGATCTTTTTCTTGCAAGCTCGACAAGTAAAGTTATATTCTCCATCCCAGTAGATATCGCTATATCCGTGCGTCTGACAACGCGCAGGATGTTTATCCGTCGCATATCCACACTTGCAAAAATAGATCTGGCGGAACTGAGTAAGTTCTGTATTACATTTTGTACACCGAGAATGACGCTGATAATATTCCTCACTGTTAAACTGAAATACCTTATAGCACTTCTTGCAGTAAAACGTCAGCGGACTGATTTTGGCAATGATACCTCTTTCAGTTTCTGAAGCTTTAGGTGTAAGCACATCGCAGTTTTCCTGCGTGAGCTCCGCACCAAACCCAGAAGTCGGCGGGATAGCGCTTCCATTATTAGCCTGCGCTTCATAAGACTTGATGGCATGATTAACTGTCCGGATAAGGCGTTTCGCGTTAATCCCATCAAGCCGCTTGCTATTCCAGCGATCTACTCTCGCGATATACTGTTTCCGGTCTTTTCCGCGGACCGAGAAATCAATCCACGAGTCAGGAAGGTATTTATATAGAGACTGCGCTTTTCCACGCTTCATTTGTCTTTCAGAACTCATACTCGCACCTCCTTAATCAAGCTCGATGATGAGTTGTTCATCGGTATCTCGCAGACTGTTCATGATGTGATAACCGAGTAGAGTAAAGCCGTCAAAGATGCTCTCATCAACCCAATTTCGGTCGGTAATCTCAGCGAATACTCTTTGTACGAACGCATCTATACTTTCTCTATATTGATTCCCAAGGTCAACTGTAAACCCGGCCACTTCGCAGCCATAGGCTTGGAGTAATTCATGGAGAACCTTATCCTTTTCGAGTAATCCCTGCTGCATCGCCTTTTTAATATTTCTCATCATAAACAGCGATCCGATACTATACTGGATCTCCGGGTCGTACTTAGTCAAGAGCAGTCCGGTAAAGATTCCAGGAAGTGTTCCGTCAATTGCCTTTGTAGCCCAACGGTTAATTGGCACTGGCTCAACCAAAATATCTTTGAACTCATGGAACTTCACAAAATTATTCAGATAGCTACGATCGGTTTCCCTTGACGGACGAATAATATCGACAACGATACTAGAATGTCGACGTCCCGTTCTGGAATATGCCTGAATATACTCAGCAGTATTTCCGGGAATGCCATAAAAGAACATAATGTTAAACCTGTCGGCGTCAACGCCATGAGAAATCATAGAAGTTGCCGCGATAAGGTTCACCCCGCCGAACACATTTGTCGTATTCTCGACCTGCGCCAGTACTTCACGCACATCTTGGAAAGTTTCATCCCCCGTCATTTTTCGAGAAACAAACGGTGGAACATTTTCTTTGCGAAGTTCAACGTTTACCGGTGTCTCAAGCGCTCCTTCAACATTGTTCCCATCGCGTTTAACATTGTTGTATTCAAGGAATATCCAATAATCCTCCAGGATCTTAAGCGCATCCTCAACCGTGTCAATTTCTACACCTGGAATTTGGAGCACCAGCTCAGGATTATCAAGATACTGATATACAACTTCTCGCATGTACTTAAGCGAATAAACGACGGAGTTAATAATTGCCTTTCCGTACGGTGCGTATCCCATGACCAACCTTTGCGTATCGTTATGGTCGACATAGGAATAGAAATTCTTATCAGGGTAAGGCGAGGCGCAAGGGAACTGAATCGGGTCGCGGCTGTAAAGCTGTGTTATCTGCTCCTTATAAGAAGAGATGGTCGCTGTCGCCCCGATGATTTTGATCTTGCGCCGCGAAGGAGAAACGTTCTGCACAAAATAGTCAATGAATGATTCGTAATGGGATGCATACGTTCCCAACGACTCTCGAATAAGGTGCAGCTCGTCCTGAATAAATAACGTAGGCGCAGGATCATACATGGAAACATCGATAAAATTCTGGGTTTCAACGGAACAGAACTCATTTCCAACCTGATTAACTAAACATCTCCTTGTCGAAGTGAAACCATGTCTCGGACAACGACAAGGCGCTCCTGCCAAAATATTCCGAAAGCTCGGATTGTTGCCTAGAATCGCGAGTTTGTCGACTGTGCTAATAATTGCAGAAGGTAAGAATCTATAGATTTCGGTATCTACCATGTAAATTGGTAATACCTTACCAGACTGACACTCTGGGTTATCGCAGAAATGCATCAGTCTATATTTATCCTCATCGAATTTAAGATGAACCGTCGCCTCTCCGCAGAATGGGCAAATATCGATGATCCTCTGTTCGTCCATCTCGTCTTGCGACATGTTGCGATATCTAAGCACTTGTTCGCGGCGAATATTGTTAGGTGTATTATTATCACCGACAAAATATCCGAGAGAAAATTCTTCAGTATCACAGATGAGTGGGTCTGCCCGCCTAAGCAGCTCAGCTTGAGCCAAGGTATTAGCCAAGCGCTGCACCTGTTGTACGGAGAGCAGTCTGAGCGGATATCTAAGAATAGATGTAACTCCGCAGTCTTTCCCTCTGAAACGATCAAAGAACAGATTAAATACAAGCACGCCAAGGAAGGCTTCCGTCTTACCGCCACCAGTAGGGAAATATAACAATGAAACATTTCCAAGCGTCGTTTTCTCCTTATCTTCTGGAGGCATAAGGTTTTCGTCGCAAGCCACGATGTCGGGGATAAGAGAAACGATGAAGACAATCTGGAACAGTCTCCAGGTATTATACTTTTTCGAAGTCTTGAGGAACGCTTCATTCATAAGGATGAAACTCTTGAGCACAATAGGATACGTAGAAATCACGTCGATACCAAACTGGAACCTTTCGATTTCCAGCTGAAAATCACGTATTTCTTCCTTCATTTTTCTTTTACCAATATCTGTAAGTTCTGGTTCTTTTAAGGTGTAGAAGTCTCTCCATCTCTTGATCTCTGAATCCATCTTTTTGCGAATTCCTTTGAGCGTGTCAAGAGGGGAATCGATAAGGTCTTGGAATCTGACCGCTAAATCATCGTTTGTAACTAGCCTTTTCTGCGAAAATGTCGGGAGATGATCTGTTGAGATCATGTTACCTTGCTTATCGAATACGACAGAGCAATTCAGTCCGACCGCTTTCTGCTCTTTATCGTATTTGTAATCGTCAAGGAAATAATCTAGTTTGATCGGTGCATAGTCCGCCCCTTCAAGGATAATATCTACGCCAGAGTTAAACAAAGTCTCGATGGTAGGCTTGTCCTTTTCACGTTTGTTGGTCTGATGCGACCGGTCATTTGAATGAATCTTAGAATCATTTACCAATGCTACAGAAACAAGATATCTATCCCTGATTCTCTTTATTGTGACATTGATATAGATGAACCAATTTTGCTGGATGGTAACATCTCTTTTTGCGTTCCGTTCTAAGAAAAGTCGATAAGACTCCTCAGATTCAAGATCTTGGACTGTTGTTCTTTCATTGATGACATAGGTGTAGCGTGTTTCGTCCTCATTGATTTGCTCCTCAAGCAAATGAATTTGATCCATCAGCTTCTCGTTCTCGGAGCTACGTTCGTCAAGATAGCCATAAACTCCTGTATCATCGATTAACTTCCATGGCTGAAAGCAAACCGAAAGATACGGGGAGGTGATAGACTTTTTCTTATAAACCGGGACAAGCTTGATTTTGAGCCGCTTGTATGTCTCTGGGGAATCGGTCACTGCTTTTGCTAAATCCTCAAAAGATGCAAACGGTTCTTGGGCACTTTCATTTGCCTCTTCAAGCATAGCCATTCTCTGTTGTTCCAGCGTAGGATAGCAACGATAATAGAATTCGCCGCGAGGAAAAACCGTAACCTTCGCCTGGGCAAACTGTTCCTGTGTGATATAAAAATCTGCACCTACTGACTCGATAAATACGTCAGAGTTGTAACCAGACTCATCGTTATCCTTTGCTAGCAGCTTTCCGACAAAAAACTTGTTTTCCGGATTGTCCCCAACAACTGGCTCGTCAGTGGCACCGGTAATTTTATCCTTAAACTTCCGAAGAATCGTCTCAGCGAGTTTCTCCCTTGCCCTTGCTAAGTTCGCCAATTATCTCACCTCCGTCTCACTTATGCCCAAGAAATGTTTTTACTGTCTTATATTTGATGCCGATCGATTGAAAAATCTTATCGATGATATCATCCCGTTCCATCCGTATTTCGTTCTGGCAGAGTTCAACAACCCTCAACGAATAAGCGATTTCCGAGACGTTGTTTGCGCTATACGGAAGTTCATCAAGATGTGATTCCGCATCTATGAACATTTGATCAAATACGTGTTCAAGTGTTTCATAAGCGACGATTTCTTCAGGGAGCAATTTTGTTGCCATAACCACATAAAGATAGTCTCGCAGATTAGTAATTTTATCTTGATAAGAAAGCTCGACGAGCTTTCCTGCCAGCTCCCGCCAATCACATAACATATCGTTATCAACTGCAGAGATCTTTTTGATAAACTCCAGAAGCTTATCTTCGTCTACTTCTCCAGCCTTGGCCAATTCCGCCGTGATCTTCTCCTTAAGGATTGTCGTAATCTCTTCAAAACTCATCAATTCTGGTGAATCATTCTTAGGCTGCTCCCCAAACGTCGCGTCCGTTTCAAGCTCGACTACTTTTCCTAGAACTTCGCCTTGAAAATCAAAGTACTCAGCCGTTGCCGCGTATTTGGCGCTAAAACGGCCTGCACCGAGAATACCTTCTCCAGTTATAGCAGCCTTTTCTGTTTCGAGAGTTTCCCCTACATCAAGTGTTTCTCGAGCAATGATGCTTCCTGTACAAGAAACCTTCTTGCAGGTAATATTCCGCGCAACTATCTCGTTGCCAAATATCACTTCGGCCTCCAAATTGCCTCCGCACGTAATGGTCTTAAGGCACGAAAGCCGCTTAGCCTTAATATTTCCAAGGACAAGTAGTGATCCTCGAACTTCAATATCATCGACTTCTAAGTCACCAAGCACTGTTAAATCATAGCATGCATAAACTGATGGTGCGGACAACACGGTTCCTGCCACTGTATATGTTTCATTGAAAACCAGCCTCTTCTCTTCTTGAACCGCTTCAGCAATATTCATCCCGCCTACTACCGTAGTTGAGTTATCGTACTGAATCAAATCACTCATGGCCACGCCCTTCTTTCGCTAGCTTACTCAACATCTGCATTCTCTATCATCTTAACGTAAACGGACGTTTCTCCTGACTCCGGAAGAATAATATGGAGCACTTCTTTAGCCCTAGTACAAGCAACATATAAGGTACGAATATCATCCTGTGTATCTATTAGCTTCTCTTGAAAAGCCTCTTCATCTTCCCTAAGTTTTTTCCAATCCGGCATTTTGGTGCAATGGTATTCCCCTAGAGGCGGCAGGCCACATACGATCGCAGCCCTAAAATCCAATCCTAAAACCGACAAGACACGAATGAGCTTAACTCCTCCAGCTTCTCCATATCGCGCGCTCCATTCAGCTTCTGAACTGTACATCTGGCAAAAGGGAATGTCATTCATTTTAAGCATACTCATCAGAGGAGTTTCTAGGTTATACGTTGGATTGCCCCAGCCGGCGATTTTTTTACGAAACTTTGTATTGTACATGATGACAGCAATCTCGTCATAAGGAATGCCATCTTCATCATGAATCTTGACGATAGATTCGTAAACCTCTCTTGCCTCGTCTTTGTTCCTTTTGGAGGCAAGTCGTTTAATTAATACACCTCTTCCATGGAACATACTTTTACCACGTAGAAACATATCTGGGTCAAACTCTGTTGTTTGCTCAATAGAGTAAAGATACTTCTTGGCATTCGAAACAAACCGGTTTATGAACTCGTTTATCTCAATGCAATTTCGATAGTTTCTCTCAATTCGAATATTTTTATTTCCACCACGATAGTTCGGATATCCCTCGCCCGCATTCCACGGCGCTCTGCCATGCTTCTGAAGATTTGCAAGCTTCTGTGTCTTATCCCCGCAAATTACAAACAAGTGATCGTCAGAATCCTTGTTTTCGAGCAGATTGAAACAAAACTTGTACCACTCCACGTCAAACTGTTGAACCTCATCAATGAAGATCCCGTAATACCGCTCTTTAATCTGCCCTGCCTTTAAACGCATAATAGCATTGTTGACCCATCCATCGAAATCAGAGCCACTGACGTAGAATCCATTGCTGACAAGTAAAGTCCGACAGAGTGTATGGAAGGTCAGACAAGTTACATTCTTTTCGCGAAGCCCCGCCCGATCTATGAACCATGTATAAAGAGAATAAAGCTTGCTGTTATAGCATGTAATGAGGAATTGCTTATCAGGATTCATTTTTGCGGCCTTGAAGCACTTTGCAATAAGAAGAACGCTCTTACCTGACCCTGCACAAGCCAAGATCAATTGATCTCCTTTGCTGATTTTATTAACAATATTGACTTGTTCTTCATCCAATCTATATGCTTTAACGGCTGCATCGTCCTTCGTGACAACAAGAAGTTCCTCATCAGCTCCAGCTCTTGTCTCTTGGTCAGCAATCACAGCCACACGAATAGTGACGTATTCTGGAGCAATTCTCTGTAAAATGGAGTTCACGTTCTCGTCGTTAATTTCCATTCTGTCTGCTGATAATTCCGTGATTGATGTCGCTAACAGCTTTGACAAAAGGGCTTCCAATCCATTTCGGACCTTCTGCAAATCTTCTTTAAAAACACAATGGTCTCGAATGAAGGCTGAAAGATTATCATCTGCGCCTTCACTTACTTGTTCAGCAGAAAACGCAGGAAAAATGTATACTACATTTGCAGGAAACTTGAGAATTCCACTGCTATCAGTCAGTCCTTGGTTGGAGAGGAGTTTTGAACTTATTATCCGAGAAGTTTGATTATAGATGTTCTCAATATAGAATGGCATCACCATACTAAACTGAGAAACATCCTCCATTTTGTCAAAGAACTTAAGGAACAGAACGCCGTCTTTGCACAGCAAAATATGCATGCTCTCATTGGGGAGCATGGCCGGATTAGTGTCGAGAAGCAAAAAGCCAAATTTCTCATTAGACATGACATTCCGCACAAAAATCTTTTCGCTTCTAGAAAGCTCGATATGCTGATACTCCGACGGCAGAATTTCCATCTTAACCCTACTTTCCGTTTAGTACTGTAACAATTTCCTCAATAATGTCGTCAACCAAAGGCTTAGCTAACTTCTCGGATAGAATATCGCTTACGATTTCCAGAATCTTTTTGCTTTTTCTGTCGATGCCGGAGTTAACCTGGTTCATTTTATAGTTCCGACTATCGGTAACCGTCTCTAGCGTTTCCTCAAGCCGCTTTAGAAGCTCTTCTTTTCTAGGCCGAAGATCTTCTCTAACTTTTGTTTTTTTCAAAACATCTTCGGCTGCAGTCAGCGCGTCCTGCAAACGGCCTTTATCAACCGAGGAATTAAATCCTTCACTAACCGTCACGATTGCGTCGTTGACCTGTTGCTGAACCTCATTGAGGACTCTTGCCGAAGTGTCATTTCTTTGAATAGAGGCTTCTCGGATAGCCTTTGTAATCTCAGCGCCAACACCATTTTGCAGGGCCTGAATGAGTTTGAAATAAGCTTCGTTCTGCTCAAAGTCGTCACGTCGGGCATTGGGGATTAATTTATCCGTGACTATGAAAAGCTCGCCCTGCGTCCACCCGTTAAATCGGGCTTCCTTAAAAATCCCATTAAGCGTTCGATTATCTCCGATAAGAATATTACCTTTGCGCACTCTCATGCCGGAAATCTCATGTTCAGAAAGCGATCCCAGCCAGTTACACACACCATACCAGCCAAGAGCATAAAGCTCATCATCGATTTCGACTCTAAATGTTTCGAGTCGCAGAATTTCATCGTTCTTCTTTTTGTTTCTATCTGAGTGGTACCTGTGGCGGTTAGGCTTATAAACCGGTTCAAGCTCCGAAGCGCTTTCGCCGACAAAGATCGGGAATTCTTCGATCTCATATCCATTCTGACTAAGAAAACGATGCAGATCTGGTAAATATACGAAGGATCTTGACTTATATGGCAACGGCGCTACTTGGGATATATAACTTTTTGCTATTTCAATATTAAGAAGATCAGAAAACCCGCTAACTTCAAAAAGTTCTACATGAAAATAATGCCTCTCAACTTTGTCCTCTTCATGTCTTACCTGAGTAACACTAGAAAGAACTGTGGCTAAATCCATTTCTTCATTTGCGCCTGGTACTAACAGTTGGCGGAGTCTCTTGCAATCGAACTCAACGATAGTCTTAATATTTTCGCCTTCGGCGGATGTAGTAAAAACAAGTTTCCCACAGTAACTCATTCCGCCAAGTCTACCAATACCTCGAAACCCCCTATTATTCGAATGACGCTTTTGGGAGTTTCCTATATTCATAAGCGTTTGAACCGCATTAATGCTAGAAATACCCGTACCGTTGTCACGAATTGATATATAAGCATTCTCGGAATCAACAATAATATCGATTCTCATACTATTTGGTTCCAACAAACCACTCTGGACTGCAACTTCAAGTGAATCCACGCTATTCTGAATATATTCTCTATAGATAATCTTAGGGTCAGAATACATACCGGTGGTTAGAGACTCTAACGTATATTTTCCCACTTGAATCATTTCTGACATTTTAACTCCTCGCTTTCAATGAACTTTCAGCTAACAGTAAAGACGTGTTTTTTATTCCTCAATGATTTCCATCAAATCTCCAATATCGCAATGAAACACCTTGCACAGACGCATCATTACTTCCATCTGTACCGGTTCATCTCTATTGAGTCTTTGCATTGCGTATCCGCTGATCTCTGCCGCTCTGGCCAGATCACCTTTCTTCATCTTGTTTTGCCTTACAAGATTCCAGAGTTTATTGTAACTGACTGCCATGAACAACCCTCCGTTGACTCTCAAACATCATTGGCGTTGCTGTATCAACCTGATCATTGTGTCGAATTCCTGCAGGTACTCAAGGTTGCAATTCAACATTTTGGATTATAGCACGAAATCCGTCGATTTTCAATTGTGAAGATTGGTCAGAACTCGATGTTGACGGTTATAAACATCAAGATAGGCCGTTTTCTTCATTTCACTACTTGGCAAGCAGGGTCTGGAACGCTATTTTCGTCCAGACGCTTGCATGTTGGGAATTCCCAAACCCTTTGAATCACACTTCGTGTGAGCTGCGCGTTTTTGCAAAACGCTTATGACGCCATTCAGTCATCCAATGAAAAACAAAAAAGCCCGAGGCCTGACAACGGCAAAACCGACACCTGGCTCCGGGTTACTTTTTCGTAATAGAGAATGGGACTGGAATCAAAGCACAAAAAGAATCGAGCCACCGATATACTCAGCGGCCCGATTCTTTTATTGCACCCGTTGTTTCAGAAAACTGATCATCCTGTCAAATGCGTCTTTTGCCACATCGTTTTCACGTTCCGAAGCAACAAAGCAGTGCTGCATTCGAAGATTCCGTTCAGCCAAAGGATCGACTAAAGCGTGTTCTGCGTTTGCACTGGTTAATGCAGCGTCCATTTCCCGCATATCTACGTAATACTCACTGCCCAGCAGGAACGCATCAGGATAGTTTGAATCGACCCACAGGATGTTGTTGTATTTTTGCTTTTCCTCGCGACCCAGGAAGATAGACCCTCTTACATAGTTGCCAACAAGAACTTTGGTTCCCAAAGAAAACTTATCATAGACGAGAGGCGCGTCATCGAGCACAACTGCCTTGATTTGCTCCGGCTTAAGCACAGGTGAAATACCCAAGGCTTCAGCATAATCCGGATTGGTAATAATGCCTCCCAGCTGACTTGTCATGATTGCACCTGCGGACGAACCCATGATCACCACCCGGTCCATATCCAGATGATATTCGTCAGCGTGATCGATCAAAAACTGAAATGCTTCGTTGGCCTGAATCAGCGGAGCCGGGAAATGGTATTCCGGAACAAGCACGTAATCAATATTAACGAGGTTGAATCCTTCGGCGCAGATGTCGTCCAGTAAGGCAGTCGCATCACTTTCGGCAAGGGGATCGCCTACACTCTTGCTGCCGCCGAAGAACCCGCCGCCATGAAAGTAGATAAGAGTGGGCCGTGGCGTTTCTCTGTTTTCATCCGGGTAGGTAATGTCCAGAAAACTGTTTGGATAGTTTTCAGAAAACTTAACCTCTGTGATAATGTACTGGCCATTATCCTTGACACCTTCCATTGGCTCACCAAGGGGCTCATAGGAATTAATGGTGTTTACCGTACTGGCCGACAGCTTTTGGACCGCACCTACGATGATCTGCGTGTGTGTCATAAGGATCAAAGCGCCTGCCGCCAGAACGGCCAGTAAGATCGCAAGGACGATCAATAAAGTATGTTTCTTTTTCCCTGCTGTTTTGCTCATTTGTTCTTCTCCACATCCTGCCAATTGTTGTTATGAAGGATCTCTGCCGTTTCGCCAACAAAGACTTCAGCGGCATCTTCGTCTCCGCAGAGTTGCCACAACATCCATGCCGTCATATAGCCGTCACTGCGGGCAAGCATGTCTTCGTGCTCTGCGCCTGTCGCTCTTGCACGTACCTTAAGCGCATCATCGCTGATCGTTTCATAATTCTCGACCAGGGAAGCAAGCGGTGCAACGCCGGCATATTCCTTGGTGATGTCAGCAACTCCCTTATCATCGGTTGCGCCGGTCCCTGCCGCCATAAAGTAAGGGATCGAGATCTTGGAAACATCATATTTCCATCCCATGTTTCCTGCCAGGAAGGGATAGGCTGCACTCCCGGTAAATATCGTTTTATACGCTGCGCCATTATCGTACATCGTCACAGCTGCCAAGGCTCCGGCTCCGCCCTGTGAGAAACCGACGATTCCGATGTTCTCTGTGTCGAGCCTGCTGTTCAGTTTATGGCCCTGCGGCAGATTCAAAAGATAGTCAAGCATAATGGAGGCTGTTTCACCGGTTCCGGCCTGCGGGTCTTCGTTTCCGACGACGATAAATCCCCAGGACGCAAGCCGCTTAAACCACGGTTCATATTTGAATGCAGGTGTCCCGCTGGCATTCACTACTACGATCACGGGATACTTTTTATCACTGTTTTCCAGTTCTGAAGGATACCAGAAGCGTACTTTTTTGATCGTTGCATTCTCTGATGGATCATCGAAAGAGGAAACCTCATACCCACCGAGCTGTGAATACTTCTGCTCAAGAGGTGCGGAAGAAGAAAACTCGGTATAATAATCCTCTTTGACAGAAGTCTTCTTTGCCTCTATCAGGCCTTTGATTACAAGTGCAGCCACAACAGCTGCTATAACTAAAATGATCACTCCGATGATTTTCATGACCTTTCTCATGATGACCTCCTTGACAAGTCGTTGAAACAAGTGTATCATAAACTCATCGACGATACAAGTGTTTCAGCAAAATGATACACCGGAGGGAGGTTTGTTTCATCGCCATGAATATGAACAACGAGCAGAAAAACACCTATGTGAAAAAGCAGATCACCGCTGCACTTCTTGATCTTTTGAAAGAAAAACCCCTTTCGGATATCTCCGTCAGCGAGCTTACAAACAAGGCGGAGATCGGCCGCGTTTCCTTCTATCGGAATTATCAGAACAAAGAGGATATTCTGAAGGAGGAGTCGGACCGGCTCATCAAAGAATGGGGAATGCTGTATGAATCAAATCCCGAATCGGCACCGGAAACCTTGTTCCCGTCATTGTTTGATTTCTACCGGGATCACAGGGACTTCTACACCACTCTCTACAATGCCGGTATGTCCTCCATCATGATGGACACGATCATCGGCACGATTCAGATCACTCCTGAAATGCAGAATCTTGAGGCGTACATGAAATCTTTCTGGGCCTATGGCATATATGGGTGGATGCTCGAATGGATCAAGCGTGGTATGCAGGAGAGCGGAAAAGAACTGAGCACCCTCTTTGCACTTGCTCGCCAAAACTAATAGGACCACAGTTCCTTGCGAAAAGGCGCCTCGCCACGCGTGTCTGTTTACCTGCTACGCAAAACGCAAATAAATTGTTCTTGTGAACAATTTCAGCATTTAGATATAAACCTGAATCCGTGAAACTGGATTTCCAAATTATGCTCACTTTGGCAAGATACTTTGCCAAAGCGAGCAACTATCCAAAACAGGTTACCAACAGTGAAAAAAGGCGCAAGAAACCTATCCCCCCACGG
>Ga0256405_10005152_pt1 | contig 23169 bp, 19 predicted proteins | sample RumenRJG_02DNA_FD_189096 | JGI IMG/M metagenome (GOLD analysis project Ga0256405, IMG submission 189096) | Bovine rumen microbial communities from Lethbridge, Alberta, Canada - RJG_02 | ecosystem: Host-associated > Mammals > Digestive system > Stomach > Rumen | place: Canada: Alberta... | reverse complement strand
TTGAAACGATCATTATCATTGAGAGCATCTTCCGGTTTCACATCACTGGGAACGATAACCGGGATGATGATGTAACCATATTTCTTCCCCTTGAAGGAACGCATCACACGACCTACAGACTGGACGACCTCCACTTCACTATTACGAGGCGAGAGGAAAAGAACGGCATCCAAGGCAGGAACATCAACACCCTCAGACAGACAACGCACATTGCACAGCACACGGCATTCGTTGGGATCTTCAGCATCCTGCTTTAACCATGCTATCAGTTCATTTCTTGTATTGGCATCCATAGAGCCGTCAATGTGCCTTGCTTTCACATTGACAACTTCCTTCTGCTCATCTTGAAGCATGGTGTCCTTGTACTCTTCACAGATGGTACTGAAATAATTAGCTATCTGTGTAGACGAGAAATTAGGATTGCTCTTGGTGGGGTTGATGGTTTGACAGAAAGCAACGGCACGTTTCATCATAATGGGGTCTTGTTGCCTTGTGACTCCATTATCACCTTTGATGCGCTTTGACAGTCCATTGATACAACCTATCAGTTTGGTGGCATCATCAAACTGCAGTTGTTTTAGTTTTTCCTTCTCTGGAGCAAAGTTATACTGGTCTTTGATACGTTGACGAATCTCTTGTGGGATATCCTCTTCGCTGACAGTCAGCACAAGGACTTTATAGTCTGTCAGTAAGCCTTGACTGACCGCATCATTGAAGGTTAACCGATGGAACTCTTCACCATATAACTCAACGGAATCCATCGAGCAGAGAACATCAACATTCTCATTCTCCTTTGCCTTCACCTTCACATTATTACTATAAAGGCGAGGGGTAGCGGTCATATAAAGGCGTTTCTTAGCCTTGATAAAATCATTGCTATGTATCTTGGTGAAATTGCTCTCTGCTTTGTCTTTCAATATAACACCCGTCGTGCGATGAGCCTCATCACAGATAATCAGGTCAACTTCACGACCGTAATCATCTATCGCTCCTTTTACTACATCAATACTCTGATAGGTGGAGAAGATGACTATTCGTTTGTTCTCTTCATCATATTTCCTGAGCTGCCTGACGATAGATTTGGTATTTGTCGTTGCAGGAACAGCAAGGTCGACAACACTGGCATCCTCATCATCAGCATCTATCATCTTACGTGAAGCTTTAGCATCTGAGCAGACACAAACAGCACGCAGGTCATCTGTCTTGTCTGCCATCCATGCATTTAGCGTCTGACCCAAGAGGGCAATACTGGGAACCAAGAAAACAACAAAGGCATCCTTGTCCGTCATCTGTTCCATGATTTTCAAAGACGTGTATGTCTTACCTGTACCGCAAGCCATAATCAGCTTTCCTCTATCGTGTCCTTGCTCAACAAAATATTTGTAGGCTTTTGACATGGCATCCAATTGGTGTCTTCTGGGTTGTTTGCCAGGCAATTGGGCTTTATCGCCGTAAAGACCTGCCTTTAATTTCTCCCAGTCAACGGCTGACATTTCAAGGTCATAGAGGGATATGCGGTTGAAGTTCTTGTTCAATCCCTGAATGGCTTGTTCTGCATTGGCACCCCAACGCTTTCTGGTAGTCTGTACCCAAATGAGATTAGTAAATTCTTTGGTCTGGAAAGTTTCTGGGTCTAAGAATGTTCTGCTGGCATTGGCTATAAAGCTATCAACGGCTCCTTTGGAGATAACCGCATCTTCTGCGTAACATTTACATTGGATCGCCCAATAGTCCCCGTATTCGGTACGAGCCACAAGGTCGATACCAAGGTCTTTACCTCCAAAGTCTTTACGGCATGGAAACTCCTCCCATAACCACACCTTTTCAAGATTTGAATATCGTGGGTCAGTAAGGAACCATAACTTCATTAATCGCTCAAAGTCGGTACCTTTCTCTTTTTCGGTTATAGACTTCAAACGGATTTCATCCAAAATGTCATTGATGCCATATAATGGCATAGAGGCATGACTGCCCTCGGATAGATTCTTCTGCATAGTGGTAGGACGCTTTACGAAATCTAAACTATTACAATGTCTTTAAGTTAGTAGACGTATGGGCATAAGAAAAGCGCACCAACTTCTCATATCACCTCAGCATCCAGGATTAGCGTCCTACCACAGATTTTAACCTTTACGCAGAAATGAAAGGAAGTGGTACGCCTATCACTGTAGACGTACTCACATTCCTCGGTTCTGCGTAATGTTGGTAGGACATTTTCGGATGCTGAACCATCAGAATTGAATACGAATATTCAATATACCCACAATGTCTTGCAAAGTATCCCTAAGGACGCAATGCAAGGGCAAAATTAGCAAATCTTTTTGAAACAGCAAAAGATTTTGGGCTAAATGTTTCTGGAATCGTCAGGACGATTCTTGCTCAGATAAGCGACTTTGTTGATGACTGAATGATTCATACTGTATTTTCCATGTTAGCATAGCAATCCAAACATCGAAGGAAGGCTGATATAGATGCCACAAGAGGTAGTTTTGAGTTACCCACTAACTCTAAAACGGCACCTGCATGAAAAATCCCGAAATCATTTGAGGTTTCGGGATTAAAAGTGTCTATACAGTTACTACCATCATTTCGTGTGCCAGTCGATGGAGACCTTGTGCAATCTTTTGGGCCTGCTTAGGTCGTGGCTTACTGATACCTGATGCGTAGTGAGCAAGCTGCTTTTGGTTGATACCAGTAATGGTCTCCAAGGACGAGAAGGAAAAAATGCCCCTGTAGAATTCGAGAAGTGATTGAACGTTAAATTTATAGACGATTTCATATTCACCGTCAAAGACTGCCGGATACTCGTCCCCGTCTTCTTTTGCACAGTCTACATAAAATTTAATACTATCTTCGACTTCTTTTTTGAACTGCTCAAAGTCGCCTGAGCATGCGACTACCCACCCAGGAAGAAGGTCGCAAGCGCAACTATACCCGTTTTCGGTACGTGCGGTGTCCATAATTACGGTTTCCATAATATGATATTTGTGTAGCTTTTTTCTATTTTAGTGGCAAGGGAGTTCTTTAAAATTTCAGACCCGATTGCTCTTCAATGCTTTTCAGAAGATCACCGTATACGTCGTCGTTCCCTGTGCCATTGACTGTCACTTTCCCTGGTTTAGTGGGGTGAACAAACTGGGCGTGACTTCCAACCTAATGCTTGAGTATCCATCCGTCATCTTTCAATGCCTTCAGAATCTTTCTTGCTTTAATTACTTTCACAATTAAAATATCTCTTATTTTTAATTTTCTTCCGCAAAGGTAGTGAAATTACTATGAATTGCCAAATAATATATAATAAAAATAACTATTTTACTATTAATTTGTGCTTTTTGGCGATTATTTTTATAATGTGAGCATGTCTTTTTTCAGGTATAGTGATGAAGAATTCATATAACCATGTTAGCATAGCAATCCAAACATCCATGATGGAATACGATTCCGATGACCTGTCTCCTATGGGTCACGGCATTATCCCATGACGACATCGAGTACCATCATCAGGACGAAGCCAATGGCAAAACCGATGGTACTGAGGTTGGAGTGCTTGCCGGAGGATGCTTCAGGAATCAGTTCCTCGACAACCACATAGAACATCGCTCCTGCCGCAAAGGCAAGCATATAGGGAAGTACTGGGGTCAACAGGGAGGCGAGCAGAATGACTGCCAACCCACCGATGGGTTCCACGGCACCACTGAGACTGCCTAAAAGGAATGAACGCCAACGGGAATTGCCCTCTGCCCTCATGGGCATGGAGATGATGGCTCCCTCTGGTATGTTCTGAATAGCGATACCGACGGATACAGCAACCGCTGATGCTAAGGATATATTGGCGGCACCTTGTTCAGCTCCAGCAAAGACGACACCGACAGCCATACCTTCCGGCAGGTTATGGATGGTAACGGCAAGGGCAAGCATTGCCGTACGTGACAACCGGGAACGGGGACCCTCGGGCGTATCGGTACCGATGTGCAGGTGGGGAGTCAGTTCGTCAAGCACAAGGAGGAAGCCCATGCCCAACAGGAACCCGACGGCTGCCGGCAATACAGACCAGGCACCCTTCGACTCCTCCATCTCCATAGCGGGTATCAGCAACGACCAGACAGAGGCTGCCACCATGACACCTGAGGCAAAACCAAGCAACGTCTTCTGAACCCGATCTGACATCTCGTCTTTCATCAAGAACACGAATGCTGAACCGAGCACTGTACCCAACAAGGGGATAAGTAATCCTATCGCTATAATGGTCATATCGGTAGCAAAGATACAAAATTCCTTCGATTAAACAAGATGAAATGTCACAAATTATCTCCAAAAGACACAATATCAAAAAATATTTCGTACTTTTGCAACATCAATACATCATGACAATGAAAAAGATACTTTGCTTATTAGTCACATCTATAGCCTTGCTGACAGCTTGCTCTGACAGCAATGATGAGTCAACAACGCCTGCTAAACGAACGGTCATTGTTTATATGGCTGCGGAGAATACTCTCTCCGGGAATGCACAAGATGACATCGATGAAATGATACAGGGAGTAAAGAAGATATCCAGATACGACAACCTGATCGTGTTTGTCGACCGTGCCAGGTCACAGGAGCCCCCTTTCATTATCCGGTTACGTGACAATGAGAGACAACCGGCGGACACCATCTATAAATATCCATCTGATTTCCTGACATCTGACCCTGATCACATGAAAGAGGTTTTAAACAGGGTGATGACATCATACCCAGCCGATGACTACGGATTGGTGCTGTGGGGACACGGAAACGGGTGGGTCATTATGAATGACTCTGTAGCGACACGCAGGGCGATTGCCGTCGACAACGGTAATAACAAGGTAAGCGATAGTGGCATGTGGCTGAACATCCCATCACTGCACATTGCCTTGAAAGCACTGCCCCACCCTTTCAAGTTTATCTTCGCCGACTGCTGTAATATGCAGAATGTGGAGGTTGCTTATGAACTGAGGGATGTGACGGAATATTATATCGCCTCACCAGCCGGTATTCCCGGTGAAGGTGCCCCCTATGACAAGATTATACCAGACCTGTTCCTGTATGATGACGTACAGATGTATACCAAGACCTGTGATGACTATTATGCGAAGACAGACATAGAAGACGGACATTTGCCTATCTCTGTCATCCGCACGGCAGACCTGCCACAGTTGGCAAGTGCGACGAAGGGTATCCTAAGGGATATCTATGAGCCAGGTACAACGATTGACACAGACGGACTGATATACTATTATACTTATAGGGTGTCCGATGCCAACGAACATGTGATGTATGACATGAACGACTTCCTGCTTCGCCATGCTAACGAGACAAGCTATAAGGAATGGCAGAAAGCCCTCAACAATGCCGTGGTATATAAGAAGATGAGTACACAATGGCAAGTCTTAGGCACGCTGGACTTCGACTTTGAGGTGACAGAGGAGCGTTTCGGCGGTGTCAGCATGTTCATACCCTTGGAGCGATATACCAGGACTTCCATTAAGTATAACGAGGGTATCATGAAAATGGCGTGGTATCAGGCTGTGGGCTGGTCGGAACTTGGCTGGTGAACCACCACCTTCACCTTGGAAATACGACGCTCCTCCATTTCCTGAATCTCAAAGGTGAAGTTCAGGTAGTCAATCTTCTCATGTAACTCAGGGAAGTCGCCCTTGATTTCCAGCAGTAGTCCTGCCAAGGAATCAGCGTCACCCTCTACCTCAGAGAATATCTCATCATCGAGTTTCAAAATCTTATAGAAATCACTCAACAGCGTCTTTCCCTCGAAAATGTAGGTGTTGCTGTTGATGCGCACATAACTCTTCTCATCCTCGTCATACTCATCGTTGATCTCACCCACGATTTCCTCAAGGACATCCTCCAAGGTAACGATACCGCTGGTACCGCCAAACTCGTCTACAACAATGGCGATATGCACTTTATTCTCCTGGAACTCACGCAACAAGTCATCAATCTTCTTGGTCTCAGGGACAAAATACGGGGGACGTATCAATGACTGCCAACGGAAATTAGCAGGTTTGCGGAGATGAGGGAGCAAGTCCTTGATATACAAGATACCACGGATATTATCACTATTGTCCTGGTAAACAGGAATACGAGAATAGTTATTATCCACGATACACTTCAACACCTCATCGAATGACGACTTAAAGTCAAGGTCGACTACGTCCTGACGACTGGTCATGATCTCCTTTGCTGTCTCGTCACCAAAACGGACAATACCTTCCAGCATACGCTGCTCTTCCTTAATATCTTCCTTGTCAGTGAGCTCCAAAGCCTGCTCCAAATCATCCACACTAAGTACATGACTTTCCTTCTGCACTACCTTACCTGCCCAAATGCCAGACTTCATCAAGATGGTGGCAAAAGGATAAAAGAGCTTACGACAGAACAGGATGCCATTGACAACGGTACGGCAGAAGCGAAGAGGCTGCTGACGGGTGAATATCTTAGGCATTATCTCGCCAAATAGTAATAACAGGAAGGTCAACAGTACGGTAAGGCATAAGAAATTCATCCAATAGGCATTCCCAAAGTCAATGACTTGCGAGAAGAAATAGTTAAGCAGCATGATAATCGTGACATTCACCAAATTGTTGGTAATCAAAATGGTGGCAAGAGTCCTTTCTGACTCCTCACGAAGTTGCAATATCTGCCGGTCACGCTCCGTTTTCTCCTCCTCCAACTCACTCAAGTCTGCAGGAGAAAGAGAGAAAAAGGCTATCTCCGAGCCAGAGGCATAGCCAGATAACAGCAACAAGACACATGCTAATATAATAGCAATCATGGCACCAAGATTTGGTGCCATCACTTGAATATCATTGATTGTCCGTAGAAGCTCTTCCATTCAGCATCTCCATATTATCCGCCCATATCTCTGTCACGTAACGGCGTTGTCCCTGTTTATCATCATACGTAGAATAACGCAACCTGCCCTCAATATAGAGCTTATCACCTTTATGGACATATTTCTCTACTATCTCCGCCAGCTTACGCCATAAGATAACATTATGCCAATCAGTATGGTCCGGCACCTGTGTGCCATTCTGCAAGGTATAGCCGCGCTCTGTGGTTGCCAATCGCAGACGTGCCACGGCAACGCCCTGTTCGACATACCGCACCTCAGGGTCGGCACCGACATTACCTATCAGCATTACCTTATTCATCAGAAGAAAGTATTACTTACACAGTCCGAGGAAATGAAACCTGAAATTCTTTCCTTTTGCAGAAGGGAACTGACTTCGCTCATCAACACGACCACGCAGATACTCCACAATACGATTATAACAGTCCATACCTGACATAGCCTTACACTGAGCTACAAAATGCGTATCTCTATACTGGAATTTACCAGTACCAGGAACCATTAATACACGCTTAAAATCAAGGGAGCCCTCATACCACCCGTACAACTCCTCATTCAGACGGACTAACACCGGAGCCATTGGTTTCTCAATTCTATCCAGTGAAGGATGAACGGCACGCTTCTCCTTAAAGTCAAGCATCGTTGGGGCATCTGTCTTTATAATAATGAAATAAACACGCGGGCGAACCTTATAACGCTTGGGATAATACACATCGCTTGCACAATATATACGTATGTCTTCCTCAAGCATCGGGTTCATATCCACTTCAGGAATATCTGCAAGGAATGCAATAGCATCATCCACATTGTCAACGAGAATCTCCTTGTCGAAATATCGTAAATAATAATTCATAGAATAGTTTGGTTTCCTAAAATATTCAAAAAAGAGCGGAAAACGGGACTCGGACCCGCGACCCCAACCTTGGCAAGGTTGTGCTCTACCAACTGAGCTATTTCCGCATTAAAGAATCTGAACTATGTGAAGAGGAGGAGACTCGAACTCCCACGTCGCAATTGACACTACCCCCTCAAAGTAGCGCGTCTACCAATTCCGCCACCTCTCCATCATAAATATGAATAAAAAAGAGTGCCCAGAACAGGACTCGAACCTGCACGCCTCGCGGCACACGCACCTGAAACGTGCGCGTCTACCAATTCCGCCACCTGGGCATTTATTTCGCTAAAGCCATTCTTTAACGCTCTTTTTTGTTCAATAAGTGAGCGGAAAACGGGACTCGGACCCGCGACCCCAACCTTGGCAAGGTTGTGCTCTACCAACTGAGCTATTTCCGCATTTTATCGCCATCTCTCTCGATTGCGGATGCAAAGGTAATGCTTTTTTCGGAAATGACAAACTTTTCTGCTATTTTTTTCTGAAAAATTTTTCTTTTGTTATTATTCTATCCGGCATTCTCTCCTTTATCTCATTGTTGCTGAGCCATTTCTGGTGTTACACCCTTTTTCAGCAAATTAACTTTTGACACGATACAAAAGTAGCCATTGACGAACATGCCGACTTTTCTGATCTCCCTCACATCGTTAGCAGTCAGTCTGACACGGAACACTCCGGACTCGCCGACAGGAGTGCATCCCCATTCATTTTGCTGGTCTGCGTTACCTTCCAGTGTCTTTTCCGTACCATTATAAATAGGTTTGAATTGCCAATACTCCACCTTGGGATCACTTCTGTCTATCTCATAGAGGAATTCCAACTTGTCACCTGGCTGGGCATTCAGGAAACTCTCAGATGGAATGACAAAACCTTTCTCCCAATTACCAAAGACACAATGACCTTCCCAGATGGGAGTTGACTCCCAGACAGAGGTTCCTGGAGTCAGATATACCCGCTTCACCTTTAATGTACTGGTATCTGACGATTGGATAGCCACTTCATCTATCTGGGTAACATCCTGGCCATCAAAATAACAAGTCAGCGTGGTTATCCCAGGCTTTCCAAACACTCTCAGTTTGTCTTTGATCAACAACTGCGTTCCAACTCTTGTCGGCTCGGCAAACTCTACACTGACAGACTCAAAGGGTGTCCAGTCAACAGGAAGATTGCGCTCACGCATAGAACCGACCAACCCACCCCATGGGATGGCATGATAAATAATCTCACCATCATTACCATGTTCAAACTTCTCATGGATATTCCACGTTCCATTAAAGCGAGAGGTTAAATCAAAGCCGTCTCCTTCAGTATTTGACCCACATGCCACCAGCAATAAGGACGTTATCGTAGTCAGTAGTTTATTCATTATCGAATGCTTATTTAAGTTTTAGTTAAATTTTTGCAAAAGTACGTATTTATTTTGAATTCACAAAACCTGCCGCGTTAAAATCAGACAACAATTTTAATCCATACGGTCACGATAGTCCTCATACCCATACTTCCGGAGGATCTCCAAATGTCCGTCCTCATGCAACATGCCTATGGCAGGATGCGTGATTCCGTTGAAGGTGTTGGTCTTCACAGTGGTATAATGAATCATATCCTCAAAGATAACCTCCTTCCCTATTGCAAGGGGCTTACTGAATTGCCAGGCACGCATGAAATCACCGGCAAGACAACTATTTCCTCCCAAGCGGTAGACACAGTCCCCTGTTTCCACATCCACATGCTCAGCTCCACGGACATCCGGGAAGTAAGGCATTTCCAGACAGTCGGGCATATGACAGGTGAAGCTGACATCAAGAATAGCGGTCTTTATTCCGTTGTCCTCCACGATATCCACCACATGTGACACCAACGGACCCGTCTGCCAAGCGAAAGCACTGCCAGGCTCAAAGATCACTTTCAGATGGGGGTAACGGGCATGGAACCCCTGCATGATCTTGACCAGCAGCTCTATGTCATAGTCTTTACGGGTCACCAGATGTCCGCCACCGAAGTTGATCCACTTCAGCTGAGAGAACCATGGAGAGAATTTCTCCTCGATATGCCTGAGGGTACGCTCAAAGACATCGGCACCACTCTCACAATGACAATGGCAATGGAAGCCCTCTATATCGGAAGGCAACTGCTGAGGCAGTTTGTCTGCCGTGACCCCAAAACGGGTACCTGGGGCACACGGGTTATATAATAAGGTACCTACCTCAGAATACTCCGGGTTGACACGCAAGCCTATCGAGCACGCCGCTGCCCGGTGATGGTACCGCTCATACTGTGACAGGGAGTTGAATGTCAGATGGGACGAGCATGCGACAATCTCATCTATCTCCTCGTCAGTATAAGCTGGCGAGAAGGTATGCGCCTTACTGCCAAACTCATGAAAGGCTAATTTCGCCTCTGACAGGGAGCTGGCGGTCGTTGAACGGATATACTCCCGGAAGATGGGAAATGTCTTCCATAAAGCAAACGCCTTGAAGGCAAGAATAAACTCAGAGTCCGTCCGCTCCGCGACATCCTTGATGAGAGACAAATTGCGCCGCAATTTCTTCTCTTCTACAATATAAATAGGTGTACGTAAATCCATTATTACAGATGAAATATCATTTTTCGACTGCAAAGATAACTTTTTATTGTGGTTAAATTGCATTATTCCATTAAAATTATTAATTTTGCAGATGAATTGAGACTGAAAGACATGAAACTCATTGTAATGACTCAACCCACGTTTTTCGTGGAGGAAGACAAGATACTCACATCACTCTTCGAGGAGGGACTGGATTGCCTGCATCTGTATAAGCCCGGCTCTTCCCCAATGTATGCGGAGCGATTACTGACTCTTCTGTCTGATGAATATTACTCTAAGATTGTTGTACACGACCATTTCTACCTGAAAGAAGAGTATAAGCTGAGAGGCATCCACATGGATGACATCAACTCACCCATACCTAACTCTTACAAAGGGAAGATTAGCTGCACCTGTCGTAAGACAGAGGACTTGAAGGAGGCAAAGCGTCATATGGACTATGTGTTCCTGAAGAACATCTTCGACAGTCTGACTTTTGCAGAGAGCAAGTCGTCTTTCACGGCAAACGAATTAGAAGATGCCGCCAAGCGAGGACTGATTGACCGCCATGTGTACGCCCTTGGCGGTATGAACATCGACAATATACGTGTTGCCAAAGACCTTGGCTTTGGTGGAGTCGTTATCTGTGGTGACTTGTGGAATCGCTTCAATATCCATCAGGAGCTGGACTATAAGGCACTGATTGCCCATTTCGAGAAACTAAGAAAAGTAATAGGATAAATTTACTAAACAAACATGAGCGCTAATAAAAACTACATGGTGTTTTCCGGTACTGCCACAAAGTACCTCGCAGAGAAAATCTGCCAAAGTTTAGGATGTCCGCTGGGAGAGTTGCAGATCACAACGTTCTCCGACGGCGAGTTTGCGGTATCTTATGAGGAGTCTATACGTGGACAAGACATCTTCCTTGTACAGAGCACATTCCCCAACAGCGACAACCTGATGGAGTTACTGTTGATGATTGACGCGGCAAAACGTGCCTCTGCCCGTACGATCAATGCTGTCATCCCTTATTTCGGATGGGCTCGTCAGGACCGTAAGGACAAGCCTCGTGTCAGCATCGGTGCTAAATTGGTTGCCGACTTGCTTTCCGTGGCTGGCATCGACCGTGTCATCACCATGGACCTGCATGCCGACCAGATTCAGGGATTCTTCGATGTCCCCGTGGATCACCTCTATGCGTCCAACGTCATCCTCCCCTACCTGCAAAGCCTGCACTTAGAGGACTTGGTCATAGCCTCTCCTGATGTGGGTGGCTCCAAGCGTGCCAACACCTATGCCAAGTATCTGGGATGCCCACTGGTACTCTGTAACAAGACCCGTGCCCGCGCCAATGTGGTTGCCTCGATGCAGATTATCGGTGATGTAGAGGGTAAGAACGTGGTGATTATCGACGATATGGTAGATACCGCTGGTACCATCACCAAGGCTGCCGACATCATGAAGGCTGCCGGTGCCAAGACGGTTCGTGCCTGTGCCTCCCACTGTGTGATGAGCGGTCCTGCCAGTGAGCGTGTCCAGGCTTCTGCCTTGGAGGAGATTGTCTTCACCGACTCCATCCCCTACACCCAGCGTTGTGCCAAGGTGAAGCAGCTGAGCGTTGCCGACTTGTTTGCGGAGACCATCCGTCGTGTCATCAACAACGAGAGTATCTCCAGTCAATACATTATATAATAAATGAATATCAAATCCATACTCATCTTGACAGCAGCAGGCATCATGCTTGCTGCTTGTCAGTCTAATACGTACCAGATCAAAGGTACGGTAGAGGACGTGCAGGGGGATACCCTCTTCCTGACAACTGACCTCCAGCAAGGGACTCCCCGTGACACCATCCTTGTCAAGGACGGACAGTTTGAACTCAGTGGCGAGACAGACTCCACTTACTTCTGCATGATTTACAGCAAGAACGAGGAAGCCTTGAACATCCCCCTCTTCATTGAACCTGGAACGATCAAGGTTCTCCTGTCCAAGACACCCGGTGTCTCACGTGTCGGAGGAACAGCCATCAACGACGAGTGGCAGCGTATGTCTGACTCCACCATGGTGATTGGCAAGGAGATCAACAATATCGCGGAGAAAGTCTTTGTCAATGAGAAGGCTACACAGGAGGAGCAACAGAAGGCGATGGCACAGATTGAGAAGCTCAACCTGCGTCATGCCAAGGTGGTACTTGACTTCACGGAGCGTAACATCAAGAATGAGTTGGGCTATTTCCTGCTGACAATGTTCCCCGAGGAAGTCATCCCCAACAAGGACCGTCTGCGTCTGATCAAGATGATGCCTGCGGAACTGCGTCAGCGTAGTGCCATCAAGGAGATAGAACAGCAAATTGGGAATGCATCGAAGACTGAGGAAGGTGCTGTCATTGAAGACTTCACCATGCCGTCTATTGAGGGCGTTCCCATGAGCATCATGAGTGAGGTGGGGAAAAACAAGATTACTGTGCTCGACTTCTGGGCAAGCTGGTGCGGTCCCTGTCGCCAGGAGACTCCGCTGATGGTGGAGATTTACAAGAAATACAAAGACAAGGGTCTTGGTTTTGTGGGTATCTCCCTCGATGAGGATGGCGATGCCTGGAAACAAGCCACCGACCAGCTGGGTATCGTATGGCCGCAGATGAGCGACCTGAAAGGTTGGGAGAATGCCGCCGCCCAGATGTTCAACATCACCAGCATCCCCCACACTATCGTTGTCGACCAGCAAGGAAAGATCCTGCGTCGCGGACTACGGGGAGAACAGTTAGAGCAGTTTATTGCCGAGCAATTGAAATAGTCAAGCTGCCTGTTGACTTAGAGTCAGCAGGTCTGTTGACTGGCACTTACAATAACAAAGGATGGCATCTGCAAAACGCAGATGCCATCCTTTTATGTTAGAATCTTTATTGGAGATTACATAGAAGGCAACTCCAGCCACTTCACGTAACAGAAGTCCTGACGGTGAGGCAGGTTCTTGTTCTTCGGATACATGCGGACAGCACTCTTATACTGACCGAAGCGCTGTGGAGCGAGGTCAGCCTCGAAGGTGTAGTTGTTTCCATCCTTACCGGTCATCTTCAGTGGCTCGACGTTATAGACACGCTCATGACCTTCTTTGTCGACATAGACATTCACCTTCTCCAGTCCTACTGCATCATCGAGACCCTGCTCGTTGATGACGTACTTGAGGTGATACTTCTGTCCAGCCTCTGCACCTGTTGCGGGGAAGTCCCACTCACAGTTTACCACATTGATGGCATCCCAACGCTCGGCAACAGCCTCTTTCCACTGAGCGATTTCCTTGGCAAGACGGTTGTCGTTCTTAGAGAGTTCCTTGAAACGCTTAGCCTCTTTCTCATAGAACTTAGAATAGTAGTCGTCCAGCTGACGCTTCATGGTGTAATGAGGAGCAATCTGTGCGATAGAGTTCTTGATAACCTTGATCCAGCCCTTGCTGATGCCCTTCTTGTCTCTGTCGTAGTAGAGAGGGATAATCTCGTTCTCCAACAGACCATAGATAGTAGCGGCATCGAGCTGATCCTGATAGCCCTGGTTCTGGTAGGTACGCTTCTCGGTAAGAGCCCATCCGGCACCCTCACGATAGCCCTCCAGCCACCAACCGTCTTTCACGGAGAGGTTGACAACACCGTTCATCTCAGCCTTCTCACCAGAGGTACCAGAAGCCTCAAGAGGACGTGTCGGGGTATTCATCCAGATATCAACACCACTGACAAGACGACGAGCCAACAGGAAGTCGTAGTCCTCAAGGAAGATTATCTTACCCTGGAACTCATCACGCTGTGAGATCTCGAATATCTTCTGGATAAGTCCCTGACCAGCACCATCGGCTGGGTGAGCCTTACCTGCGAACAGGAAGACAACAGGACGCTCAGGATTGTTGACAATCTTAGAGAGACGGTTCAAGTCGGTGAACAGCAGGTGGGCACGCTTGTAAGTAGCAAAACGGCGGCAGAAGCCGATAACCAACGCATTAGGATTGAAGCGCTCTACCAATTTCACGACACGGGCGGGATCACCCTGATTCTTCAACCATGTCTCCGTAAACTGAACAGCGATATAGTCGAACAACTTCTTTTTCAGAGCCTGACGGGTAGCCCAGATCTCCTCATCGGGACAGTTGTAGATACCATGCCAGATCTCCTCGTTGGACTGGTCGCTCATGTGCTTCTCGTCGAAGTACTTAGCATAGACACGACGCCACTCGGTAGCACACCAGGTGGGGAAGTGCACACCATTGGTGACATAACCCACGTGGTTCTCCTCAGGATAGTAACCGTTCCAGATAGGAGCGAACATCTGCTGGCTGACCCATCCGTGCAGCTTAGACACACCGTTCACCTCCTGACAGGTGTTGCAGGCGAAGGTTGACATACAGAACTTCTCACCCTTGTCATCTGGATTGGTACGTCCCATACCGATGAACTCGTCCCATGAGATACCGAGCTTGGCAGGATAGCCACCCATGTACTTACCGAACAGACCCTCGTCGAAGTAGTCGTGACCAGCAGGAACAGGGGTATGTACGGTATAGAGGGAAGAGGCGCGGACAAGTTCCAGAGCCTGGTTGAATGTCAGACCACCCTCGATATAGTCACACAGACGCTGCAGGTTGCAGAGGGCGGCATGTCCCTCATTGCAGTGATAGACATCTTTCTTGATACCGAGTTTCTTCAACAGCAGCATACCACCGATACCCAACAGGATCTCCTGCTTCAGACGGTTCTCCCAGTCACCGCCATAGAGGCTGTGTGTGATGGGTTTGTCGAAGTCGGAGTTCATCTCATTGTCGGTATCGAGCAGATACAATTTAACGCGACCTACATTTACACGCCATACATAAGCGTGAACCTGATAGTTGGTGTAGGGAACATCAATCACCAGAGGATTGCCATCCTTGTCGAGCTGACGTTCAATAGGCAGAGAACCGAAGTTCTGTGATTCATAGTTGGCAATCTGCTGTCCGTCGATAGACAGGCTCTGTGTGAAATATCCGAAACGATACAGGAAACCAACGGCACACATATCAACATTAGAGTCGGAAGCCTCCTTCACATAGTCGCCTGCCAGCATTCCAAGACCACCAGAGTAAATCTTCAAGGCAGAGTGAATACCATACTCCATACAGAAGTAAGCTACTGAAGGACGAGTGGCATCAGGCTTCACATCCATGTATTTACGGAAAAGATCGTAAACGGTCTTGATACGCTTCATCAGAGCCTTGTCCTTCATAATTTCCTCTTTACGCTCGAAGCTAAGACGCTCCAGCAACATCACAGGGTTGTGCTTCACATCATGATAAAGCTCAGGGTCAAGATCACGGAACAAGTCACGTGCCTCATAGTTCCATACCCACCACATGTTATGGGCAATTTCGTCCAAACACTTCAGTTGCTCAGGAAGACTTGACTTTACGGTCAATTCTTTCCATTGTGGAGCATTTGCATAATCTGCTTTAATTTTCATAATTTTGTCAAATTATTGATTACTATTACTTATTTACTTCTTTCATACGGGCATCTGCCTTCTTCAGAGCGATGTCGTAAGCTTCATAATAATACTTGATGAACTCGCTCCAAAGGGCTTTCTTTGAGAGTGCATCAGCATGTTTACGACATTCGTCCACCTGCTTTTGAGACATGCCAGAGAATTGGGCTACAGTATCCTTGATGGCATCAGCTACCTCGGAATAGTTGTAGTCGGTGCGATGAATAACTTTCACACCGTCTTCTATCTCGCCATAATGACCGATTTCCTTATTAGCCCAAAGGCCAAAACCTGCGAGATCAGTTGTGATACAGGGCACCTTGAAGGCAATAGCCTCCAACGGAGTGTAACCCCAGGGTTCGTAATAGGAAGGATAAATACAAAGGTCATTTCCTAATACTACGTCGTAATAGGTCATGTCCATAATACCATCCTTACTATCCAAATAACAGGGCAGGAAAATCACTTTCACCTGGTCTTCCTTACGATTGTGCATGTCGTAGTACTTCATCATACCCAACACATTGTCGTGACTCATATTGTGAAGCCAGTGCGTAACCTGTGGTACTTCCAATGGGGTATCGAAGGACTTACCACTCGACAGACGCTCCTGCAGGTCCTTACGGGGTTCGCCCACCCAACCTGGAACTTCAATAAAGGCCAACACCTTTTTCTTCAGTTCCTTGTCGCGCAACAGACGATTCATGGCTTCCACGAATACGTCAATGCCTTTGTTGCGGAACTCGTAACGTCCTGAAGTTGAAACAATGAGGGTATCATCAGTAAGATTTTCACCTAACAAAGCGTTGGCTACTTCCAACAAACGCTTGCGGGCTGCCTTGCGCTTCTTGGCAAAAACGGTGCTCTTAGGAACAAAACTATTGTCAAATCCGTTAGGTAATACTACATCAACGGGTTTGTCAAGCAGTTCCTTACACTCATTTGCAGTGATATCACTGACCGTTGTAAAACAATCTACATGCCAAGCCGTCTGCTTCTCGATAGAATGCTTCGACTGCATGTTCAATTCATCAGCCATCTGGTCGCCATGATAGGCGAAGAGATAGTCGTAAAGGGGCTTTTGATTTCCTGCAATCGAACGACCGATGCTCGTAGCATGGGTGGTGAAGACTGTACCGATTTGGGGCAACACATTATTAATATATAATGCACCCAAGCCGCACATCCATTCGTTTGCATGATAAATCACTCGTTTGTTTGTTTTTAGTAGATAATGGTTGTAGAAACTTTCAACCACCAATGCAGCAGCATACGAGAACATAGAAGCCTCGTCGTAATCACCATAAGCATGTAGCGAATCCACCTGGTAGTGCTCCCACAACCAGCCATAAATTTCATTTTTCTTTTCAAAGAATGGTTTGAAATCCACTAACACAGCGATTGGTTCACCAGGAATTGTCCAGCGCCCTACTCTAACGGAAATACCATTTTCTTTCGCCTCCCATTGCCACTCTGCAAAAAGAGACTTGTCTTCCTTAAAATATGGGCTTTCTTTTTCCTGCCAAAAATCTGGACCGATAAACACGATACGGTCCTTCATCTCATCTTGTAAAGTCTTCGCGCGCGTAGAGAGAACGGTATAAATACCGCCTACCTTATTACAGACCTCCCAGCTCGACTCAAAGATAAAATCAGGCTTTAATAATTCTTTTCCCATCTTATACTAGTATAACGGGTGCAAAGTTACTTAAAATTTTTCTAAATTTAGCAGGAAAATATTTATATTTTTCTACATGTCTTTAAATAATTGATTTAGATTTAGTATCTTTGCCGCATGATGAAAAAAGTTTTTCTTATATTTTGGATGGGATTACTATGTTCCACTGCCTATGCACAAAGGGACATCAAGCCCTTCAAAGCCTACCTCGTGAACAATGAATACGAGGTTTATCTGCGTATCAACTTCTATGACAAGAATATCAAGATTCCCGGTCAGGAGATTTATGGCGAACTGCCTGGCTATTTAGGCAAGCAACGGCATTCTTTCTGCTGGGTCATGGTGGAAGCTGAGGTCATAGACGACCAAAAAGCCAAAATGACTATGATTAATGACTTTGGCAGTGAAGACTTAGAAGCGTCGCTTACCAAGAAAAATGATTCTATCTATATCTTCAAACAGGAAAAAGGGAGCACTGTCAAAATTCCCAAGAATGGGAAATGGCAGAAACTCCCTAAGACGCTTGAATTCAAAAAACGTTAGGTGTTATAGTGCAATAGGTACTAACACCTTGAAGCCTATATTTCTTCCCATATTACAGATTCCCTGACCGTCTGCGTATTTCAGTCGGCTCAGATGCGATTGGTATGCACGGTCGAATAGGTTGTTGGCATTCAGGAAGATGGAAGCCACACGACGACCATGCCACTTGATATCGGTACCTGCCGAAAGATGAACCAGTGTATAGGAAGGTGTCGCTGTCTCTGTATCATTGGCGGTACGCACATGACTTTGGCGCAGATAGCACTCCAGACCGATGCTCAAATAAGTGTTATTGAACAGTCGCCCGTCGCGTATGATGTCATAACGCAGATCACTTGTCCAACGGGGTGCCGGTGTAAATGGCAGATAATAACTATCAGACGGCTGATGCAGTTGAACGGCATTAACATACGAGAAACTGTTCTCGAAATGCAACGGCTCTATCGGATGAAAATCAACAGATGCTTCCCCACCCCACAGACGGGCATCACCTGACATATATTGGTATTCATTGTTCGTCGCATCAAGTCGCTGCAAGAAGATGTAGTTGTTGACGTGATTGGCAAAGAACGATACCTGAGCAGAAAGAATGCTTGACGAATAGTCAACACCGAGGTCGAATTGCCAACTGTTTTCTGGCGACAGCTCATGATTGCCAATTTCGTAGCGGAACGTACCTTCGTGTTCTCCATTAGAACCCAGTTCACTTAAATTGGGAGCACGGAATCCATGAGAGATGTTCAGACGGGCATTCCATTGAGAGCTTATGCGCCAGATAGCACCAATGCTTCCTGTAAGTCCTTTGAAATTACGACTGAAATCCTCAAAACGCTCCTCGCCTTCGTCCATCAGCCCATAGCTGTGCAAGTGTCGATGGTCAAAACGCACACCTCCACTTAATGTCAGCTGTTCAAAATTGCGAGTGACGGATGCAAATGCACCGATATCAAAGAGCCGGTAAGAGGGTATCAGGAATTCTGTTCCCATATTCTCGGAATGTTGCCACATTCCAGAAATACCGGCAGCCCATTGCCATTGGTCTCGGGTAGATGTATAGTGGACATCATAGTTAACGGTATGGAGACGGAAGTCAAGCCCTGGCTCTTCTTCACCTTCGAATTCCTTACGACGATTCTGTTGGTAACCTATTACGGCTTTTAACGAACCGTCACCGATAATAAAGGAGTTGTCCAGCACTGCCTTATGGTGGTATATTTTCTGATAGGCCTCAGAAGGTAACAGCTCATTAGTATTCTCGTCACGTTCGCCTTCCACCAAACCGGGCTTTATATAATAAGTAGAGAATTTCAGATGGGAATACCCCCAACTGCGATTCAGCCCCAGCATACCCGTAAACGCACGTTCACTGAACTGTGAGCCCCATACTTTTCCGTCGCGTTTATTCTTATATTCATCTGCACTTTTCTGACTCCATCGGGCATTCCACACTATTCCACCTTTGTTACCGGCAAAATTAACTGTATAATCCCATAAATGATTATTGGTCTGGTATTCTCCTCCAAGCGTGGCTGCCATCTGACCTTGAGGCATCACAGGTTGTTCATGGAGAACCAATACTCCTGCCATCGCATCAGAACCATACATCAATGAAGCGGGTCCCTTCAGAATCTCGACAGAATGAACCGTCTGCGGGTCCACCTCAATTCCATGTTCATCGCCCCATTGCTGCCCTTCCTGTCGGATGCCGTCGTTAACTGTTACTATACGATTATAGCCTAATCCACGAATCACGGGTTTTGAGATACCCGCACCCGTTGTAATCTGGGCAACACCGGGCTGACGGGCTATAGCATCAATGATATTGGTTGAAGTAATTCCTTGCAGAACGCGAGGGGCTACTACTGATACGGGAGCTGGCGAATAATCGGCACGCGCATTACCCGTCAAACCAGTTACTACCACTTCTTTCAGCATGGCATTGTTCTCATGCAACACGAAGTCGCGTTCCCGAACAGTTCGAAGATCTATCGTTTCTACAATGGTCTGATGCCCAACATAACTCACTTGTATCGTGGTACTTACAGACGGTAGCTGATCTAAAAAATAAACACCTTCTGCATTTGTCACTGTCCCTTGTTTAAGCAAAGGGAAATAGATACTGGCACCCACAACAGGGCTACCATCTACAGCATCAGTCACTTTTCCTTGCAACGATGCTTTTTGAGCCAATGGATCAGCCTTCACAGGTGCATATAGGCATACCCATGAAAGCAAAATAATATATAATGTTTTCATTTTTGTGTTATCTGAATTGATTACTACTTTGTTAATTCTAACAACAATCAGATAACAGGGGGCGCTCTTGGAATATGATGACGACAAATTGAAAACAGATAATTTGTCGTCGGATTATTAATAATAAATGAACGGGCTTGCAGTACAGTCGGCAATGTCACAAGTACAGCTACCACAAAAGATAGGGTAACAAACTGACAGAGCACACAGTCATGGAAACTGGCTGTCTGAAGGGAGATATGTCCGCTATGATGCAGATGGTTAGCACATTCATAGCATTCGCCCTCATAGGCGACTGATTCATGAATATGCAGAGAAGAGAACATGAGTATTGGTAAGAATACCAATAATAATAGCCTTGCAGCCCATGTTCTCTTCTGCATCTTCATGTGAACGGTTATATTACATGTTCATACCACCATCAACCTGAATAACCTGTCCGCTGATATAGCTCGACATGTCTGATGCCAGGAAGGTAGCAACATTGGCAATATCCTCAACCAGACCACCTCGACGAAGAGGAATCTTATTGATCCACTCCTTACGAATATCATCCGGGAGTGCCTGTGTCATTGCTGTGTCTATGAAACCGGGGGCAATAGCATTAGCTCGAATACCTTTTGGACCCATCTCCTGCCCAATACTCTTGGCAAGAGCAATCAATCCTGCCTTTGATGCAGCATAGTTTGCCTGTCCGGCATTACCATGCACACCTACAACGGATGCCATATTGATGATGGATCCGCCACGCTGGCGCATCATCACAGGCACACAAGCATGAATGAAATTAAATGCCGACTTCAGGTTTACGGCAATGACAGCATCCCACTGCTGCTCGGTCATGCGAAGCATCAGACCGTCTTTGGTGATACCGGCATTATTCACCAGAATATCAATCGAGCCGAATTCTTCTTTAATTGCCTTCACGACTTCCTCTGTCTGAGCGAAGTCAGCAGCGTTCGAAGCATAGCTCTTAGCCTTCACACCTTTTGCGGCTATTTCTTTCTCTGTCTCTTCATTCACTTCCAAATCAGTGAATGCGACGTTTGCACCTTCTTCGGCAAACTTTAACGCGATAGCTTTTCCGATACCGCGTGCAGCACCTGTAATCAGAGCTGTCTTTCCTTCTAATAATCCCATAATATCTTATTAATTAAAAAAACTATTTTCTGTTTATCTTACCCAGGGCGCCATACACCACTTTTGCAACCTGTGGCTTAGTAGCCTCTTCCGTCATACCATGAGCGATACGTCCATAAATATAAGGTACCTCCAGTCCCTTAATACAATAGTGGGTAATATCCGCCACCAAATCTACATTGTCTATATCAAACTCTCCGTCCTCCTTACCTTCTGAATAGACTTTGCGGAACAGTTCTATTTCATCTTCGTCAAAATTCTTACGTACTTTCTCTACCATCCATATATTTCGAAAGAACTCGGCACGCAAATTACCATTTCGCACCACCGTCTCACGTATCATATTCAGATGAGTGTAGATCAATTCAATAACTTTCTCCTGAGGAGGTATCTTCCTTGAAGCCACTTCATCCAGCTTGTCGGATAAACGTTCCAACTCACCCTCGATGACAGCATAATAAATATCTTCCTTAGACTTAAAATAGGTATACAGCGTACGACGCCCCTTCTTTGACGCTAACGCAATGTCATTCATGGTCGTATTCTCCATCCCATTCTTGGCAAACAATTGACGGGCTACATCCACCAACGTCTGCCTAGTCTTTGATATTGACATCTCTTATCCTCCCAAATTTTAAATTGCACATAGTTTATAGCATGTGCAAAATTAGGAAATACTTTCCAAACTGCCAAATAATTTCAAGGAAAAACAACTAAAATAGTCAAAATCACAAAAAAACAGGATAAATATTTTGTTTATTCAGAAAATAGTCGTACCTTTGCACCCGCTTAGAAGAAATGATCGCGGAGTGGAGCAGTTGGTAGCTCGCCAGGCTCATAACCTGGAGGTCGCACGTTCGAATCCTGCCTCCGCAACTAAACACAAAAAAAGGAGACGCAATCAATATTTGAATTGCGTCTCTTTTTTGTTTTTAGAATGTTCTTACTTCATGTGTCGCATCACCTTCTCGTAATAGCGCTGTGTAGCGCGTCTGGAGTAATTCTGACCACCGTTCCACGAACGGATTGCGTGTTCGACGTCATTTGCACGATTGTAAAACGATTGCAACAGGAGAAACATCTCCTTCGACTTCTGAACGTCGAAACGGTCGTTTAAGGTGTAGCGCTTCTTGCTCTTTCTCTTCTCCAGTATGATGTTACACTGTTTTACGCATATTGGCGTAATCTGCATCGCACCACACGAGGGTCCACTAACAGCCTGGGGATTACCTCCACTCTCCACCTGAATAATCGCATTGATAACAGGTGTCCAGTCAAAAGAGCTTCCTTTTCCATTTGTCCCCGCAAATACTTCTGCGGAAAATGCCATCAAGATGGCAGCTGTAATTACTACTTTTCTAACAACCTTTACCATAAAAATTCATTTAAGTATGACCGTCTCACCACGAGACATTCAATCGCCACACTATTGTTATCGCGCACAAAAGTACTGCTTTTTATTGAACCGACCAAATTATACCACAAAATATAACATTGATTATCAATTAATTAACATAAATCAATCCTCCGGAATTGTCAGAAAATCAAGATTTTTCGGCATCATACAAAAGAAAAAGCCCTGAAGATATTGTATCCTCAGGGCTTCTTTTTAAAAAGTGGCGGCCTCCTACTCTCCCGCATTGCATTGCAGTACCATCGGCGCAGGCGGGCTTAACTTCTCTGTTCGGAATGGGAAGAGGT
>Ga0256405_10005151_pt1 | contig 23170 bp, 26 predicted proteins | sample RumenRJG_02DNA_FD_189096 | JGI IMG/M metagenome (GOLD analysis project Ga0256405, IMG submission 189096) | Bovine rumen microbial communities from Lethbridge, Alberta, Canada - RJG_02 | ecosystem: Host-associated > Mammals > Digestive system > Stomach > Rumen | place: Canada: Alberta... | reverse complement strand
AATAAACACCACGACTTGTTTTTTGGAAAATTTTTGGCAGATAAATTTTCCTGTGTATTAAATTAGAAAATTGTGGAAAACTAATTTAATAACACCTATATTTTGGAGATTGTATTATTATTGTTGAAGATCTTTTCACTTTTTCCCCATTTAGAAAATTTTATCAGATAAAAAGTTCTAATAGTTACCTGTGAGAGTAAAAGTGTGAGATAATTCAACTATTATTTGACTAATAATATGTTTTGTAAAGTGAAAAATTTAGGCGTGCCTAAATATATGTCACTTGTATTAAAGTTGGTCGTCATAGTATATAAAGGTTTCGGTAATTTTTAGGTATGCCTAAATTTTTTTACACTATGACTCTTAAAAATTAACACGCGTTATATAATACTAGTTAAACATAGTATATAAATATTTTGATTAACCAAAAAAATAAAAAAAGAAGTGAGAAAAGTTATTGAAAATAACTTAAAAAATTTACATTAATCTTCCAACGCCAGTAATTTCGAAACTAGCAACGCCTTCAATACCTTGAACCATTTCTTCAACAGGTTCAGATCCGCCTTCACCATCTTCAGTGATGAATTGTAAGATTATAGCAACTAAACCAAAAGCAATTGGTTCTTCACTCATTTCATGAAGTTTAGCTCCTTCTGGCATTGAACTTTCAATAGTTGCTTTGATTGCGTCTAAATCTACATCCGGACTGTCAGGCATGATTTTCATAGTAGTTAATACTTCACCCATTCTAATTCCTCCGTTTAAATCTATGGTCCTTCGAAACCACATTCACATTTGTAGCCGTGACCGAAAGTACGGCATTTTTCACATCTTGCAATTTTTGCTCCACATTCTGGGCATTCGAATTCAACGAATGTTCCAGTTAATGGAATTTCTTGTTTACAACTTACACATTCTACTTTTTTCATTCTAATCACCTGTTATTTGTGTGTAATCGAAGTTATAATCATTTATATTATCATCTATTAAAGATAAAACCCTTTCAGGGTACTTCCCATTCACAACATAACAATCAGTCCCATACCTTAATAAAAGAGACGGCAACATTACATCAATCGATGACTCTTGAAAAGTTAGTAAAGTTTTTGCATCAATTTTACTTATGAATGTTGAACCTGGCTCTTTCGGTTCTTGGGTATATATACCATTTACATTTGTTACTATTAAAAGGTTTGCATTTAGAAGGTGTGCCACATAAGCTGCAATCGAATCTGAAGTCACATCCCAACTGCATTCAAAAGGATCTTCTCTTCTTAAAAACTCAGAAACCACAAAAATTGGAGTCAAACCCTCATCTGAAATCTCATTAACTTCATCAATTGAAAAAGCCAATTTAGTGGAATCCACTTTATCATCAACGAGCTTTGCAAGTATATCCATGCAATCAATAGCTCTCCAATGGTTAGTGTCTTCGCTAAAATGCATTTCAGAGTCATATTTGCGAATTAGGTTGGCAAACTCTCCCCCACCCAGAATAATGACCGAATTTGTATTTTCCAAGTGTTTTGCCAGTTCAATGGCATAATTTGGGAATAAACTTCCACCAATCTTTACAACATGCTTTATAATGACAATCACAACCCTCAATTATAGAAGTTTCAAATCACCTGTCACTTCATCTAAAATTTCATCCTCATCAGGACCCAACGCCAAAACAGTGACACTGGATGTAGGTATTTGAGTTCTTCCTGCATCAACCACCAAATAATTTGCAATACCCTTTTCATCGGCAGTCTTTTTAAGTGCAGTGAGCTCTTCGAGAGTTTTGACCTTTAAGACTACTTTAGCATAAGCCTCATTTTCCCATTTTCTGATCTTATCCTGAGGCGATTTTTTATAAGCCCCAATGGCTCCATGACAACATTGGGCAGCGATTTTTCCTTTACGCATCTTCAAATCAGTTCTGACAATCATTACCTGTTTCATTTTATCACTATTAAATAATTGATTAAAAATTAAAAGTTTTTAGATAATTTAAATAATAACAATCCCACATATTACTAAATTCCTAATATACTTACTATATGATTAAAACAAGTATATAAATTTGATTGAAATTGAAATTAAATATTAATTTCGCCTTAAAAAATTTAAAAAAAGATATTAAAACTGGAAAAATCCAGTTTTTACCTATAATTTAAAGTATACCAATACAATAGCTATAACAACCAATATTGCCGCTATACTTAACATTATAACATATGTACTAACTCCTAAAGGATTTCCTCCTTCTCCAGTAGAAACATTAGTATTGTTAGCAGTATTATTTGTCACATTTGTTGTTTGGTTTGTCACATTTACAACATCTGTTGAACCATCATCACTTGCAGAGCTAGTAGCACTGTATGTCGGTTGAGCTTGTGAGTATGAACCGGAACTGTATCCTGAATTTGAACTATATCCATAATTAGATCCCGAACTGGATCCTGAGCTTGAACCAGAACTTGATTTTGAACTACTACTTTTTGATGAGTCCGAACTACTTGAGGAATCCTTACTACTGCTTGAATCTGAACTACTACTGGATGAAGAATCAGAAGATGAACTGGATGAATCTGAAGAAGATGAATCTGAACTACCAGAACCAGAAGAATCAGAACTACCAGAATCAGAGGTACCACTTCCACCATCACCTGAATCAGCAAATGCCACGCCGCATGCAGACATGATAATAACAAATGCCAATATTATACTTAAAATTTTATTAATATTCATTTAACCACCTTATACTTTTAAATTTAAAAGTGACTTTATATTTAACAATTTTAAATTCATTACTTAAAACTTTTACCATATGTTCTCCGTTGGCATCGACAAATATACAATATTACCTAAAATTTCATCATGTGGCGAAACAGATAATCCCAATAACAACAATTTTTACAATACTTTAATTAAATAGAAAATATAAAATTATAAATGATTATATTTTAAGGAGATAATAATGACTCGTATTTCAATTTTAGACAAAGACAGATGTCAGCCAAAAAAATGTGATTATCTTTGTATTCATTACTGTCCAGGCGTCAGAATGGATGAAGACACCATTGTAATTGACGAAGATTCTAAAAAACCGTTGATATCTGAAGAATTATGTGAAGGGTGCGGCATATGTACTAACCGTTGCCCATTTGATGCTATTTCAATTATTAACTTACCTGAAGCAGCAGGCGAACCTATCCATAGATTTGGTCAAAACCAGTTCGAATTATTTGGACTCCCATCTCTTGAACCAGGTAGCGTATTGGGGCTTTTAGGACCTAACGGTATAGGTAAATCCACAATAATGAATATTTTATCAGGAAGCCTAATACCAAACTTTGGAGACTTTGAGGAAAAGCCTGAAAACTGGGATGCGGTAATCGACTATTACAAAGGATCATCCCTTCAAAAATACTTCCAGGACCTATCCGAAGGAAATATCAAAACCATTTTAAAACCTCAGATGGTAGACAAGCTTCCAAAAGTTGTAAAAGGTAAAGTTAAAGACCTGCTCAGCAATGTTAATGAAAGAGACAAGCTTGATTATGTTACAGAAGAATTGCAGCTTGAAAATGTCCTTGACAGAAAGATGGAAAACCTGAGTGGCGGAGAGCTTCAAAGAGTTGCAATAGCTGCAACAGTACTTCGTGAAGGAGATTTCTACTACTTCGACGAACCGACATCATGGTTAGATGTTTCCCAAAGGCTAAATGCAGTTAAAGTAATCAGGTCCCTTGCTGAAGAGGGCAAAAGCGTGCTCGTCATTGAACACGACCTCGCCACATTAGATGCATTATCAGACAACATCCATATTTTATACGGACAACCTGGAGGATACGGAGTAGTTTCCGGTAAAAAAGGAGTTCGTTTAGGTATTAACGCTTACATTAATGGATTTTTAGCAGAAGAAAATGTGAGAATCAGAAGAAATCCTATTGAATTTACAATAAGGCCACCAACTCCCGAAGATGAAGGTGACGCACTTGCATCATACTCAGACTTATCAAAAGAATATGACGGATTCAGCTTAACTGCAGATGCCGGAGAAATATTTTATGATGAAATCGTTACAGCATTCGGATCCAACGGTATAGGTAAAACAACATTTGCAAAAATGCTTGCAGGAGTGGAAGAGCCAACCGAGGGAGAAGTGGATGAAGAGGTTACAATTGCTTACAAACCACAATACATCGTTTCAAACTTTGAAGGAACCGTAAGCGATTTCTTATACATGAACGCTCCAAGCTTTGGAACTAAAATCTTTGAAAGTGAAATAATGAATCCGTTAACATTGGATGAAATGCTAGACAAGCCAGTGAAAGGATTGAGTGGTGGAGAACTTCAAAGACTTGCAATAGCTGCAACATTATCAAAAGATGCTGAAATCTATCTTTTCGATGAGCCTACCGCATTTTTAGATGTGGAACAAAGGTTAATAGCTGCAAGAGTTATTAGAAAAATGGTTGAAAGCAGAAACGCAGCATCATTAATTGTAGACCACGATATCGTGTTTATCGATTACATCTCAGATAGGGCAATGGTGTTCAACGGTACACCTGGTTTGAACGGTCATGCCTCAAAACCAACTGACTTGAGAAATGCAATGAACGAGTTTTTAGGAAACTTAAACATTACATTCAGAAGAGATAAAGAGACAAAAAGGCCAAGGGTCAATAAGCTTGACAGTTACAAAGACCGTGAGCAAAAAGAAAAAGGAGAATATTATTACTTATCCGATTAAATATTCTCTTAATTTTTATTTTTTTTAAATATTTTCCAATTCTTTTAGGATATATTTCTTTAATATTTCAACAGCTTTTTCACCATCGTCGTCAAGGCGCACTGCATCCAATGGGTTCAAATCATAAGTTTTGACAACCGCATCGGCTGAGATGTTTTTTACAGACTCTACTTCTTTTTCCTTTAAAATTACAGATGCACAGTCATCTCCGCACCCTGTAATTGTAACTATTTTTGCATCATCCAATATTGGTGAACAGTTATTTGGCTGAGCGGAATATTCCGTAATGCATGCTGCAACAATGTTGTCATTTTCCAATGCAAGCTCCACACTAGCTGCCCTTACAACCAATCCTAAAGGACTCAATCCACTACATGATACCAATGCTATTTTATCGTTCATTTTTTCATCCTCGAATATCTTTTTTTAACTTTATCATAACCCCGTTTATAGAATGGACAGAAGTTTATACATACACTGCATCCCTCACGATGTGCTGTGCATAATTTTCTTAAGAATTTGCCATTTTCATCAAATGCATTTTCAGGACATCTGTCAATGCACACTCCACATGTTGAGCAGTAATCCTCAACCCATTTCAATTCATTTTCCTCTTTAAAGGGCAGGTTTTCAATTGATGTTTGAATCATGAAAAATCCAAGGTTCAAACCTTCCTTAAACATGCACATGTTGCTTCTTGTAATTACTGCATCATTTGACTGAAGTGCAATGGCCCTTAGACTTACCCTGTCATCCAATGGATTAATTAAATCCGCCTTAAAGCCTTCGTTCCTTAAGATATCTGCAAGTGCGAATGTCTTTTGACCGAATTCCTGAAATTCCAAATCCATTAACCTGCACTTTTCATCTGAAGGTTCCATTTTCAATATATCATTTGACATTGCATATTTCAGGATAATTATATTGTCCCAGTCAATATCCCATTCCTTTTTAAACTCATCACTCAATTTGGAATAGCTTAATCCGACAAATTGAGAGGCAATTGCAATCTCTTCAAATTCATTTAAAAAAACATCAGAAACAGTGGTTTTGGGATGGCGAGGGTTTTCTATATCGTAAAAATTTGGAATAGGTTGATGATATCTAAATCTCATACGAACCTATTTTTTCCTTAAAGCCTCTACAGCCTTAGGGAACTCTTCACAAAATACTTTGATTTCTTCTGTTGGGATTGAGAAACTTATACGCAAGTATCTGTCACCAAATTCTTCAGAAGTATATTCTCCTTCTCTTGTGAACAGTTTTTTCTCAATTAAATAATTTGACATTTCCTTTGGATTTATTCCTGCTCCAGATAAGTCAATGACCATCATGTTTGCATCAGACGGATAAACCGGCAAGAATACTCCTTCAATCGGTTCAATCATTTCTTTGATTAATCTTTGGTTTTCAAAACAGATTTCCCTCATTTGATCAAACCATTGAGGTTTTGATTTAAGGCCTGCAATAGCACCATATTGTGAAATGATATTCACTCCCAAATCGTTAACTACAGCATTCTTGATTGCATCGATTATCGGTTTTGAGGATACTACTCCCCCTACCCTTAAACCGGCCATCCCGAATATTTTTGAGAAACTGTAAATTGTCAATGTTTGGCCGGGAGCATAGTTTTCCACCAAAAAGTGTTCTCTTGCAAAGTCCTTATAGGTTATGTCATGCAATAAATATAAATCGTTTTCTTTTGCGATTTCAGCAAACTCTTTCAATTCTTCTTCTGTGTAGGATGAACCTAATGGATTTAATGGATCAATCAAGATTACCATACGTGTATTCTCATCCATGTTTTCACGCAGTAAATCCGGAGTCAACTTATAGTCATTTTCCGGATAGTAAATTGGAACGTACCTTACTTCACCTGCAAAACGGTTTGCAAAATCTCCAATGATGAAATAACCCGGGTCGGATAATATTACATTATCCTCAGGTTCTAGAAGAGCCTGCATAACCAGATATAATGATTCTGTTGCACCAGATGTTAATAAAACTTCCAAATCTTTTAATCCTAAGTCATCCAATATCAATTGTTTAAGTTCACTGAATCCTTCAGGGGCAGGATATCGACAAAAAGTTTTTTCTCTGATGGCGTCAATCATCGCATCAGCTATTGTATCGTCATGTAAGTGGTTGGTGTTTTGACCCATCCAAATCATGTCTTTGTCCATATACATATCTTCAAAAAAGTCGTTTGCAGAGTCGTATCCTTCCGGAGGTACTCTTTCGGTTTTTTGAAATTTCTTTTTCGGCTTTTTAATATCGAAATCCTTTTCCCTCATAATTATCACTCAAACAATTCCAAAATAAATATTTATTTTTAATTGTTAATAAAATTAACCTAAACAATTCCGTTTGAAGTTATTGAAAAAGTAACCTGCTTGCCTTCCGGAATACTTCTATGACGTCTTAAAGTGGCAATCCTTTGATTTATTTCTTCACCACGTTCCAATTTAATTATGACCTTACTAATGTACTCTAATATGTCTCCGCCAACTGCCTTGACTTCAGTGTTTCCTTCATCGTCAAAGGCATTGTAAATTTGATTAGTAATAATTACCGCAATATCATATCTGCGGGCAAGATTAGACAACAGTTGTATTTGTTTTCTCAACTCTTTGCTTAATTTATATGATTTCATGTCGTCCACACGATACAATGCAACAGCAGAGTCCAATATAATTAAATCCACTTCTTCATGATGCTTTCTAAGCCATACGTCAATTGATCTTAGGTTTTCAGTTTGCTGTAAAAAATCAGTAGGTTCTAAAACCATTATATTATTGGCTACATTTGAAAAATAAGGTCCTGAAATTTGCTTGATTCTGTCAATTGATATTCCTCCTTCAGTATCAATATAAATGACTTTACGATTTGTTTTTGCCACATTGACCGCTAAAGTCAATGCCACATTGCTTTTACCTGAACTTGGAGCTCCGAATATCTGTGTAACGCAACCTTTTTCAAAACCTCCATCCAGCAAGTCATCAAGTGATGAATTTGAAGGGAGCTTTTGATTGTCTTCAAAATTAGCCAATACTTTCATGATACAATATTGATTTTCATATATTATAAATATTTAAAAAACATATCTTAACATAACCTAAAGGGAGTTTTAAACATGAAAAATAAAATAATCATTCTTTTAGTAGTGTTGTTATTTTCAGTTGGTCTTGCTTGGGCCGAAGACAATGCAACCGAAGACCTAGAGATTGAAGACAGCGGAAATTATATCCTTCCAATTTCAATATCAAATGGAGTAATTAAATTTGATGATGGATTTGAAGGTTTTTGTTTGGATTTATCAAAAGACAGCATCACCACATCCGATAAGTTTGAATTGGGAGCATTAAAAAATAGTGGAGACGAAAATAATGTCAAATTAGCAATAATCGAATGCTACAAACAAGGCAAAGAATCAGACATCGGCAAAATTGTCAAGAATATTATAAGCGGAAATTCCGATGATGAAGTTATCAAAGAGGCTTTAAGCTCCAATGAAAAAATCGGAAGTCAACATATTGTCAATATTGACAACACTACCGAAGCAACATTTACCTTTGAACTTCTCAAATCAACAGATGATTCCAAATCCGATGTTTTAGCATATAAGGTTTCCACAAAAACTGTTGAACAGCCTGAAATAATAGGTGCCAGTGAAGATAGTGATGATAACAAAAAGACCGACGACCAAACAACAAAAGAAGACACAACTGATGAAAAAACTACTGAAGACACAACAGACAATAAAGATGCTGCAAACAAAACAGAACCTAAAAACAAAACAACAGTTAATGAGAAAAATGAAACAATTGTAAATAAAACCAATACTGTCATTGTTAATGAAAACAACACCACAATCATTAACAACAATAATGTGAAAACAATCAATAAAACCAATGACACACCGGAAAACGATACAACCTCACAACTTTTAAAAGCAGCTGGAAATCCAATATTCATATTAATAATTGTTATTGTGATTATTGCAATAGTTGCAGTTGCCATGAGAAGAAAATATTAAATTTAATCTTTTCTTTCATTTTTTAGTTACCATATATTCACTTTAACTTTATATATAACCTCTTACAACGCTAATAATACAAATATTAAGAGGTGAAACTTTTGAAAAAAACAATCATTACATTCTTAATCATAGTTTTAACCATGACTTCTGGATTAAATATTGTATCTGCTGAAAATGAAGCAGAAAACAATACTTTAACCAGCAATCAAACATCCGAAGAAGAAAAATTAAAAATAAAAAATGAAGAGGACAGAACCGGAGACCTCGTCAGCGCAAGTGAAAACGGAAATTACAATATCAGCTTTGATGACGGATACAGTGGATATTGCATAAATTATGGAGATCATGAAGCCAGCAAAGGCCACACATTCACTGTACAAGACACATCAAAAGCCGTCAATCATTACAGCAAAAAATCAATCGGCAATGAACTGAAAACATTGTTTGTTGACTATTATGACATTGCAATGCAGGATTCCATCAAAACCCAACATATAATATGGCATTTCAGCAATGATTTTGCAGGCTGGAGAGTTGATCCGAATTTAATTGAAGAAATCAAGCATACTTCCTCACAGAAAATAATTCCCGACCATGGAGCGATAAGAAAAATAAACAATACCACAGAGGCGATATTTGACTTTGAGGTATTGGATGCACATGAGGAGGGCCATCAAAATTTCTTTGCCTACAAAATAACCTACAGGGACATAATTGAAATCATAACAAATGAAAGTGGAATTCCGGAGACTCCAAATAATGAAAGTGAAAACAGCACAAAAACAGAAAATGCAACTCATATGTCCAAAAATGAAACCATCAACAATGAAACAAAAGAAAATTCAACTCAAATAACTAAAAACAAAACATTTACCAAAAATAAATCAAATTTAGACGAATTAACTCAAAATAATGAACCTGAAAATAAAATAAACCTTAAAAAGCATGTGACCGGATACAACTACATTGCAGCATTGGTAATTTTAGTTTTCGGAACAATACTGATAATAAAATATTCAAGAGATTAGTTCTCTTACTTTCTTATTATTTTTGGCTTAAAAGCAGTCAAATCAATAATTGTTGAAGATTTGCCAGAGTTCAAATCACCAACATCAATTACCAAATCAACCTCACAATCCAATTGTTCCAGAATTTCATGAGGATTGGACAAGACTTCATCGTCTGAAATATTGGCACTGGTTGTTGTAATTGGAAATATGCTGGCCAACCTGCAGGCCAACTCACAATCCGGCACCCTGACGCCTACATTAACCAAACCCCCAGTAATGTATCTTGGAACTATTTTCTGCTTGTTTAAAATGAATGTGTAAGGTCCGGGCAAATAACTTTCCATTGTGTTTTTTTGACCTAGAGAAATTTTGGCGACCAAATCTATTGTCTCAACATCACTAACAAGTATGGATAACGGTTTTAAAAAACTTCTTTTTTTTATTTCAAAGACTCTGCGAACTGCAGAATTATCAAAAATATTTGCCCCCAACCCATAAACGGTATCGGTCGGATATAAAATAACTCCCCCATCTGCAAGGACATTTATCGCCTTTGATATGACATTCTCATCAACTTTATCAATACTTGTTTTTAATACTTTCATTCACCTTTATATTAGATAAAATCTTTATATATAATTATGCTTCAAAGTCTAAGACCCCTTTTAACAAAAATATTGAACCCGTTGGCTAGAAATTTAAACATAAATCCAAATATTGTTACTGTAATTTCCCCGTTCGTTGCGGTTCTTGCAGCTTATGGATTTGCAAACCACAACCTGATTTTAGGATGCATTGCAATATTGCTGTCCGGATTTTTAGATGTTGTTGATGGTGCTGTTGCAAGATACCATGGCAGATCCTCACCCTTTGGTGCTTTTCTTGACTCCACCATGGACAGATTTGCAGATGCAATAATCTATATCGGAATAATATTTGGAGGATACTGCAGCTGGTTTGTTGGAGTTTTAGCAATTCATTCCGCAATAACTGTAAGCTACGTTCGTGCAAGAGCAGAATCCCAAGGTGCAGAATGCAATATTGGAATAGCAGAACGTGCAGTTAGAATGATTATCCTAATGGTTGGAGCAATTATCGGATACTTTGCAGGCGACATTTACTTTACATACATTATCTACATTTTAGTAATCCTATCATACTTTACCGTGGCTCAAAGAATCGTACACGTTTGGAGGCAATTGAAATGACTGAATTGGAAAGTCCCGAAAAAATAGCAAAAGACATAGCAAAACTGGAAAGGAACCTGAATCAAGTGGCTGACATTACTTTTGAAGGTAAGGAAAAAGAGGTTTATGACAGGGCCATTGACTATTGGAATGATTCAAAATATTATCTTGAAAAAGAGGATATGAGGACTGCATTCGGTTGTATAGAATACAGTCACGGACTATTGGATGCATTAAGGATGATTCATGGAATCATCTAATTTACACCCTCAATTCTTTTAATGTCAATAATTAACTTGTCAAAATCAGATTGATAATCCCTATCCTGAATGACTTTGAATTTATCATATTCTTCTTTTGCAATTTTTTGAGCATCACTTGATGAGATTTTACCTTTACCCTCCAAAATTGGCAACAGATTCAAATTGATATAATCATCCAAAACTTTTTTCCAATCATTCATGGACATTGGAACCTCATTTAATGCCCTTGACTCAGCAAGTGTTAAAAAACCGTCAACCAATGAATTCAATCGTTTCAGTTCTTTTTCGTTCAGATAATTTTTAGAGATTACAACATCGCTTAAAATGATTTTACCGTTTGGATTGCTCCAGTTTGTCAATCCCATGTTTATTTTTTCGCTGTCACTTCTCTCAGCAATAATTTCCGCAGCAGTGTGACCGCTAACTGCATAGATTAACTTGTTTTGGACAGTGGCAAAGAATTCACGAGTCACTTGAGCATCCTTGTTGTAATCAAAGCTTGTTGCATAGATATCTGTAATCTTTTGGTTGAATCTTCTCTCAGAGGACCTGATGTCCCTTACCCTTTCAAGCAATTGGGTGAAATAATCAACTCCAAACCTGGAACCATTTTTCAATAGTTCATCATCTAAAACAAACCCCTTGATAATTAATTCTTTTAATTGTTTTGTTGCCCATATTCTGAAGTGTGTTGCGTTTTTAGAGTTCACACGGTAACCTACTGATATAATAGCATCCAAATTATAGTAGGCGGTATTTCTTTTTACTTTCCTGTCTCCTTCAATTTGAAGTGTTCGGATTTTCCGAACAGTTGAATTTTTGATTAATTCACCTTCTTCAAAAATATGTTTAAGATGTTCACTAATTGTAGACTTGGAAACATTAAACACTTCAGCCATGGTTTTTTGAGTTGCCCAAAATGTTTCTCTTTCAGAATCAACAATTACATTCATTGACACTTCGCCTTCATCACCAATATACAACAGAGTTTTCTGTATTTCGATTTCTTCATTCATAATTTACCTCATTTAATTTTTAAACGAATTTTATTTAATACTAATTTAAATGATAAGTTTTATAAACTTTTTGTTATAAATGAAGGCAATTTTACAATGTTAAAGCAATATTATGAATTGAAAGCAGTATTGAGTTGAAAATAATAAAATTAAATAGAGATTGAAATAGATGTGAAAGTAAGATGCATTCAAAAAAAAATATTAAATATCATCACTAATTAGAAATAACCTAATTGGAAACATAGAATATAAAAAAAGAAAAGTAAAATTAAATGTTAAACATTAATTTTACTGTTTATCAATGAGTCATCGCCTGCTGAAATGACTTCACCATCCAAAACTTCGATAACTCTATCTGCAAGTTTAGCCACATCCATATCATGAGTTACAATAATCAGTGTTACATTTTTATCTTCGTGCAAATCGATTAGTTGCTTAAGGATTTTACTACTTGTCTTGGAATCTAGTGATCCTGTGGGTTCATCTGCCAATATTATTGATGGATCATTTGCAAGTGCTCGGGCAATAGCCACCCTTTGACGTTCACCACCGGATAATTTATTCGGCAAGATTTCCGCCTTGTCCTTAAGGCCAACATCATCCAACAGTTTCAAAGCCTTCGCCCTCATCTCCTTTGAAGACAACTTTTGAGTGTACATTGGAATTTCTATGTTTTCGACAACGGAAATGTTTGGAATAAGATTGTGCAACTGGAAAATGAATCCAATCTTTTGAGCCCGGAATTCATTTAACTTTTTGGAAGTTGCCAAATCCTGACCTGCAACGTTAATATATCCTGAATCAGGAATGTCCAAAGCTCCAAGCATGTTCAGCAATGTTGACTTGCCCGAACCTGACGGTCCGATGATTGATACGAACTCCCCGTCGGCAATCGTGAGGTTTACTCCATTCAATGCCTTGATTTTTCCATCCTCATAGCTTTTATACAAATCTTTTATCTCAACCGCATTCATTTTTCCACCTCACTCATACCTCAATGCTTCCGTTGGAGGAAGTCTGACTGCCTTCAGGGCAGGATAAATTCCACCTACAATACCAACCACTATTGCAATAATGAAAGCCTGAATAAATATTTTAGGAGTGAACAACGGCGTAAATCCAATTTGAGGACCTAAAATCAGACAAAGTCCAACACCAACAATAGCCCCAATAATGGCTGAAACGATTGTGATGACCAATGACTCACCAACAATCATAGTGATAATTTTCCTATTTGACCATCCGACAGCCTTTAGAACACCAATCTCACGAGTTCTTTCAAATACTGACATCAGCATTGTGTTAATAATGCCCAAACCTCCGACTACAATGGCCAAAAGTGAAATCGCCCATGTTGATGCCTGAAGCATGTTGAGCATGTCTGCCATCTGCTCCATTTCCATGACAGATGTGATTGTTGTGATATTATCGCCATATTTCTCGTCAATCCTATCAGCAACACTTTGAGGGTCTTCGCCCTTTTCAACCTTAACATAAATGTTTGAAATGGAATCCTCATCATCCATAAGCTCCCCAACTTTTGAGATTGATGTAAACACTCCTCCAGCCATGTTTGAGTCACCTGTCTGATAGATTCCAACTATTTCGAAGTCCTCACGGTTGACCTCGATTGTATCGCCTACAGAATAATTGTTATCTTCAGCATAAATTTCACCCATTATGACCTCATCGGCATTATCCTCAAATATCCTACCTTCCTTAATTGATATGTCCGCCATGGTTGTTCCTGCCGGATCAATACCGATTAAAGTATTCATATAATCATCCCCGACCGAAGTCAGAACAACATAGATTGGATAAGCCTCCTCAACACCACTGACATTGGCTATCCTATCCGTCCATGAAGCATCAATCGTATTTGTCCCATATGCAGAGTCCCCAGTTTCCTTTCCTGAAATTTGAAAATCTGCACCCCCGGCATGGATTGTATCTTCAAAAGTGTCAACCAAACCTTCCGTAATTCCACCGAGAGCGACAATCACAACAATGCCTATTGCAATGCCCACAATTGACAATATTGCACTTGTCTTTCTCCTAAATGGATTTTTAATAATAAACTTTAAAAATGACATATTAATTAATAGGAGTGTAACATATAAATAACTGATTATGACATTGATTGAAATGCAAAAAGGAGGGATTGAAATGCACAAGGAAACTTTACTTGAAAATATAGACAGGATTCACACTACTGAAATGGGCGTTGGAAGAATACAGAGGAACTTGGGAATAAGTGAAGAGCCAGTTAGCTATTGCATTTCCAAACTCAAAAAAGAGGATTCGAAAGTTAAAAAAGAAGGCAAGAATTATTATGTTGAAGTTGATGGCTGTAGAATAACCATCAATTCAAGCAGTTTCACAATCATTACCGCCCACAAAACTGATTGATTGAAGTGTTACTTTTATTAATCCCCTAATAAAAATATATTATACAGTTAAGCAATGTGGTATGAATCATGATAAGCAAATTGAAAAGCATCAGCCTGGGAAACTGGATATTAATCGGAATGGTATTGGGTTTGATTTTCGGCCTAATACTGAATTTCAGTGTGCACAATTATTTCATTAAAAACGTAATTTTCATGGACAATGTCTTCTATTTGGGAGGCAACCTGTTCATTAAACTAATGAAAATGTTGGTTGTGCCTCTTGTTTTCTGTTCTATCGTTGTTGGTGTCGCTTCAATTTCCGACATAAAGACCCTCGGTTCCATTGGAGGAACAACAATCTTGATTTATCTTATAACAACTGCCATTGCCGTTACCATCGCTTTAGTAATAGGAATGTTAATCAAACCAGGTTTCGGATTGGATATGGCATATGCAACCCAAAGCACCAATGTAACCCTCAACCAAACTATGGCTGACACCCTTTTGAATATAGTTCCAGACAATCCAATTAATTCACTGGCAAATGGAGACATGTTGCCTGTAATCATATTTGGAGTTTTGTTAGGTATCATATTGGCCAAGTTAAAAGAGGAAACACAGTTAATCAACGATATCTTCACCCAAGGAAATAAGGTCATGATGGAAATGACTTCCATTGTGATGAAATTCGCACCTATTGGAGTGTTCTGCCTTATGGCAAAAACATTTGGAAGTCTGGGAATAGAAGGGATTTTGCCATTGTCCAAGTATGTCCTTTGTGTCCTGATAGGATTGGCAATACAGGCATTTGTCGTCTATCCGTCATTGCTTGCAATATTCACAAGATTAAATCCAATCAGATTCTTCAAGAAATTCATATCAGTCATGTTCTTTGCATTTTCATCCTCAACATCAAATGCTACAATCCCCTTAAACATGGATAAGCTATCTGAAATGGGAGTGTCCCGTGACATATCATCATTCACCATCCCTTTAGGTGCCACAATCAACATGGACGGAACATCCATAATGCAGGGTGTTGCGGTAATGTTTGCAGCTCAGGCATACGGTATTGACTTGGGAACTTCCGCGTTGCTTACAGTGATTTTCACAGCAGTGATTGCTTCAGTTGGAACTGCAGGCGTTCCATCAGTGGGACTTGTCACCTTAACCATGGTATTCAATTCCGTAGGATTGCCGATAGAAGCAATAGGTATCATATTCGGAATAGACCATATATTGGACATGTTCAGAACCGCAGTCAACGTTACAGGTGATGCAATCTGTACAATAATCGTTTCATTCAAAAACAAGGCAATGGACATAGATGTGTTCAATGATAAAAAAGAGCCTGAAAAACAAGAAACAATTATTTAATTACAAAAAAGTGAAAAAAAGAAGAGATTAATTAATCTCTTTAAATTTAATCATCCATATCTTCGAATCTGGATTCTAATTTTTCCATTACACCAGGAAGTGAAGTGTATTCCATTTCCTCAGCAGGTAATCTGTGAGGTTCGAATGGACCGTGTCTTCTGATGTAAGTTGCGATTTTAGCAGCTTGTTCACGGGTTGGATCAAATGCAGGGTCGTCGAATAAGTCGACTGGTCCGATTAATTCACCGTTAGCTACTTGGAAACCTAATCCTACTACTCTAGGTGGTCCGTCGAACCTGATTGGGTTTGCTTCTGCTTCAGATACTGGCATCATTGGACCGTTGTGGGATCCTCTCATCCATCCACTTACCATGTGTGGGAATGCAAATGGATCTACACATTCACCGTTAGCAGGGAAACCAGATTGTGCTCTTACAATACATACTGGGTCGTCTTTACCAACGTATTCTCCAGCCATTAAGTTTAATCTTTCGGTACTTATTGCAGCTGCGATTTCACCGTTTTTCTTCCATACTCTTTTGATTACGTATCTTCCGGTGGAACCGATTAATGCGAGTAAGTCGTACATTTCTTCAGGACAGTTTAAGATAACTTTTCTGTGTTCGATTACATCGAATACTTCAAATTTGAATCCATCGTGTAGGGATGGGTCAATTACAAGTCCTGCAGTGTTGAATGGGTCTGCAAAGATTCTGAATACTGGTAAATTGAATGCACCAGGTTCGGTTTTGTCACAGCAGAATATGAGTACAGGGTCAGATGGCCTTTCTTCAAATTCGATTTCTGCTACACCAGGACCCATACCTTTGATGTTTCCGGAGAAGGTGTCTGATAATAAGTCTTGACCTGCACCGTATAATTTTAATTCACGTGCTCTTTCAGTAGCTTTCATGAATGCATTGTATGCGGTTTCGTGTACTTGTTCGTTTTCTACCCCTTTATCGTGGGTCATGATTAAGTCTATATCGTCTCCACAACGGGAGATATAGTAATCTTTTATGATACCTGCTTCTAAAGCTTCGTTTAAAACTTCATCACAAATATCCATTAATTCTGGGTGTGCGACACAGTGTCCGGACACACTTCCGATATCAGCTTTAATTACACTAACTGTAGTTTTCATTTTTATACCTCGAATTAGTAAATTAATTATTTACTAGACATATATTATTTTTGACTAGTATACTATTTAATTATTGTTATCTGAGGGAGTGTCAAGAAGTTAATTCTTGATTTATGTTTTTCAATCGGTCCTCATAATTCAATGTTTTAAAAAATTATTCCTAAATAGTGTAAAAGATACACTACATCTTTTAAGTAATGAAAAAGAGTGAAAAATATATAAAATATTAAATAATCAAAAAAATAAGTAGTCCCGAGCGGGGTCGAACCGCTGTCTTTGGGTCCAGGGCCCAAAAGGATTGCCGCTACCCTACGGGACTATATCATTATTTTTATCAATCATGATATATAAATTGAATTCAAAAAAAAGTTAATAGAAAACTTAGTCAAGTTTTCTAATTTTTTGAAATGCCTTTTCGATTTCAGCATCTTGGTTGATTTTCTCACATACGTTTTTAACTGTTTGTAAATCTGCATGTGTTTCAGGATATCTTGGAACTGCACTGCATCCGCCGTCATCGATTTCGGATATTGGAAATGTTCCAATTTTTTTGGCGATTGCGGTGATTTCCTCCTTGTCAAGGCCAATCAGCGGTGACAATATCGGCATGTCTACACCATATCTTGTGGCTAAAATGTTTGACAATGTCTGTGATGCGACTTGGCCGACGCTGCTTCCGTCAACGATTGCATCAGCGCCGACTTTCTGTGCCAGTTTTTCTGCAATGCGATACATTCCTGATTTGCATAATACACAGGTCATCCTTTCAGGCGCATTATCTTTTGCGGCCTGCAGATATTCACCATAGTCAACCACACGTTTTTTGATTGGTACACCACAGGCATACTTGTTCAGCTGGTCTACCAGCAAACCGTAATTTTCCAATGCCTTAGGAGTGGTGAACGGATCATTGTTGCAGTTCAATGCTATTACTTCACATCCTCTTTTCATCATCATGTATGCTGCAACCGGTGAGTCTATGCCGCTTGAAAGCAATACAACAACTTTTCCCTGTGTTCCCAAAGGCAAGCCTCCAGGACCTTTGATTTTTTCATGGAAAATGTATGTATCGTCTTCACGCACTTCAACAAATATTGTCAAGTCAGGATTTGTCAAGTCAACCGGGGCAAGAACAACGTTTCTCACAACACCTCCACAATGTGCGGCCATTTCCTGTGATGTGAAATCATGTTTACCCACACGACGGCATTTAATTGCAAACTTGGTGTTTTCATCCAAAACATCTTCCGCAATTAGCTGTTTAGTGTATTCGTCCAGTGTCTTATCAATATCATCATAGGTTGTTTTTGTTGAAACTGCCGGAGAGTATGAAACTACACCGAATACCCTGTTTAGCTTTCCTATACTTTCTGTGAAATCCTTCGGATGAATATAAATTCTTCCCTGATTTCTTACAACTTCACATTCAAAAGTAGCCTTAATATTTTTAACTAGCTTTCTTTCAAAACGTGACCTTATCTTAGGACTTTTAAGACCTATTTCACCATATCTTGCGATAATTACATCATAATTCATTTAAACACTTCTTTAATTTTTAGTACACGCTGAAAAAAATAGCAATCCCTTCAATACTAGTTTTTTAAAATATAACAGCAAGTATAATTTTTAAGTTTAATAGATATAAAAGTTTTTGTAAAAAAAGAAAAAAGGATAAAAATTATCCTTTAATTAAATCAACAGCAGTTTGGATAGCTTCATCCATTTTGTCTGCATTTTTACCTGCACCTTGTGCAAGGGTTAAACGGCCTCCACCGCCACCGCCAAGCACTCCTGCAGCGGTTTTGATAATCTCATTGATTTTAATATCATTATCGATTGCATTTTGTGAAGCTGCTCCAACGATTTTACCATCACTGTTTCCCATGATGACAACATCTGCCTTGCCGTTGTCGGTGAAGTCTGTAGCCATCTTTTGAAGCTCCTTGAAGTCCGCTTCAATCAATTGATGGACGACTTTCAATCCGTTGATTTCATCATATTCATCAGCAAGGGAGTTCATTTTTAAGCTTGCAATTTCTGATTTCAAACGGTCAATCTCATTTTTCTGTGCTTTCCATTCACTGAAGAACCTGTCACAGGTTTTTGGAAGTTGATCGTTTTCAACCTTGAATATTGCTGAACTTTCACGCAATATCTCACCGTCATGCTGCATTGATTCGACTGCCGCAAGACCTGCTGAGAAATCAATCCTTTCAACACCATCCTGAACCCTTTCGGTTTTGTTGATTTTGATTGGTCCGACTATACCTGTTCTTGGAACATGTGTTCCTGCACATGCCTGAACGTCAACGCCTGGAACTTTTACAACACGAATCATTTTGCCCGGTACAATACCTCCTTGGTAGAGCACGAATCCGTATAATTCCTGTGCTTCATCACGGGTGTGGAACTTGATGTCCAAATCAATATTGTCCATCACATATTCATTAGCTAACTTTTCAATTTCATTTAGCTCCTCTTGTGTAATACGTTTGTAGTGTGACAGGTCAATACGTGCACGGGTTAGGCCATTTTGTGAACCTGCCTGCCAGATGTGTTGGCCTAGAACTTTTCTTGCAGCTGCAATGACAAGGTGGGTTCCTGTGTGGTGGCGTGCAAGGGTTATTCTTCTTGTCCAGTCAAGTTTGCCGCTGACTTTCTTGCCGACCACATCGTCTGTGATGTCTTCATCTACATGATGCAATACGACATTATCAATTTTTTCGGCATGTTTCATTTTAATGTCTTTTCCATCAACGGAAATGACACCAATATCAGAAGGTTGACCTCCTCCTTCAGGATAGAATACAGTTTTATCAAAGATTAAGCATTTGTCCCCATCTTTTTCGACCAGTCCTAAAACTTCCGCTTCAAACTCTTCCTGGTAGAAATCTTTATAGAATAATAAGTCTGTTTCAGGGAAGTCTACTTTGAATGTGGATTTCTTGTTGGATGTATCCTTCTCGTGAGCTCCTGCAACTTGTGTAAAGAAATTATCCGGAACATTTACAGTAAAGTCATCTCCAGCCATTTCAACAACGGTTTCCGGAGGAATTCCATGAGCGTCATATAAGTCAATCAACATGTCAAGAGGCATTTCGGATTTTCCTTCTTTTTTAAGTCTTTTAATTGATCTTTTAACAATGCTTCTTCCTTTCTTGACGGTTGAGGCATATCTTTCTTCCTCTAAAGTGATGATGTTCATGATGTGCTCTTCTGAATCACGAATTTCAGGGTAGAATTTGGATAAGAAATCAAGTTGAATTGCCATGACATCAGCAAGGGATTCCTTCATGTCCAATTCCTTCATGAATCTGATGGTTCTTCTTAACACCAGTCTTGCAAGGTAACCTTCCTTAACGTTTGATGGAATGATTCCGTCAGCAATCATGAATGCCAGACAACGGGTGTGGTCTGCAATAATGTAAATTGCCTCCATAGGTTCAGCTGCCTTTAAGTAATCTTCTAAAGAAAGGTTTAAACTGTCTGCAACCTGTTGTCTGAGTTCTTTTAAGTCCCCAATGTCTTCAATATCCATCATACCTGCGATTTGAGCGTTTCTTCCCTGGATATCCTCATTGATTTCAACACCAGTCAATTCTTTTAGCTTGTCAACGACAGGTGCGAAACATGCATCATAAGCTGTTGGAGTTCCCTGTGAAATCCATGCTATACGTTCCAAACCGTAACCTGTATCCACAACCTTGATTGGGATTTCCTTTTTGGATCCGTCTTCTAGTGTTTCATATTGAATGAATACCAATGTAGCGAGTTCCACTCCACGGCAGCACACTTCATAGCATGGTCCTTCGTTACCTCCACCGCTCCACCAGGATTTGATGAAAGTAATCTCTTCGGTGTTGATTCCGATGTGCTCAAAAAACTTGTGACACAATTCGATTGTACGGTCTTCCCAATAAATGAAGTCATCTTCCTTGTTGATTACAGTGTGTGTTCCCATTGTAAAGCAAGTCATGTGACGGCCTGTTCTTCCGACATTGTCAACATCGTTGAGTCTGATTGAAGGCTGTGCCATTTCGATAGGGTTAGCCGGAGGCTTTACAAGGCCTGATGTAATCCATGGCTGGAAACAGAAGATTGATGCTCCAACTAAAAATACATCATCTCTCCATCTTTTAGCCAATACAGGATACCTGTGGACATGAGTGTGTCCTTCGCTTTCTAAAAATTCTCTAAAAACTTTCTGGATTTCATATAAGTTGTATGGTTTGTCTGTTGCAGGATTTGCGATAAACTCATACTCATCACATGGAGCATCTCCACAAGTGTCTCTAGTAACTTGAGAGTAAAACTCCTGTCCGCAAGTTTTACAAGTTTGTTTTTTATAACCAAGTTGATCAAAAATTTCTACCATATAAATCAGTTTAAATTATTTATTAGTATAGAATATGTTTTTTAGTTAATAAATAATTAATGAAAATTTCGATTAAAAAGAGTTAAAGTAAAAAATATTGTAAAAATCAGTTATAAAAAATAGTTCGATTAAAAAAATAAAATAAAAAAAAGAAAGGTGATAGATTTAAAAAATCTATCCGAAGAGAGCACCTAATCCAGCTGCTGCTTCTTCTTCAGAAGCTTCTTCTTCCTCTTCTTCTTCCTCTTCTTCTTCAACTTCTTCAACTGCTGCTGGTGCAGCTGCAGGTGCTGCTGCTGCCATTGCAGTAGTTTCCATAGCTTCGTCAATGTCGACGTCTTCTAAAGCTGCAATTAAAGCTTTGATTCTTGCTTCATCAGCTTCAATTCCTGCTGCTTCAATAATACTTTTAACATTTTCTTCGTTAATATCTTTTTCTGCACTGTGCAAAATCATTGCCGCATATATGTATTCCATGTTATCACCATTAATTTATTTCAAAGTGTTAGTTTTTAATAATAATAAAAATTTTAAATTAATTTACCCGAAGAGAGCTCCTAACCCAGCTGCTGCTTCTTCTTCACTACTTTCTTCTTCTTCCTCTTCTTCCTCTTCTTCTTCAACAACTTCCTCTACTACTGGAGCTGCTGCTACAGCAACATTAGAAAGTTTTTCAGCTAATTCGTCGTCAATAGCACCAGGTGCGTCAGCAACTTCGGATGCTAATGCTAACATTTTAGCTTGTGCTAAACCAATGATTGGTTCTGAAGTTTCAGAAGTCATTATAGCTGCTTCTACACCGACATTAATAGCTCTGGTGTATGCAAGAGTAATGATAGTGGAAATAGTTTCATCAGTAGGTATAGCTGCGTTTACAGATAAGTTGAATGCACTTCTAAATGCATTTTGTACATCAGCTAATGTTTGTTCTTCATCGATTGCGAGTACGTCAGAAGTATAAATGGATCCTTCTTCATATACTGCTTTTAAATCAATTCCTACTTCCATTGGATTAATATCCATTCTGGATAAAGTTGCTGCTACTTGTTTAGATACTTCTTCACCAGCTTTTACAACAACGGTTTCTTTTTGAACGCATATTTTTCCTTTGTCGATTTTTGCAGGAATTCCTACTTGTTGTAATTCACCTAAGAATGGACCTGGTTCAAAACCGGTGTCTCCTTCAGGTACAATAATATCATCAGTAGCAATAGATCCTGGTTTTGCAGGAGCTGAAGTTTTGCTGTCTTCTAATATTTTGTATAATTTGAAAGGATTCATTTCGGTTGCGATAAGTGCAACTTGACCATCCATATGTTCAGATAAATCAACAATGTTGGTTTTTTCAGCATTGCAATCTTCAAAAGCTAAATCAATAAGGTTTTTCTTGGACATTCTGATTACAGCATTTCCAGTAAGAGATTTTCTCATTTCTTGGAGCTGTTTTGCAGGAATGTTCATTAAATCGACAATACCGATTACATCGTATTCGTCAATGATACCTTTTAGCTCTTTAACTTCTTCCTTTTTCCATTCAGCAACATGAGCCATTAGATCACCCTCACTACTGGTCCCATAGTTGTTTTAATAAACATGGACTTTATTTGACTTCTTCCTTTTTC
>Ga0256405_10005150_pt1 | contig 23171 bp, 17 predicted proteins | sample RumenRJG_02DNA_FD_189096 | JGI IMG/M metagenome (GOLD analysis project Ga0256405, IMG submission 189096) | Bovine rumen microbial communities from Lethbridge, Alberta, Canada - RJG_02 | ecosystem: Host-associated > Mammals > Digestive system > Stomach > Rumen | place: Canada: Alberta... | reverse complement strand
CGTAAAGGGTGCACTGCTGGGCGGTGCTACGGGTCTGGCAGGATTCTATGCTACATACTATGCAGCTATGTTCTTTGCAGGATTCTTCGGACTGACAGGCGGTCTGCCAATCACTCTGGTGATGATGGCATTCGCAGGTATCGCAGGTACTTTTACATCTAACTTCGCAGTTGATAAGATACTGGTTCAGGAGAGGATAGACAAGTACAAGACCAACTTCAAGGCTAATGTCAAGAAGCAGTTCCACGAGATGATGCTCAATAACGACTTCACCGAAACAGTAAGACGTCAGGTATTCTCCTCATTCGACAGCATCAAGAGCAAGATCGAGGAAGAGACCGAGATCATACTGAGAGATACTCAGGAAACACTGGATAACCTCAACGATCTCAAGGCAGAGAAGTCCGAGGTATCACAGAAGGAGATGGAAAGACTTCACGTTATCGCCGAGACAGCCAGCGAGCTGGTTCAGGACGCTTATGCTGTAAGAAAGGTTCTCAATGATGAGATAAGCATAAACAATCCCCAGTCTGAAAAGTCCGAGAAGACCCAGCAGACCGAAAAGCCTGAAAAGCCCGAGGAGAGCGAAAATACCGAAAAAAAGTGAAGATGAGGATGCGCAGAACATTCCAATAAGGGAGGACACTCGATGAGTGATATAAATGCGAAAGGGAATCCGCTTCTTCAGATCGATACAGGTTTTCGTTCTTACCTGAAAGCTTATACGCGGTCGTACCAAAGTCATATGGTGGACGGCAGTCTTGATTATGCCTTTGAGTCCGACTTTGCAGTCAGGCAGAAGATAATGAGTCTGGGGGGCAGCGCAAAGCTGTTCAAGGCGGTAAATACACAGGATATCGCGGCGGAAGCGAAGCATCTGTTCGTAAAGTGCGATCAGGTGGGTCCGCTGAAATATCCCGAGATATATGATAAAGTCAGAAAGTGTGCGGAGCGTCTTGAGCTTATCGTACCGATAGTATTCGTCCGTGAGGACATGGACAGACCGCTGGCGTATTCCATAGCCAGCGACCTGATAGAGCCGTGCATAGTGCTTACAAAGCAGCTGGTGGAGTTTTGCAGCGATGACGAACTCATGCTGCTGATGGGAAGCGAGTGCGGAAGGGTGCAGAACAATCACTGTACCTATAATATGGCATACACTTACCTTAAAACGAACAATGAAGTGTACAGACCTATAGAGCAGTTTTATACACAGACCATTGGCAGCCAGCTTTATTCGGCACTGGTGCAGTGGGTAAAGTATGCAGACGTTACAGCCAACCGCGCAGGCATAATATGCCTTGATAAGCCGGGTCAGTACCTGAATATCATGTGCGGACTGTACCGTAAGGGCTATGTGGATTTCTACGGACGTTCAGAGCCCGGTATAAATTTTGACGAGATGAATAAGCTGAGCGAGCAGATACACGGCAGCGCTTCAAGAAATCTCAGCATAGGCAAGAACCTTTCTGATGTGGAAAGGTGCCTGCTGGCGAGCAACGAGTTCTTGTACTGCAAGACGCTCTATTCATGGCGCGAGGACGTTGTGGATATCGAGGGTCATGCTGAGAGCGGGCAGATCTGTGATGTGCGCACTAGCGTCATCGTCGGGAACGGAGGTCAGCTATGAGAGAGAATGAGAATCTTATGGCTTCCGACGAGAATATAGTCGCCGTAAGAGAACAGCTCAGCGAGATAATCGAAGATGATAAGATAGCTGAGATATTAGGCAGGGAATGTGTGGAGCACCTGAAAGAGTTCAGGGCTCTGGTAGATAAAAGGTGCGAAGAACCTTTCACACTGGTGATACTTGGTGATTTCAAGCGCGGCAAAAGCACGATAATCAATGCGCTGCTGGGCAAGAAACTGGCACCGATAAATGTTACTCCCGAGACCTATACAATTAATGAGATATCTTTCGGGCATACCCAGACCGTTGAGGCTATACTTGAGAACGGTCAGAGAGTGCCGCTGGTACTTGAAGATATCACCAGAGAAAATCTGGAGAAGAGAATGAAGCTCTTCCCCGCGAAGATAAGCTGTGTACAGATAAAGGACAATGCACCGATACTGAAAAGCATGAGGATAGTTGATACTCCCGGTCTTTCCGACCTGGAGAGCCTTGACAAGCAGGTGCAGGACTATATCGTCAATGCTGATGCTATTATGTACGCGGCAAGCTGTCTGCTGCCCTTTTCAGAGTCAGAGCAGCTGTTTCTGGCAACACACGTATCGCCACAGAGATTCGGTATGCTGTATGTGCTGGTGAATATGATAGACGCGCTGAACACCATGGCAGATGTCAAGAAGATAATGCGCAGATTCAGGGGAATATCCGAGAGGATAGTGCCTAATGCGTTTGTGTATGGCATAAGCGGCGGTGATGAGCTGAAACGTAAGCTTGGGGAGGAAAGACCTGCCGACAAGGGCACGAGAGAGTTCTATGAGACCCAGTTCTTCCAGTTTGAGCTTTCGCTGAAAAGAGATATCATCATGCAGAAGGACGTTATACGTTCAAAGCGCGTGCTGACTATGCTTGACCGTATGCACGCCGAGATAAGCTCACGTCTGCGCATGATAAGCGATATGGCTGATATGGACAAGCAGCTTCTTGAAGACAAGGCAAGGGAGTTCGAGGAGAAGTGCGACCAGCTGGCAGCCGAGCTTGAAAAAAGAAAGCCCGAACTGCACCTTTCAATACTTGAAATGCAGCAGGAAGCCGAAACATGGATGTACGAGTTCTTTGCAAAGCTGAGAACAAGCATACTGGAATGCAGGGCTAAGGACGAGATGGGCGAGGATATCTATTCCCCCGAGGATATAGAGAAGTACTTCTATTCGTTTTTGATGGAGAAGGTCAGCGAGGCTTACCGTACCTGTATTGAATGTCATAGGGACGCTATAACTGAGCTTACCGACAAGATGAGCCGCGAGCTTGCTCAGGCGCTGGGCATCGCCAATGTGGCAGAGGTCAGCAAAGCACCCTCTGTTGACAGGCTGATGAAGTCCGCCAACAAGAACGTTACCAGAAGCGTTATGGGCGTGAAGCTCTTCGGTACAAGCGAGAATTTCTCGCCTGCCGCCATGAGTACTTTCTCGCTGATAATGAAAAAGAAAAAGCAGACCGATATCATCGATATCGCACTGGAAAACTACGACGAGATAAGAATAAACATCGTCAAGGATATCAAGACTGTTTATCAGGATCTTGAAGTCAAGGCGATATCCAGACTGGAAAGCCTTTACCAGTATCAGGTGGAGCTAAGCAGGAATGCTATCGACCAGGCTAAGGAAATGATGGATAACGAGGATAAGAGCGAACTGCTTGAAACTCTTGCAGACGCATTGAAGCGACTGGAAGCACCCAAGCAGATACTTGATGCAAATTTGCCGGCATAAACTGCCAAGGAAGAATGTCTTTAGTCAGGCTTTTCCTGAAAAGACGGGGAATCCGCAAATATCAAGGAGCAAACTATCCACTGACAAAAAATTGAGCGTATGCAATCGTATGCATACGCTCTTTCTGTTTCTATAAAATTATTTCCGAGTCCGTGGTCGATGGGTGAAAGTCGGGATATCAAAGACGACATCAAATATTAAGCTACCTTACATTATAAATCAAGCTCTGAAAAATATTTTTCTATCGCACCGCGTTCCGCATTCAAAGAACCCTGTATCATCAGGTCGGAACCCCCGCCTTTTCCGTGAAGTACCGAATTTATATCCTTAGCTATGGTACGAAGAGGCAGTTTTTCAGAAGCTATGATATATCCAAAACCGTCCTGTTCCTCAGAAAAAACAGCCGCCGCGCCGTCCGTCAGCTTTACAGCCCTGTTGGCTATCTCGCGCATGGTGTTTCTGCCGAGACCCTTTGTAAAAATGCAGAAGCTTTTTCTGCTGTCGTTTTTTAGTTCGCTGATTATTTCTTCGGCAGCACGCCTTTCGTTTTCGGTTATCTGCCTTTTAAGTGATATATTCTCATTCAGCAGTTTTTCAACCGCGTCCGCGGTCTTTTCGGGCTTTGCCGAAAGCAGATGAGATATCGCCGCATTGCTTTCCATTCTCTGTCTGATAAGGTCAAGGGCATCAAGTCCGCAGAGAATATGCAGCCTTGTGCCGCCGCGGTTGATTTCATGTGATATCACCTTTACGATGCCTATACCGCCTGTAGACGGCATATGGGGCGCACAGCAGGCGCAGTTGTCAATGCCCTCTATCGTGACTATCCTGACATTCTCGGTCATTTCAAGCTTGCTTCGGTAACTTAGGGAGGCAAGTTCCTCGCTGTTGGGATAGCTTATATTTATGGGAACATTTCGTGCGATCGCTTCATTGGCTTTCTGTTCGCATTCGCGTATATCCTCGGGGGAGATCACACCGTTCAGGTCAAGCAGAACTTCGTCCGAACCCATGTGGAATCCAACATTCTCGTAACCCAGCTTCTGGTGGATAAATCCCATCAGCAGATGTTCCCCCGAATGGTTCTGCATACGCCTTATGCGCATATTTTCGTTGATCTCGCCCCGCACTTCAGTACCGACCTCCAGCGCAGACTTGCAAAGATGTATGACTTCGCCGTTTTTTTCGTAAGTGTCTATCACCTTTACATCACCGAGAGTGCCCACATCGCCCGCCTGTCCGCCACCCTCTGGGAAAAATGCAGAGCGGTCAAGAGTTACTTCAAATCCGTTTTTTGTTTCTTTACAATCAGTTACAACAGCGCTGAAACTGAACAGCATTCCGTCATCGAAAAGTTTTTTTGTCATATAAGTGCCTCGCTATATCTATTAAGATTATCAGTCGATCGACCTTAAAATTATATCATTTTTGTATGTGGTTGTCAATTGGCAGAAAAAAGCGGAGAGTTTGAACCCTCCGCTTCAAGTATTACTGTTTCTTTTTCTTCAGAATAACTATCACGATACCTGCCACAGCAAGTACAGCAACAACGGTTATCACGATGAACAAAGCCTTTGCCGCAGAAGTCCAGTGTTCTTCACCGGGAACTGTTACGGTATAGCTGTAATTACCCTTGCGAAGTTCGGCATCTACCATTTCGGCGATGACTTTGTGTCCCTCTGCATTGGGGTGTATATCATAATCCGCCATGTTGGTCAGATCACCATTCTGACCCTCAAAACGGCTGCCCACATCTATAACGGTGTAGTGGTGCTTGCCGTCCTTTTCAGCGCCGTCCTTGACTATCGTGTTGAAAGTATCTATCTTGCCGTCGGCATAATCCACCAGCATTTTCCAGTCAGCGAAGTACTCTACGGGGTTGTAGAGGGTCTGTATGTAGATCTCGCCGTCAGTGCGTTCGCGGAGTTTCTCCTCTATCAGAACGAGATTAGTTTCATAGCCTTTAAGGGCTTCATCTATCTCGTCACTCATGGAAGTCAGACTTGCCAAAGCGTCCTTGAAATTAATCCTGTCGAAGTCAAAGTCGCCTGCGGATTTGTCCCAGCCAAGGTCTTCGGCGGCGGAGAAAATAATATGCAGTATGTCGTTTCCGCCGATGGATACTACCACCGCATCGCTGTCTTTCAGGTCAGCATCAATATCGCCGCTGTCCAGCAGGTCGATAAGATCCTGAGAGGTATCACCCGATACCGCATCGTTTTTCATTACGAAATCGCAGCCTTCTTCTGCAAGTAAAGCCGAATAATTGTTGCCGATGATATTTGCATATGAATCACAGTGATAGAGGTCTGACTTATCATAGCCCTCCAGACCGTATCCTGCGGCTATGGAATCTCCGAGAAATACCAGCTTTGGCGGTACTGGGATATTTTTCTCCTGTTCGACCATTTCATGGGTCTTCATACTGCATGAACACAGACCGAACACCGCAGCGCAGGCTGTTACAAAAGCAGTGATACGTTTCTTCATAGGACAGCACCTCCGTTATTTACCTTTGGTTATCGCCGTTCTTATTGCACGAAGTTCATCGGGCTTCAGCTCACGGTACTCACCGGGTTTCAGCATACCCAGCTTTATCGGGCCGATAGCGGTACGTTTCAGTCTTGCGACTTCTAGTCCCACAGCTTCGCACATTTTTCTTATCTGTCTGTTCCTTCCCTCGTGGATAGTCATTTGCAGAACGACTCTTCCGGGCTGTTTATCAAGTACCACCACAGAACATTCCGATGTCATTCTGCCGTCTATCTCAACGCCTGAAGCAAGCTTTACCAGCTGTTCATCATTGATATCGGGGCGCACGGTGACACGGTAGGTCTTGTTTACGTGCTTTGAGGGGTGCATGATATCATTTGCAAAAGCGCCGTCATTTGTCAGCAGCAGCAGACCCTCCGAATTCTTATCAAGTCTGCCCACGGGGTAAACTCTCTCTGGCAGACCTTGCAGAAGGTCGGTAACGCACTTCCTGTCAAGTTCGTCATTCATTGTTGTAACGTAGCCGCGGGGCTTGTGAAGCATTATGTAGTATAAAGTGCGCTTTCTGGGCTGATCTATCTTGATGCCGTCCACAGCTATCAGATCTTTGCCGGGGAGTGCCTTGTCACCCAGCGAACATGGTCTGCCGTTGACAGTTACCTTGCCTGCGGCAATATATTCTTCTGCTTTTCTGCGGGAACAGAACCCGCTTTCTGCAATTATTTTCTGTATTCTTACTTTCTCCATATTGACCCTGCCTTTTCAGTATTCTTCGCCCGAAACTTCCTATCCGAGCGTTATTATTCCATTATCGATGATATAGCGCAGATTACTTCGGTTGAGCATCCAACTTTTATTTTTTGCACCATTTATGTAATCGACAGCCTGCTGTTTTTCCTCAGTCGAAAGCCTGTCATATAATTCCTGCGCCTTATTTTTTATGGCATCTTTGCCGAGTATATCCGCAATAAGATCAAAGTGCACATTGTACTCATAAAAATGCTCATCAAGAAGCTTCTTCGCAGCTTCCGTCCTGTCCTGTTCAAACATATCTGCCAGATAAACGGCTGTTTTTTCAAAGCGTTCGTTCAGTTCGACAAATACCTTTTTAAGCTTATCCTCAGTTGAGATATCAAACCAGCCGCTATCTTCGGGGGTGTACATCAAGGTCGCTGTTACGCTGTTTACGTTCAGCTTTTTATCATAGCTTTTATTCCACATACTGAATCCTGCATTGATCTCAACACGTTCATGTGAAGAATTCCATTTTGAGGAATAAAAGTCTATCTCAAAAACCAGATCACCAACTGTCTTTTTAAGACACCTCTGACTTTTTAGATATTTCCAGCCGATAGCTTCTGAAAGAGAAGTTATAAGTTTTTCTATGGCTTCATCAACAGCAAAGATGTATCCCATTTTCAGGTCTCCTTTTAAAAGCCGCATATCAGCTGAATATTACGCCCATATCTCCTCGTATCCCTGTATTTCCTGTACAGCTTCATCCGAAGCTCCCAGTGCTTTCAGCTCGTCAGGTGAAAGTCTGCCCTCACATACCAATTTTTCTGTGATATCCGATGGCAGTTTTTTACCGTAGTAGTCCTCTGCCCACTGACAGAACTCTTTCGCATCGTCCGTGAGATAACCCATCAGCCAGTCTTTTCCGCCGTCTGAGTTCTCTGCGGGATTTTCATTCCATGTATCTCCGCCGTCTGTTGTCCACAGGCAGAAGGTTGTCTCGTCCAGTTCGTCCTGTTCAAAAAGCCTTATCAGTACACTGGGCATACCCCTGAAAGTTTTCTCAAAGAAACCGAAGTTCGGTATAGCCGCGGCAAGCTGATTAAGATCGCTTTCGTGGTCGAAGCCCTTTATAACGATGCTGCTGCCTTTTATATATATCCACATACGGTCTCCGCCGCCGTTATCGAATATATGCCAGATAAGGTCGCCCTCGCGCCCCGCGGACATAAGTCTCAGCCAGTCCTCGGAGGTAAGTGCCATATCCAGTATCGTCAGCGCACGAAGCCTGAGTTTCAGTTGTTCTGATGTAATATATTCCATATTTTATCCTTAAATTCCTTTATCCATGTTGATTTGTGCTGTTGACGTTGTTTACAGGATATGTCTCAATAAAGCAGAGCTCCGTATTCGGATTTGTTGATGATAGCATATGAAACAGTATGAACGCTGTAACAGTGAGCAAAATAAGGATAGCGTATATTATTTTTTCGCATTTCGGTATCGCATCGGGTGAGGGCAATTCATGCCCTCATCTTCCGCACTTTTTACAGCCCTGTAAACTGTCTGATCTTTCTGAAAATTACAATAAAGACGCCATTGCTCGTCTTGGGCGCACTGATGTTTTCCGCCGCTGTGATATCCCGCCTGCCTAACTCTCTGCCGTCAAGAAGATAAACTATCTCCCCGACCTTATCGCCATTATTTACGGGGGCATAGATGAAATCAGGCAGATATACTCTACTTTCGGTACGCGATGCACCATCACGGGTCATGGTTATCACCATCTCGGGAATACTGCATCTCACTTGTCTGCCGTCGGCTGTTGTAAGGCTGATATCAGGCTTTTTCGGGCTTAGCTTCACCTGTTCCACCTGCGAGAAACCGTAGTCGAACAGCGCCATATGGTCTTTCCAGTCATCGGGGTCATTAAGGGTGACGCATATCAGTTCACAGCCCTCACGCATACACGATGATACCAGACATCTACGCGCCTTGTCGGTGAAGCCTGTCTTTATCCCTGTAATGCCCTGATGTTTCAGCAGTTTGTTGGTGTTGGTGAGCCATCTTTCGTATGGCGGGTCGCCGAATTTAAGCTTCACCCGCTGAAGTCCGCAGATATCGCGGAGATCCTGATTTTTCATAGCCTCTGCGGCTAATACCGCCATATCTCTGGCGGTGGAATAGTGGTCGTCGGTGTAGTCGTCAAGACCTGAGGGCGTGACAAAATGGGTGTTTTCAAGCCCCATTTTTACTGCGCGGGCATTCATCATACCAACAAAGCTGTCAATACTTCCCGCCACACGGACTGCCGCCGCGTTAGCCGCATCATTTCCGCTTGGCAGAAGCATACCGCAGGCAAGGTCGCGCAGGGATACTTCATCGCCCTCACGCAGTCCCATGGAACTGCCCTCGGTATTTACAGCACCGCTGTCCACCGTGAATTTTTCGTCAAGACCCTTCTGTTCAAGAACTATCAGTGCTGACATTATCTTGGTGGTGCTTGCCATTGGCAGGCGTTCATCAGCGTTCTTTTCAAACAGAACTTCACCCGTACTGCTGTTGTATACTATCGCCGCTTTTGCGGATATCTTCACCTGACTTTCAGCCTTTGCACCTATGGTACTAAGGGTGAATATCAAAAGCATCGCCAGCACCGCCGCGCCTGCACAGAATCTCAGCCTGTCATGCCTCATATCATCACTCTCCCGATTATTTCTCTCGGGAGTAGTATATCCGCGGTGCTACGAAAAATTATCGGTAAATTATTCCTCGAAATCAGCGTAATCGTCAGCTATCTCGTCGGCAGCTTTCTTTCCGCCTTTTTTGCCGTCGATGAAAGAGGTTATTTTGTCGATAACGGTAGGCACCATATCAACGATAGCATTGCCCTGAGGTGAATTTGAGGTTATCTGCAAAAGCTTTACATCGCCCTTGTATATTGCGATAAAAGCCACAGGAGTGATGGTAACTCCGCCGCCTGAACCGCCGCCGAAGGTATCCTTTGAAGACTTTGTAGGCAGATCAGAACCGCCGGAAGCAAAGCCTACGCTCACCTTGGATACAGGTATTATAGTAGTGCCGTCCCCTGTAACTATGGGCTTTCCGACGATTGCCTCGCCGTCAGCCAGTTCTTTTACCTTGGACATGGCAGTATTTACCAGTGCTTCTATCTTAGTGCTCTCGTTCATATTAAACAACCTTTCTTTATGCAGTTTCTTCCGTCACGGCAGAAACTGCCGCTCTTTTCTTCGCTTCTTTCTCTGCCTTTTTTCGCGCTCTGCGCTGTTTCAGCTTGTAAGGTATGAATATCTTAGCCGCACAGAACAGCAGGCAGAATGCAATGGCTATCATTGTCGATGGTCTTACCTTTATGGTCGCTTCGCCATCGGCACCCAGTTTTTTTACATTAAACAGGCATTTTACGTTTGCTTCTTTAACCCTCACTGTGAATATCATCGCCAGCAGATTAAGGGTATTGAAAAGCGCAGCCTGTAATTTTCCGTAAAACGTTGCGCTCTCCGCAGCGTCTTCCTTGCCTGATTCTATCTGTATCCTTACATCCTCGATGCGTATAGCTTTCATGAATTTTCTGCTGTACTTCCATGCAGGCGGGATATAAGGCTTTATGAATTCCCATTTCTTTTTCAGACCCTCAAGCTTGCCTGTTTTTTCTTCGTTCTCAGAGTCATCTTCTTTTTGGGGCTTATCTTCTTTTTTCTTTTCCTTTTTCTTTCTGCGGCGCTTTTTCTTTTTGCCGTCATCAGGAGTATCTTCGGGCGTATCATCGGACACTTCTTCCACAGAGGTTTCTTCTTCTGCCGATGTATCTTCGGTAGATTCTTCCGATAAAGTTTCCGCAGGCTTGTCCTCGGCTATGCTTTCGGCAGGGGAGATATCTTCAAATTCCTCATCGGTCACGATCTCGGCGTCCTCAAATTCGGGGACTTCCTCAGCACTTTCTTCAAGTGCTTCATCGAGGATATCTTCCTCTTTCTTTTCTTCCTCAGCGGCTTTTTTGCGCCGCTTTTTCTTGGGCTTTTTAGGTTTCTTTTTGCGCGGATAAAGGGTTATCCACAGATACTTCACTTTTATCTCAAATTTGCTGTTCGTTCCGCCGCGCACAAATACTATCACCGAAAAATGCAGCAGGATAACAATGACCGCTATTATTATCAGTAATATTTTTAAAATGATCGTTGTTGTCACCGCCTGTCTTTCTTTATTTATGGGTATTATTCTTCGTCCTCGGCAGCCTGTGCCGCTTCAATAACTTCATCTATCGTCACCTGACCGCTCTGTTCGGGCAGAGGCGGCAGATCTTTCAGGCTTGATAATTTGAATGCTCTGAGAAAATTCTCCGTGGTCGCATAGGCTATGGGGCGTCCCGGGAGATCAAGTCTTCCTGCTTCGCAAAGCAGACCTTTTTCTACAAGAGAATTCACCACGCCCGATGAATCAACACCGCGGACGCTTTCTACAAAAGCCTTTGTTACAGGCTGATTGTACGCTATTATGGTAAGCGCTTCCATAGCGGCGGGCGAAAGTGCGGAGTTTCGCTTTATCTCCAGCACAGATTTTATATGCGGCGCATATTCCTGCTTTGTCGCCAGCTGAAAAGCGCTGTCAAGCCGCAGAAGTTCAATGCCGCTGTTATCTGCGTACTTTGTCTCTAAAACAGCCACAGCTTCTTCAAGTGAGGTTATATCCGTACTGAGGGCTTCACACAGACGTTTGCTCTCCACGGCTTCCCCCGAAGCGAAAAGCACGGCTTCTAATGTATTTGAAAGTTCTTGTATATCCATATATCTTTCCTTGTTATTTTTTCAGCCGACCATTCAGCCAGCCGTAAGCGCCCCAGTAGTATCTGAAACCGTACAGATTCTCCCTGAGATGGGTGCTTTCTGCTGATACCGTTTCGTCATTCGGAATGTCCGAAGTATCTGCAGTGATCGCTGTATTTTCGGCGATTTCCTGCGGCGTGGTCGTTTCTTCCGCGGCGGGAGTATCCTCACTGACAGGTTTTGCCAGATTTACGATCGACGCCGTTTCTTCGGGCTTCTCTGTATTTTCGGCGATTTCCTGCGACGCAGTGGTTTCTTCTGCTGCGGGAGTATCCTCACTGACAGGCTTTGCCAGATTTACGATCACCGTTGTTTCCGCAGGTGCCTCTGTATTCTCTTCAGCCATATCGGGCGGCATATCTTTTCTGCCTTGCTCCACTATTTTTTGCAGCTCGGGAGAAAGCTCGATTTTCAGCACGGGCAGAGCACTGCGCTGTCTGCTTTCGCTTTTGTAGACCGTCCTCTCGGGTGGCTCGTACATTCTATTATAGGGCAGGGGAGTGCCGTCCTTTTCGCGGGAATTGTACCCATAGGGACTTATATCTGAAAAATGTGTTTTTTCGGAGTTTTCTTCTTCGGATAACTCACGTTCCTTATTCTCGGGAATATCGTTATGTTCGGATGTTTCACTATCAAAAGCCGTTTCGGAATCGTATGCATTCTCAGCACCGTTCTCTGCGGCTATCTCGGCTTCATCAAAAGCAGATTCGATCTTACGCTTTTTTGAAGCTGAATTCATGTACACACGGGTGTTGTCGTCGTTCAGGAATATCCTGCCCGACCTTGTAAGTTCAAGCACTGCCAGAAATACCGCTACACGCTCGCTTTTGTCTGCACAGCCGTCGTACATACTGTCCAGAAAACATTCGCCGCGGGTTATCAGCATTTTCAGCACATGGATTATCTTGGAAGTCACGGATACTATTTTCCGTGAAAGTATAGGCTTGAACATCTCCGCTTTCAGCGGTTTGCTGTGACGGGCTTTCTCACTCATGCCCATGTATGCCGCAAGCAGTTCCTGCGGGTCTTTTTCTCCTGTAAAGACCTTTTTCACAGGCAGTTTCACAGGCTCACGTACAAAGATATCGCCGCCCGCGTACTGCTCTTTCAGGCGTGCTGCCGCCATCTTGCAGAGGGAGTACTCTATCAGGCTGCCCTGCAATTCCTTTTTAAGCTCCTCGCCCTCGTCGTCCTTGGGCAGAAGGGAAGCTGTCTTTATATATATGAGCCTTGCAGCCATTTCAAGAAAATCAGCTGCGTCCTCGTAGTCCTCTTCTTCAAGACCTGCCATATACTCCAGATACTGTTCCAGCAGCACCGCAATCTCGATATCGTAGATGTTCAGCTTGTGCTTGTTGATAAGGTGGAGCAGCAGGTCGAGAGGACCCTCGAACATATCCAGCTTGAACCTTGCTGTTGACATCTTTTATCCCCGCCTTACTTGAATATCATCGTCACCAGAGGATCGATGAAGAATGTTATCTTGTTCAGCACCCAGAATATACCTGATTCCATCCAGAATACAGGACCGTTCAGCAGGTCGCTGAATGTCAGCAGACCGATAACTATCAGGGATATATAGAACTGATAGTTGGATATCTTTGCGTTTATCCTGTCCGGTAGGAAGTATGAGAATATCTTCTGACCGTCAAGAGGTGCCACGGGTATAAGGTTGAACACTGCAAGACCGATGTTTATAAATACAAAAGCCTCGCATATCACTAAAAGCCAGTACAGCGCCAAATTGTTGTTGGCTTCGGCTAGGAGCTTTGCATAATAATCTACATACCCGGTGTTTTGAACAAAAAACTTATATAACAATTCTTTAGCGTTGAAATTCAGATTGTCAACTCTAATGGTGTTGCTATTGTAAACTATCGATCCAAGCAGGAATTTAAATCCTATCGTTCCTAACAGCGCCATGATAAGGTTTGATAAAGGACCTGCCGCAGCCGTTATCGCCATGCCTGCCCTCATGGATATCTTCCTGTTGAATCTTGCGGGATTCACCTGTACGGGCTTACCCCAGCCGAAACCGCAGAGCAGTATACCTATGGAGCCTATGGGGTCAAGGTGGGCTATGGGGTTCAGGGTGAGCCTTTTCTGATAGGCAGGTGTATCATCCCCGAGTTTTGTTGCAGCCCATGCGTGGGCAAATTCATGTACGGGTATACACATCATAAGTATCAGAATACGTGAGCCGTATCTCAATAGATCGTCTATGGTCATTTTCTTTCCTCATTTCATTGTTCTTTTCGCCGTATTCAGCATTGGCAGAATTTGTCTGTTGATACACAAATACATTATATATTATACTACATCTACAAGAATATTTCAAGTGCAAAGGGACTGTTTTTGTCATTTTTCATCAAATCGGCAGTTTTTTAAATTTTTTGTGAAAAGGGCTTGCAATTTTGTGTGATATGTGTTATAATACTCTAGTATCATGTGATTGGATTTAAGCTGTCGGCTTAGATCGGTCAGCTTAAATTTCGTGCAAAGGAGGTGCGCACCGATATGGCAAAATGTGAAGTTTGCGGAAAGGGTGTTACTTTCGGTATAAAGGTATCTCACTCTCACAGAAGAACCAACAGAACCTGGAAGCCCAATGTAAAGAGAGTTAAGGCTGTTGTTAACGGCACTCCCACACACGTTTACGTTTGCTCCAGATGTCTGCGCTCGGGCAAGGTTGAAAGAGCATAATTTCAGCTTGTGCTTGCAAACAATGGTAAACAGTACGCTTGCGTTTTGTACGCAGGCGTATTTTTTTGTATATCCACGCATTAAGATCGTTATGAAAGTATACCACAGCGTATCGGCGGATATGCTGTGGTATATGTTGGTATACGGTCGTATATCCCGGTTATCGGTGGTATTATTCCATGAACGGTGCAGGTATAAACAGGGCTGTTGGATATAGTTATTGGGGAAAGTTTGCGAGCTTTCGCCCCTCGTGCCTCGGGTCGCTGCGCGAGCAATATTTTACGGACATAGAAAGAGCGTGGACGATTGATTGTCCACGCTCTGATGTTTTGTTATTGCTGCGCCTTTTGGGTCGGGAGATAGTCTGCTATTGTTATGATAGCTGCCACGTCGCCTTTGCACCTTGACCGAGAGGCTCTGCCTCTAACCATCAGCTTTCCTGATGGTGTGCTCTCCGCAAGCCTTTCGCGAAAGGCTTGACCCAAAGCTCTTCTCCTTGGCATTCTATCCTAAGAACTGCGAAGTTATCTTCCTGTCAACAATTAATGAACACACTAACGCTTCGCTTTTAGTGTTATGAATTGTGAATTATGAATTACATCGGTATTCCCGTGCGGCGCTTGCCAATTTCGGGCGGTGTGAATAGTTCGGCACAGCTGTCGTTGTCGAACTGTGCTTCTACGCTTTGTTCAAAACCCTGTTCGGTCTTTGTTATCATGTCATAGTAGATTATCGCATTTGAGATATCTATTATCTCCTCGGCATAGCTTGCGTAGGACTGTATATAATCATCGTCCACAATACCGTCATTTATGCGTGATTCACAGGTGTCGGCACAGTAGTCCTCATCGGTGGAAACTTTGAACAGTCCGTGTTTTGTTGCATCGTAGATCGGGTTGGGGGTATCCTTGTATACCTGATTGCAGGAGGCGTGTGTCATAACGTTTCTATAGTCTTCAAGGTCGAAATACATCGCCTTCTGGCTGTCGTAGTATATCGTATCGGTCACGAAATTGCCGTTGGGGAATATCACCACGTTCTCTTCGTCATCTGGTATGGAGAATATATCGTGGCCAAGTGCGTACTTGTTATCAAATCCCAGCATATTACCGAGGGTAGGCTGGATATCGTACATACCCATCACCTGACTGATCTCCTTGGGTTTGCATTCGCCGCCCTTTGACCATATAATGAACGGTGTGTTGCGGTTGATGTTGTAGTAGAAGTCGTCAACAGGGATATATCCTGCATCTTCCTCGGTGAGGACTGTCTCGTTAAATGGGTCGTAGTTGAGATAGTACTCATATTCGGTAGCCTTTACCTTGGCATCGTGATCGCCGTAAAGCACTACTATCGAGTTTTCCAGCAAGCCTTCCTTGTCCATGTCGGTGAGGAACTGCCCAAGGGCTTCATCGGCGTAATGTACCGATTTGAAGTAGGAACCAAGCTTTGTACCTTCCAGGAAAGGTGCGGAAACATCTTCATAAAGCCCCGTTTCGCCGTTGTACATCTTGTATCTGAATGTAATATCATAATCGCTGATACGTTCGATATCTGTAAAGGGAGTGTGGTTCGTCAGCATGATGAAACAGCCGTACCAGTTTTTGTGCTCGGCATCTATCTCCATGACCTTCGGCACTGCCTGCCTGAAAAAGCTCTTATCCGAAAGACCCAGACCGATAGTTTCATCTATAACAAAATCATCGGTATAGTTGTAGAACTTGTCATATCCTAGTGAACTGTGAAGATTCAGTCTGTTCCAGTAAGAGCCGTTGTTGCCGTGCATACTGAAAGTGTAGTAGCCCATATTTTTCAGCATCTTCTGGGTGGTGGCGTAATCTCTGTCCCAGTAGTTTATAGCTACTGTACCGCTTGATGCGGGCATAAGCGATGATGAGAACGTGAACTCTGAATCCGAGCTGGTACCTACGCTTTCCTGTGCATAGAAGTTCTTGAAGTAAAGACCCTCTCTTGCCAGCTTGTTCAGGTTCGGAGTTAGCTCCTCACCGTTTATGTAGGTATCCATACAGAACTGCTGTATGCTCTCGGCGTGTATGACTATCACGTTCTTGCCCTTGAAGATACCTGTATAATCGTTCTTTGCGGCAGATGCGGCAACCTCGGAGTTCTCGTCTTTCTCGTCGTAGAATTCATCGAAGGCTTCCTTTTTCTCAGCATAGCCGAACACCATATTTATACGGGAATATGCGCTGGATATCGCATCGCTTGTCTGGTATACGTACATACCGAAAGTACCCAGTACGTACTCTCTGTTCCACTGTTTGCGGAGTCTCGAATAATCGGTACCTGTGAGTGTAGCGGCGAATATGCCGAGGATGACCAGTCCGCATACAGCTGTGAATCCGAAGCTTCTGCTGCGCTTACGTTTCTGCTTTGTCTGGGAGTCGTACTCACGTGTCTTTTTCTTGCAGAAGTGGTATACCACCGCAAGGGCAGGTATCGCCCACAGATATATCAGGTCTTTGGCTTCCATGATATTCTTGAAAACGGCATCCATAACGCCGGGAAGCTGTGAACCTGTTGAAAGCAGTGAGAATGACAGGAATGACTTGAAATTCGAGTAATATATCGAATTGCCTGCCACGAATATCAGGTTTATGACATTCATCGTCATAAGATATCTGAAACGCCCTTTCAGCGTCTTGAAACAAAACGAGAATGAGCCCATCAGCAGCATGGCTGCGATATCTGCCAGCAATGGTTTTACCTGATTGTAGGCAAATTTGACAGTGAACACTCTCAGCAAAAATGCATTGATCACCGAAATGGCAACGAATGAAAGCAGAAGAGGGTTATCCTTGCAAAAGTTCTTCAGCTTACTGCCGATTTTCTTAATAAATTTCATTATCTGATTCTCCTTGATCTACCGTTGATAAACAAAATAAATAGTTTTCATTTATGCCGTATTATCTGTACTCTGGGCTTTGACGGACTGAATGAAAACTAACACTGTTTATTCTGATGATTCTTTTGCGAATACTATTTTAATCCTATTTGTGATAATTGTCAAGAATCATTTTTTATTTTCAGCGTTTTAAACAATTGCCCAAAAGCCCATACAGCTATATATATCACTACTAATTGTAACACATTTTTCATGATTGTCAATGACTTGCAGTCATATTTCAGATGATTGTCACATCAGGAAAAATATCCCTGTACTGTAAATGGTATGTGCTTCGTGGAGATTTATGCAAAATATTCAACTATTTTCGCTAAGCAGTGCCAAATATATAGATGTCTACAAAGTTTTGCAAAGTGCATAAAAAACAGTTGATTTATTTGTCGGAATCCTTTATAATATCTTTGTTTGTGAACGGCGGAAACGTCCCTTTTAAGGGCAGAAATGAGGTACTCATGATAAAGCTGATAGCCACCGATCTTGACGGCACGATGCTTGATGACAGCAAGCGCCTGCCTGAGAATTTTGACACCGTATTACAGAATCTGAACAGCAAAAACATTCGCTTCGCAGTTTCCAGCGGACGCAGTTTCTGTACACTGAAACAGCAGTTCAAAAGATACATGGACGATCTTATTTTTATTTGCGATAACGGCGCTTACGTCTATGATAAGGGCGAGGTCGTATCGATGTCGGTGCTCCCCGATGACGCTGTACATAACATGGTGCGTTTCTGCGAAGAGCAGGATTTGCTGATACTACTGTGCGGAAAGCACGGCACATGGCACAACGGCAGAGAAGCCGATGAGCTTGAAGAGATACGCAAGTACTACGTCAACGAGCAGTATATGGAAGATCTTTCCGCCTTTGATGATGAGATATTCAAGGTAGCTGTTTTTGAACGAAAGGGAAGTATCGAAACTACAGCATATCCCAAGCTTCGTGCCCGCTACGGCGAGTATTTCAACGTTCAGCTTTCGGGTGACCGCTGGGTGGATATCATGAACCGGGGCATAACCAAGGGCTCCGCACTCCACAAGATGCAGGACAGACTTGGCGTTGATTACGGCGAGACCATGTCTTTCGGAGATTACCTCAACGATATCGAGATGCTGGAAAATTCTTATTACAGTTTTTCTATGGAGAATTCTCATTCACTGGTTAAAAAGGCGGCGAATTTCTCCACAGGCTCAAATAATGATAACAGCGTGATGAAAGAGATAATAAAGCTTTGTTTTTAATAAACTGCCATAAGGCAGGTCTTGGGGTCGTGCTTTTTGCTGAAAGCTTGTGGGAGTCATGATCGACCAAATATGAAAATATTGCTGTAAGAAAAGCGAATAATTATTGACCGACCGAACTGTATGAACTCGGGCTGGTCAATATTTTCTGCAAATTAAAAGAGCGTGGACGTTCTAGTTGAACGTTCACGCTCAGTTTTTTAGTGATGACTGTGATTTATAAGCGGTGATATCTCCCGCGTTACCGATATTTCATCACTGCTCTCCATGGCTCAGCCCGCAGGAATAGTATCGTACTCACTGCCGTTGAGCTTTATTTTTGTCCTGCCGCCGTTATTGCTGATGTTTTTGGCTGTGGTGATGTATCCCAGTGAGTTCGCCAGTTCAACACTCAGCGTGATGGCGTCGGTATAAAGGTCGGTACTGCCGGTTTTTGAACCAAAAGCCAGTGCTTTTGAACCGTCAGCTGTTATTTCAACATTGGCGTTTTCCATTTTAATATCCGAATCACCGCGGAGAGCCCCGAAAGCTGAAAGCTCGGAAGCATGGATATTCTCGTGGATATTCATATGTTCGATATGGATATCGGCATCGCCGCAGGAAAGTGAGCCTACGCCTGCCGCCATCTGGCTGTTAAGGATGACATTCACGCTGGAATAGATCATATGTATCTTTGCATTGCCGCCGACAGCGCCAATACCTACGTTAAAGGCTCCGTTGAGTGCCATTGAAAGGTCACAGCCCAGTATCTCGATCTTTGAATTGCCGTCAAAAGCACCTACACCAACGCTGGAGGCTCCTGCTGTATTGAATGTGTATCTGCCTCTGCCGATGGATATCTCACCGCCCCGTCCCGAGCCGATGCATACACCTGTATGGCTTTTGGCGCTGACCGAGATAGTGCCGTCATGCCCGAATTCAAGCCTGCCGTGGGCAGATGACAGGTCGTTGCCGATGCCGTAGTAGTCGGTGTCACCCAGCTGTATATCAAGATCGCCGTCACCCTCGGTATTGAATTTTGAGCTTTCGTCCACCCTGATGCCGCCGCCCGTGAGCCTGTTGTTTCCGTTAAGGCACAGGGTCACACAGCTTTCACTTCCGACATCTATACAGGGTCTGCCCGCGATGTTCGAAAGATGTGCGTTCTCCAGTACAACCATGCCATTGAAGCCATCTGAGCATTGTATGTGTATGCCCGAATCGTAATTTCCCGAGCCTGCGATGGTTACATTGCCGTCATGGTACCTGAAACCGATGTGTATACAGCTGTAACCCTCTTTGCCAAGTCTTTCCAGAGATACCTTTTCGTACTTATCAGCAGTGTATATCTTCAGCCGTCTGCCGTCTTCAAGTTCGCGGCGGCACTCGATTATCTCCTGGCGGCGTTCATAGTGTATCTCAGGCAATATATCCGCCGCCGGACGTGCAGTATAGAAGCCCTGTATCAGGTCAACACCAAGCAGTATCACAGTTCGGAGCTCATCATAAGTCTCAACGCCCTCCGCAAGGGCTTTAAGGCCGTTCTCGTGGCAGAAATCTATTATCTCGCGAACGAAGTGCTTTTTATTGGTGTTGTTTGCTATATCCGTGATGAGTATTCTGTCTATCTTGACGAAATTAGGGGTGTACCTCAAAAGGTTGGATATATTTGAATATCCCGTGCCGAAATCGTCTATGGCTATGGGTATGCCGAGAGAATCGTATTTCTCCTTTATCTTTTCCAGCTTGCTGTCATCGAATTCGGAAATTTCTGTTATCTCGATGACCACTATATCAGCGTGTTCTTCAAGCAGAAGTTCTATCTCTTCTTCCTTTTCGGGGGAGGTACGCACGTTGGCTATACTGTTTATAAAAACGGGTCTGCCGCGGAGACTTTCGCTGTTATCTTTCAGCATGTTCAGCACGTTCAGGAAAGTGTACTCCTCTACTTCGCTCAGCCTTCCGGAAAGCTCTGCATATTTCAGTATATGGAATGGAGTTATCCCCTCTACGCCGTCAGCACGCATAAGGGCTTCGTATGCGAAGATCTGACCGTTATCTGCGCGTACTATGGGCTGAAAATGGTAGGTCAGCTGATTTACATCGAGCAGCTGCTGAACTTTCAGATACTCGCTCCTTGCCTTTCCCGAAAGCTCCGCCGCCTTGCCGGAACTTTCTTTTTCTTCAAGCTGCTGCATGATGCTGCGGGCGTATACGGAAAACGCCTGATGCAGCTCCATCAATCCGTCTTCATCCACATCGGCAAGCATAGCCTTGTATTTTTCGTCAAGGTCCACGAGCTCGCTCGTACTCCCCGCCCCTGACGCCTTTTCAAGGTATTCCTTCATCAGGAGTATACCTTTGCTTTTGCTGTTCATATTATCACCACTTTATAAAATTGCCATTAAAATTTTTGTTCCACCGACTTCTTAACCTGAATATTTTAAGCACACAGACGTTTTTGTGCTTGATTACTAAAAAATGCAAAATCACCCAAGATTATTAGTTATATTATACCATATATATTAATATTAGTCAAGCGCTTGACAATAAGTTTTTCATTTTTACAAACTATAACAAGATATAATTAATTGAAAAATTTCAACAATAATATTGACTAAAATGTGAAAATATAGTATAATATAAATGAACTACTTTGATGATAAAACAACCCAAGAGGTGACGATCATATGACTAACGATAACAAACGATTTTCAATAAGAATTAAAATGTATATCTTTGTGACGCTGACGGTATTCGCAGTGGCGGCGGGTACTGCCATGATAGCTTTTAACACCAGTGTCAACCGCATAAACGCCTATTATAAGCAGTGTGCTTCCGATAATGCGAAGAATGTGGCGTACTTCATTGACGGTGATTTTCTTGCTGAACTGAAGGCAGTGGTGGAGGAGGAAAACTTTCAGAAGATAAGGGCAAAAGCCACAGAAGATAATGATGATGCCCTCATCAAAGAATACCTCAGAGAGAAAGGGCTGTGGGAGCGTTTTTGCAGTACCCGTGATTATATATCGGCGTATATGGGCAATATCAAGGATATGAAATACATCTACGTAGTTGCCCGCGATAATGAGGAAACTGCAAAGGATATGTACCTCATCAGCGATGATTCCTCACCGCTCTTCAAGATAGGATACTGTGAAGAACGTGAGGAAGAGTCTCAGGAAATGGATCTTAATGACCTGTCCGAACCCAATATATCTAAGGGTGACTGGGGCTGGCTGTGCTCGGATTTTGAGCCTGTCTACGATTCAAAGGGCGAATGTTTATGTTTTGTGGGCTGTGATTTCGGTATGGATGATGTTATGAAAGCCAGAAACAGACTTCGTATCTACCTTGTTCTGGGTTCTCTGGGTTTTGTGGCTGTGGTGCTGACAGGTGCCGTGCTATTCATCAACAAGCTGCTGATAAGACCTCTGGGCGCTATGACGCGGGAGATAAAAAAGTTCAAGCCCTCTGAACATCTCAGCTATGAAGAAGCAGGGGTCATTGACCTTGATATTGACCGCAATGACGAGATAGGGGAGATATACCGCTGTATTCGTCATATGGAGATAGATACTATCGATAAGCTTAACGACCTGTACAGCCTGCAGGCTGACAAGCTGAAAGCCGAAGCAGACATCAAGGCACAGCAGCAGCAGATAGGTCAGCTGAGTATCGAGACCTACAAGGATGCCCTGACAGGCGTGGGAAATAAGGCGGCATACATCAAAAAGACTGAGGATTTCACCGCTGAATATCCTAAGGAATTTGCCATTGTTATGGTGGATATGAACAATCTCAAACGGATAAACGATGAGTACGGACACAAGTCGGGAGACCATTATATAAAGGGCTGCTGCCGAATGATATGCGAGGCTTACAAGCATTCTCCCGTTTACAGGATAGGCGGCGACGAGTTCCTTGTACTGCTGCAGGGCACAGATTATCAGAATCGACGCTCGATTTTTGAACAGGTGAAAAAGGTCTTTGAGGAAAGCTATTCTCACACCGAAGCCGACCCATGGGACAGATTTTCAGCGGCTGTGGGCATGGCAGAAAAAGCTTCTGATGATATGACGCTGGATTTCGTCTTCAAGCGTGCCGATAAAGCCATGTACGAAAACAAGACAGAATTCAAGAAAAAGTATGGCAGCTACAGATGATATATCCATATCATTAATTTGTTATAATTTAAAAATTTATAAATCCTATTGACATTTAAATTCATGTGTGCTATAATGATGACAGTAGAAAGGTTAGCATTTTTGAACAAAATCATATCGCAAGTTAACCTTTGTGATGTGCAATGCGGTGACAATTTTTGGCATTTTGCCATGGATCCAAAAGACTGCCGTATAGCGGTAAATGATGAAGTCTTTATTCATATGACGGACACATTTGTGCGAACCACAGTATATGCGGACGGTATGTGGATAGTTTCGGCGTCATTTACAGAGAATGTTAAAGACCTTCTAAACTCTTTTCTCCAAAGCCGATGGGGCTGCTTTGAATTTTGTGTTATCAAGAAGCTTGCTCATTTCTCCTTTTGACCTTGCAGCCCGTCGGAAGAATATTATTCCGTTCATACGGATAAGATAAACAGCCCTCGTGAAGACGGGGGCTGTTGTTTTGCAATATGTTCTGCTGGTTTTTATGCCGTTTTCAGTTCAAAAACGGTCGGGGAGTATATTTTTCGCCCGAAACGAAATAGGTATATACGGAACGCTTTAGCACGCTAATACAAAAGTTGACAAAGTTGACACAAATTGACACTGTTTTGTCAACTTTTAAAAGCCCTATTTTACGGCGTTTAAGCCTTGTTTTTGAGAAAATTGACAATGTTGACAAGGT
>Ga0256405_10005149_pt1 | contig 23171 bp, 21 predicted proteins | sample RumenRJG_02DNA_FD_189096 | JGI IMG/M metagenome (GOLD analysis project Ga0256405, IMG submission 189096) | Bovine rumen microbial communities from Lethbridge, Alberta, Canada - RJG_02 | ecosystem: Host-associated > Mammals > Digestive system > Stomach > Rumen | place: Canada: Alberta... | reverse complement strand
CAAACGTTCCAATTGTGCATATGTATTACATGCCGGTCCTACGGTCGCCACTATCTTCCCACATCGATTACGTTTTATCATAAGAAACTTACTCCATTGAAAACGCCATAAGGCTATAACTTATTTACATAAATGTCCAGATAATTTTAATAATTCAAATCAAGTACTCTCGAAATAGGCATTAAGATTTAGATAAACGTTAACATAATTTTAATTTTTGTGTGTTTAAATATCATCATGATGTCTAACATAAATTAGAGAGAAAAATTATGAAAAATATTATCTATATATTATTTGGACTATGTTTGTGTCAATTAAGTTGCGGAATGAAGCAAAACGATTTATTTAATGATGTATCAAAGCTACCTCCACTTCATGAAATTGGCAGGCAAACAACATTTTGTCAATCAAAGCGTTGTGTCGGAAATGCTAAATCCAAAGATGCTAAGGCATCTGAGCAAAAACCATTTCTAAAAATTAGCTCTTTGATCAGTACATTACCGGCCGGTCAATTACTAGGGCCTCAGTTTATTTCCTCCAAAAAAAATATAATATCGAAATCTCAAAAGAACGAAAAAACACCACATATGCAATCGTTAAATTTTACGCAAAAAGAAATTGATTATAATGATTTTCTGGCTCGGGAAATGCTTGAACCACAACAATTAGATCCATCACAAAATGATGTTGAATCTAACTATGGCTTCGATTCCATAGTATGCAAAAATCTAAAACTAAATAAGCAACAAAAAACACCATATCCGTCTAGCATATTTGTGGATGGTATATTTGGATGATTACATTAAAGGAGCAATCCGCACAACAAACTAACAAGCCGAACGGAGTGCGATGCAGTCATATACGTATCTTCAATCTCATGATTATAAAGATACTTATTGCTGTTGGGGATTACGTCGACGGACAAAAGTCCGTCTCGTAATGACAATACTTTTTTGTTGCATCGCCTCTCTCATTGCCATTGCGTTTTTTTGCTTGCCGTCATCGCGATGAACGAAGTGAAGAAGCAATCCCCCGCAGCAATAAGGCGCTGACTATGAGAAGAAAGAGGCATTATTTCATATAAATTAAGTAAAAATTAAGTAAAAGTGAGGGTAATGAGAAAAAAAAGATCAAAAAAAAGTTTAGGAGGGGTATTATATTGAAAAAGAAGGAGAAAATGGGATGGGTGAGGAGGTGAGGAGCATAAAAAAGGGAAAAAAGAGAAAAAAGTTTAGATGAGGGGGTTGACGGTGTAGGCGGTATAGGGTATAAATAGCCCCGTGATCATTGAAATAGTAAAAAAAGATTGAAGAAAAGAAGGGATATGTAGGTGGCGCGAAAGAGTCAAATACATATCTGATCTTGCGTCAGATATAAAGTAGTTTGGCTAGGGACTAACGTGAGTTAGTTTAACTTGAGAGTTTGATCCTGGCTCAGAACGAACGCTGGCGGCACGCTTAACACATGCAAGTCGAACGGTGCAATGGGGCTTGCTCTATTGCATAGTGGCGGACGGGTGAGTAACACGTAGGAACCTGCCTGGTAATGGTGGATAGCTTCGGGAAACTGGAGGTAATACAGCATGAGCTCGAGAGAGGAAAGGCCTTAGGGTCGTTACCAGAGGGGCCTGCGGATGATTAGGTAGTTGGTGGGGTAAGAGCCTACCAAGCCGACGATCAATAGCTGGTCTGAGAGGATGATCAGCCACACTGGAACTGAGATACGGTCCAGACTCCTACGGGAGGCAGCAGTGGGGAATATTGGACAATGGGGGGAACCCTGATCCAGCGATGCCGCGTGAGTGAAGAAGGCCTTAGGGTTGTAAAGCTCTTTTGACAGGGACGATGATGACGGTACCTGTAGAATAAGCACCGGCTAACTCTGTGCCAGCAGCCGCGGTAATACAGAGGGTGCAAGCGTTGTTCGGAATTACTGGGCGTAAAGAGCGCGTAGGCGGTACACTTAGTCAGGAGTTAAAGACCTGGGCTCAACCTGGGGGAGGCTTTTGAAACGGGTGAACTAGAGTGCGGAAGGGGAGAATGGAATTTCCGGTGTAGAGGTAAAATTCGTAGATATCGGAAGGAACACCAGTGGCGAAGGCGATTCTCTGGGCCGCAACTGACGCTGAGGTGCGAAAGTGTGGGGAGCGAACAGGATTAGATACCCTGGTAGTCCATACTGTAAACGATGAAAGCTAGATGCTGGGGAGGAATCTTCGGTGTCGTCGCAAACGCATTAAGCTTTCCGCCTGGGGAGTACGGTCGCAAGATTAAAACTCAAAGGAATTGACGGGGACCCGCACAAGCGGTGGAGCATGTGGTTTAATTCGAAGCAACGCGAAAAACCTTACCCGCTTTTGACATAGGGATCGAGAGGATAGGAGACTATTTTCATCGGTTAGGCCGGATCCCATACAGGTGCTGCATGGCTGTCGTCAGCTCGTGTCGTGAGACGTTGGGTTAAGTCCCGCAACGAGCGCAACCCCTATTCATAATTGCCAGCATTAAGTTGGGCACTTTATGGAAACTGCCACTGATAAAGTGGAGGAAGGTGGGGATGACGTCAAGTCCTCATGGCCCTTATGGGCGGGGCAACACACGTGCTACAATGGTGGTGACAAAGAGGAGCGAATGGGTGACCAGGAGCAAATCTCGAAAAGCCATCTCAGTTCAGATTGCACTCTGCAACTCGAGTGCATGAAGTTGGAATCGCTAGTAATCGCGAATCAGCATGTCGCGGTGAATACGTTCTCGGGTCTTGTACACACCGCCCGTCACACCATGGAAGTTGATTTTACCTTAAGTTGGTGAGCTAACCGCAAGGAGGCAGCCAATCACGGTGGGGTCGATGACTGGGGTGAAGTCGTAACAAGGTAGCTGTAGGAGAACCTGCGGCTGGATCACCTCCTTTCAAGGAAAAAAGGCGAAGCCTTAGAGATGCGCCACCTGCATATCCCTTTTCGAGAGAGACGAGCAACCGGAAGGTTGAGCGGCCTCAATAACTAATGGGCTGATAGCTCAGATGGTTAGAGCACACGCTTGATAAGCGTGGGGTCGGAGGTTCAAGTCCTCCTCGGCCCACCATTAACTGAAGAAGGGGATGGTGAAGAGAAGGGGGTGTAGCTCAGTTGGTAGAGCACCTGCTTTGCAAGCAGGGGGTCGTCGGTTCGAGTCCGTTCACCTCCACCAAGAAGTTGGAGAGGAAGAGAAAAAGGGAAGATCTTTGACAGAGTGAAGAAAGAAGAAATGATAACCAGGGTAAAAAATATAAAATTTTTTATTTTGAATTGAAGCTGAAAAGAAGAACAGGCATAAAGAAGTTTATGTCTGGTTGTTTTGAATGTATCAAGCGCGAAAGGGCGTCTGGTGGATGCCTTGGCACTAAGAGACGAAGAAGGACGTGACAGCCTGCGAAAAGCTACGGGGAGTTGGCAATAAGCATTGATCCGTAGATATCCGAATGGGGAAACCCACTGTTAATTAACAGTATCAATGACTGAATACATAGGTTATTGAGGTGAACCTAGGGAACTGAAACATCTAAGTACCTAGAGGAAAGGACATCAAAAGAGACTCCGTGAGTAGTGGTGAGCGAAAGCGGAAGAGGCCAATGACACATATTACTGAATCAGAACTGCATGGGAAGGCAGACTGTAGAAGGTGATAGTCCTGTATGGGAGAAGGTGATATGTGTATACGAGTAAGGCGGGACACGAGAAATCCTGTCTGAAGATGGGGGGACCATCCTCCAAGCCTAAGTACTACTTAGTGACCGATAGCGAACAAGTACCGTGAGGGAAAGGTGAAAAGAACCCCGAAGGGGGAGTGAAAAAGAACTGAAACCGGGCGCTTACAAGCAGTCGGAGCTCAATCCGCAAGGATTAAAGAGTGACGGCGTACCTTTTGCATAATGGGTCAGCGAGTTATTCTGTGTGGCGAGCTTAAGCCGATAGGTGGAGGCGAAGCGAAAGCGAGTCTGAAAAGGGCAAATAGTCGTACGGAATAGACCCGAAACCGGGTGATCTAGTCATGGGCAGGCTGAAGGTGCGGTGAAACGTACTGGAGGGCCGAACCCACTTCTGTTGCAATAGAAGGGGATGACCTGTGACTAGGGGTGAAAGGCTAATCAAACTCGGAGATAGCTGGTTCTCCGCGAAAACTATTTAGGTAGTGCGTCATGTGCAACTATCGGGGGTAGAGCACTGGATAGACTAGGGGGAAGCGATTCCTACTGAATCTAAACAAACTCCGAATACCGATAAGTTTAGGCATGGCAGACAGACCATGGGTGCTAACGTCTGTGGTCGAGAGGGAAACAACCCTGATCGTCGTCTAAGGTCCCGAAATTATAGCTAAGTGGGAAAGGATGTGGAATGGCCAAGACAGCCAGGAGGTTGGCTTAGAAGCAGCCATCCTTTAAAGAAAGCGTAACAGCTCACTGGTCTAGTGAGAAGCTGTTCTGCGCCGAAGATGTAACGGGTCTAAAGCTATATACCGAAGACACGGGGTCAACGCACGTGGAAGTGCGATGATTGGTAGCGGAGCGTTCTGTAAGTCTGAGAAGGTTAGACCGTGAGGTCTGCTGGAGATATCAGAAGTGAGAATGCTGACATAAGTAACAGGAAGAGAGGTGAAGGGCCTCTCCGCCGAAAATCCAAGGGTTCCTACGCAATGGTAATCAGCGTAGGGTTAGTCGGCCCCTAAGGCGAGGACGAGAGTCGTAGTCGATGGGAATACAGTTAATAATCTGTAACCTGCTTGAAAGTGACGAAGGAGATGTGTTGTGTGAGACAGATGGATGTTGAATGCAGCTAAGTACTTCCAGGAAATAGCACAAGCGAAAAGACCGTACCGTAAACCGACACAGGTGGATCAGTAGAGAATACTAAGGCGTTTGAAACAACGATGTTGAAGGAACTCGGCAAAATGCTCTTGTAACTTCGGGATAAGAGAGACCCGCTATGGGCAACCATAGAAGGGTGGCACAAGCCAGGGGGTGGCGACTGTTTAGCAAAAACACAGGACTCTGCAAATTCGAGAGAAGAAGTATAGGGTCTGACGCCTGCCCGGTGCTGGAAGGTTAAGAGGAGAGGTGAGAGCCTTGAATTGAAGCCCCAGTAAACGGCGGCCGTAACTATAACGGTCCTAAGGTAGCGAAATTCCTTGTCGGGTAAGTTCCGACCCGCACGAAAGGCGTAACGACTTCCCCGCTGTCTCCAACATCGGTTCAGTGAAATTGAATTCCGCGTGAAAATGCGCGGTACCCGCGGTCAGACGGAAAGACCCCGTGCACCTTTACTACAACTTTACAGTGGTATTAGAGGTTTGATGTGTAGGATAGGTGGGAGACAGTGAAGCAAGAACGCCAGTTTTTGTGGAGTCACCCTTGAAATACCACCCTTTAAACTTTTGATATCTAACTGAGGTCAGTGAAACCTGATCCAGGACCCTGTATGGTGGGTAGTTTGACTGGGGCGGTCACCTCCGAAAGAGTAACGGAGGTGTGCGAAGGTAGGCTCAAACCGGTCGGAAATCGGTTGGTGAGTGTAATGGCAAAAGCCTGCCTGACTGTGAGACTGACAAGTCGAACAGATACGAAAGTAGGTCATAGTGATCCGGTGGCACCGAATGGAAGGGCCATCGCTCAACGGATAAAAGGTACGCCGGGGATAACAGGCTTATCTCCCCCAAGAGTTCACATCGACGGGGAGGTTTGGCACCTCGATGTCGGCTCATCACATCCTGGGGCTGAAGCAGGTCCCAAGGGTTTGGCTGTTCGCCAATTAAAGTGGTACGTGAGCTGGGTTCAGAACGTCGTGAGACAGTTTGGTCCCTATCTGCCGTGGGTGTTTGAGAATTGAGAGGAGCTGCTCCTAGTACGAGAGGACCAGAGTGGACATGCCTCTAGTGTACCGGTTGTGACGCCAGTTGCAAAGCCGGGTAGCCATAGCATGGAAGAGATAACCGCTGAAGGCATCTAAGCGGGAAACTCGCCTCGAAACAAGTTCTCACCATAGAGTCGTGAAAGACGATCACGTTGATAGGCTGGGTGTGGAAGCGTAGTAATACGTGAAGCTAACCAGTACTAATAACTCAAATGGCTTGATACAAAAACAATCAGGCATAAACTTCTTGGAATTCAAATAAAGAAGGATATAGAAGAAAAAACAAAAACAAAAAGACTGATAAAATAAAAATCATATAAATCTCCGTTAATCCTGGATCCGATCTTGTTTGGTCTGGTGGCCATGGCGAGGGCGACAACGCTCCACCCCATCCCGAACTGGAAAGCGAAAGTCCTCAGCGGCAATGGTACTACATCTTAAGATGTGGGAGAGTAGCACACTGCCAGACTTAATAAGATCGGATTCATCTCATTCTTTCTGCACTTGCGTCATGCATTTATAAAATCAATTTAGTTGTTTGGTCGGTGATGAATTAAATATGTCGTTTGCGACTTTTTACCTGCCGTCATTACGAGCCCCTGCGGGGCTTGGTAATCTCATTATTATGAGTGTACTTTGCTGCATGAGATTGCTTCTTCACTTCGTTCATCGCAATGACGGCGTATGAGGTAATGTTGCAAAAAAAAAGCGTCATTTTGAACGAGTTAGCATTCGTGCAATTTCCGATATCGACATGCCCATTTTGTAATATGCTTCAATCTGCCATCTTTCTTCTGGTTGTAGTTGCTTGTATTTCTTTGGGTTTTTGGTGTATAATTTTCTCATCGAGTAACTCCTATTTAAAACAATAAAATATAAATATTATACCGAGTTACTCGATCTTTTTTACTCCTTATACCGTTCGACTTCTGTTTTTATTGTGGGTAATATCAGATGCTATTATAAATTTATCTCGTGAATGTTTCCAATATAAATTTAAGAATATTTGTCAAGGTGGAGCGAGTTTGCTCGAAAGATATAGTGCTAAAAAACTTTTTCAAAATAAAAGTCTATATTGCGACTTGTGGAAAGAACTTTTCGTTGATATAAGTTGTTTGTTAATAAAATCAGGTTATTCAAAAGAAAAACTATTGAAAGTGTTAGCAGGAGAAAGTTTTGTTAAATAAGTTGTTGTCTGTTTGCTTATTTTGTTTAATTGCGTGTGATCCTTTTCATAATGACGCCGATGTCTCATTGCATGTTACAGAACCAGGATATTGGTATGGGCGAGCTCATATTCATAATGAGCGTAATGAAAAAAATTTTGATATTGGATTAAAATTTACAGATGAAGTCGATGCAATGTCTCCACGCAATCAATTGTATTTCTTGCGTAATATGTTGGATAGCAATATGGGAAATAAGCTGAAAATTTGGAAGCAACATTTCGAGAATAAAAACATTTCACTTGACCATATGGCGTATTTATATGAAGAAAAAGAAGGTATAAATTCACAATTAAAAAAATATAAAAATTTGTTTGAAAAAATACAAATATTTTGGGGCGTTAAAAAGCGATGTCATATACATTGTTTCTTGTCTGTATCAAATTCAAATTCACAGTATAATGGAGGGTGGATTGGAAATTTTGAACATAATAATGAAATTGAATGCTGTATCTGTCTAGCACTACCGCAAACTAATCAAAAACGCCCAACTTCTGAATATGTAAGTATAATAGCTCATGAGTTTTCTCATGCAATGTGTGATGCTAAATTTGGTCGAGAAATTTTTGAAAATATAGCTAAAAATGTTTCGTCAAGTGCATATATAGCTAATTGGTATCTAAATGAGGTTTTAGCTATTTTGCTAGGAAATTGTTTAGTGCGAGAAATATTAACTCGTGCTCCTGTAAAGCCAGCCGATGAAGAATATTGTGCTATGGGATTTGGAGATATGTTGTATCCTATATTGAAAACTTATGTATATAAACGTCGGCATATAGATAATGAATTTATAAAACTAGCAGTGCAAGTGTTTGAAAAGCTGTATCCTAATGCTTACAAGAATTTTGATGTTTGTTTATATAAAGTTTGTATTTTGCACAATAGTAAAATTGCTCAATCTGAAATTATGCAAGAGCTATTTAAGAAAACTGTAGTTTCATCTTGCTTTATCAATGAGCTAAGTCAAATGAATAATGATGCTTTGTCTAAATTAATGAATTCAAATGATACTGTGATTGTCATATACAATACACTGGAAGAATTGAATAAAGTGCGAAAAAAATTGCCGTATTTGAATGAGTTAAAGACTATTGAAGTAATCCATCAGAACAAACGTACTTATGTCTTTATTAAGGTGGATAAAGAGCATCCATGGAAGGAGAGTATAGATAAATTATTTTCAAAAGAACATGGCCAGTTACGCTAATAATATCAAAATAGGTGGATTTCGTGCTGAAGTGGTGTCGATTATTTTTAAAACGTTCAGATGATGTATTATATGCTTTTTGTTTTATAATAGCATTTCGAAATTTCGTGAAATTGTTTCGATTTTTTGGTTGTATTTTGCTCATTTTTGGTTGTTTTTTTTGATTGCGGATTTTGTTTTTAAGCGTTACAAGTTGCCTTTTTTGTCCGAAAATATCATCTTTAATCGTTATAAACTGATTTGTTTTATCGGTTTAGAATTTATGTTATGTGCTCAAAAAAACTATGAATTCGTGTGTGTGAGTTTAATGTTGTTTTTTGGAATTACTATATTATTCATGTGGTTAGCGAATTTTTTAGGTGCTTCAATAAGGGTTAGACTAGGTTGTAGAGTTGTATGCTTGGCGTGTGTCGCAGTAACAATTTTTCAATTGATTATAAATTTTAGTTTTGCTGAATTTTTGAAGAATATCAAATCTATTGATTTTGCTTTATCTGAATTTTTGGTTAATGTGTTACAATTTTTTCATTGAAAAATTACGGTAGCTGGCCAACACTAATAATTGCGAGCCACAGCGTGACGTGATGCCGTAAGAGCGGCGAAGCCAACTCCTTCCGCAATAAGAGTACTGTATGTAAGGTGGAGATTGCTTCTTCACTTCGTTCATCGCAATTTATACCTATTTATTTTTTGATATGTTTTTTCACTTTATTTTGCAATGTATCTTTGAGTTGCATCATTTTATTGTAGTCGATTTTATCATTATTAAAAGACGGCAATTGTGGCGTATCGTAACGAGAACACGAGACACACAAAAATAAAATTACAAAAAAGATAGGCATTAGTTCCTCGTTGATTTAATAACGGTTAATAGTTTTGTTTTTAAGGTTTCGATTTTTGGTGAAACCGGCTTTTCAATATAACACTTCGCACGTCGTTCTTCTGATGGATATATGTCTGGATTATCAATTAGCCTCTTGGCTATATATTGGTTTGCCTTGATAACAGCATTTGCACGAGATGTATGATTTGTAATTTCTGCTATAACTCTTGGATTGAATAAAAATTTCAAGAACAAATGAGCATTAGCAACGTGCCTTGCTTTTTTTGGAATAGCAACGACGTCAACCCACAGAGATGCACCTTCTTTAGGACAATAAAATCTAACTTTTGATGTTGGATCATTTTTCATTACTTCAGCAATATCGCCTGATGTGCTGAATGCTATACATGCATTTTTTGATGCCAAATCTTCAAATCCAAATGATGTATATTTAGCTACGTACTGTTTGATTTTTTTTAAATGGTTCGCTGCCACCGTTATATCTGCTTCATTTTCGCTTTCAGGATCAAGTCCGAGATAAGCCAAAAGAGCGGGAAAAAGTTCATCTGACGATTCGTACAAAGCAATTCTGTATTGACTTAATTTTGCTGCATTTTCTGGATCGAAAATCAATGACAAACTATTTTTATTGGCATTAGGTAAAATTTTGTCCACCAGATCTTCGTTTATACCGATGCCAGAAATGCCGAACTGAAATGGTAATGCATGATCATTGTTTTTATCATATTTGGCAAGACGTTGCATGATGTCAGAATCAAAAGCACTTAAATCGATTTTCGTCTTATCTATTTTGGAATAAATTTCAGCCTGTAATTGTCTTGAAAAATGAGGCCATGCGGTTGGAAAAACTAAATCATATTGAGCTCCGCCTGCCAACAATTTCGCTTCCAGAATTTCATTAGAATCGAACACATCAACAGTAACTTTTATACCGGTTAAATCTTCAAACAATTCAATAAATTTGTACGGAATATAATCCATACCAACAATAATATTAAGTTCTTTTTCTCTGTCTCCAGGCTTCCAATTTTCGGATGACAAAACTTTAAATAACTCGTCTTGACGCACAGACGTTTTGTTTTCTAAGAAAAAAAACGCCACAACGCCAAGACATACTATTGCTAAAAATTTTCTCATTTCTTTTCTGAATTATCAGTTACAGACAACTTTTCATCGTATTCTATTTTTTGTTGATTTTTCGCTGTTTTTTCTTTTTTTTGATTATCTGCGGTATCGTCAATTTTATCATCTAAATTTGTATCAACAACGCCATCACTACCTTCCTTTTGTTTTCGATATTGAAAGCCACTACATGGAATTGCGAGCACATAACCTATTGTAAAGAAGGACAAAGTCAGCCAAACATCAGTAATAACGCAAATTACACAAAGCGCAATTGCAATCAGTGTAATTACAGCAGAGCTATTATCTATTTTCATCATTTTAGTCGAAAATGTACGCATTGTGCTAATCATAAGTCCGCCGGCTAATAACAGCATGCAGGTGACAAAGCCAGGGCTTAAGAATACTAATCTTTCAGTTTTAAAGAACAAAATCAACGGCAATAAAGCAATCATCGCACCAGCAGGAGCAGGAACGCCTGTGAAATATTTTTTTTCGACTTCATCATGAGCAGATTCATCAAGCTGGGATGCATTAAATCTTGCCAGACGCAAGGCACAGCATACAGTAAAAAACATACATATTGCCCAACCCAAACCTTCGAATAGGTACATCGTTCTTAAAAACAAAACTATTGATGGAGCAACGCCGAAACAGACTAGATCAGATAATGAATCTAATTCTGCTCCTAATTGCGAAGAATGGCCAATTGCACGAGCAACACGACCGTCAAAAGCATCCAATAAGGCTGCCACTAAAATGCTCAATACAGCAAATTCCCATTGTTGAAACAAAGCAAATCTAATTGAAGTTAAGCCGCAACAAAATCCGACAATTGTTATTGTGCTTGGCAAGAATTTCATTAAATTATGTTTTTTTAATTCTCTGATTTCTAAATCTTCTTCGTTATTCATGTTTCTTTCCTTCTGCTTTTGGTTTGTAGTTTGCGAGAATAGTTTCACCTGCTACGGTAATTTGCCCCTCTTCAACTGCGACATCAACATAATCAGGCATATACACATCTACGCGACTACCAAATCTAATTATTCCAACACGTTGTCCAGCTTCAAGAGTATCACCTTCTTTTATGTCGCTACGAATTCTTCTTGCAATCAATCCAGCAATTTGGACAAACACAATTGGCATACCTTTATCAGTATGCATAAAAGTCGCTAATCTTTCGTTAAATTCACTAGCTTTATCCAAAGTTACATTGAAAAATTTTCCAGGAACATAAAACAATTTATCTACAACACCAGCAACAGGAGCACGATTGACATGAACATTCGTTAAGCTCATGAAAATACTTATTTTTTTCCAACTTCCAGTTAGTTGTAATTCTTCAGGAGGCGTGCAAGTTATACTTTTTAAAACAATACCATCGGCAGGACTGATGATGATGTTTTCTTTTTTTGGTTGAACTCTTTCTGGATCTCTAAAAAACAATAAGCATCCAATGGTCAATAAGAATCCCAGCCATCCTAAGTTTGTGCTGATACAGCCAAGACAAATAGCCACAAACGCAACAACACCAGCAATCTTAACTCCGTCTCTATCAAACGGCAATTTCAAATTCATGACAACCTCTTCAAATTCTAATTTACTATTATACTTGTTTTTTATGTATATTTCAATTTTTAATATTTAACGGTTGGTTTTTGAAAATTTTATCAATGACAAAATTGAAAATTGTAACCTCGAAAAAAAAAATGTGTAAACCGATTTTATTCTAGTCGTATTTTTAATGTTTTTTTGTAATATATCTCGTTCTAATAATATATCTGCTTAAGAGATACATAATTTGCATCTCTCACAATTTTAAATGTGAAAATCACTTCAGAGGTTCCAAACATCTAATTGTCGGAACCTCTGAGGAACCATTATTCGAAATAAGCTTAATAATTTTCCATTAAAAAAAATCTTGAGTATCATCATTAGCATTAAACGATTGTTCTTTAAATGAATCCCATAGTTGCGATTGAAAATCTTCGAACATGCTTGTGAATATTGCTTGTTGCATTATTCTTTCTTCACGTTGTCGCTGTATCTCTTCTTGTGTCATCGGCTTTTGAACAGATTGATTTGTTTGTGTTTTTTGAGTGTCGTTCTGTGCGGTCATTGTTGAGAAATTTTGTTGTTGATTTGTCTGCGGATTCACATATGGAGTTGGTTGTTGATTTGTCTGCGGCAAACTCACATAGGGAATTGGTTGAGCATTTGGCAGTGCTAGAGCATTCTGGTTAAATTGTTGCCAATCCACAGGCGGATAATTTTTATATTGGGTTTGGGAAATAGCAAGAGATGAATTGTCTTCCTGATTTTTATGTCTGAATTTTGGAGGAAGTTGCTTGATAACCTTTCCATCTTGATTGATGTAGTAGCGTATTTGATCATTTTTAGGCACGCAGAATATCCGTTTTATTTGATTGGATCTTCGCATGCAATTCGTTTCACTAAATCCAATTATTATACTTAGAGCAATTACAATCTTTTTCATAAAAAATATTCCTTATCATTTTCTGCTTCAATCTTACATAAAAAACACAAATATTCAAGCGGATATTTAGTTAAAATAATTATATAATTTTATAGATTAATTCTTCTTGCATCTGTTGGATTGCCTTGCAACCAGGTGTTATGTCCTAATTGCGAATAGAATTTTAATGCCGTGGCAACTTGTGGAATTATTTCAAGCTTACATGTTATTAACGAGCCTAAGTATTTGGTAATTAACAATTTTACATCGTTTAACAATGTGTCATTTGATAGCAAACTGTATATCACATCTGGATTATCATGAGTAATATGAATTTTTATGCAAAATGATTTTATGTTTGCTTGCCTTCCCAAATAGGCGTTTTCACTAAGTCTATTTTTGCCGAGCAATTTTATATCATGATGATTGCTCCATAATTCACTTAATGGATCGATCTTTACTTTGAATTTAAAATACTCTTCCAAAATAATTCGCAAACCTTCAAGCGTACGATTTCTCGACCAAAATAAATATGACAATCTTGTCATTTTTTGAGGTGTGTTCGATGCACCCAAAAAATTAGACACGCACTTTAGTAACGGTCTATTTCCTTTTCGTTGTAAGGCGATATGTCGTCTTTGACTTATTCGATACGCAACGCCTAACAACTTTGAATTGAATATATTAAGAAACGCAGATATTGCATAATCTCTTTCATGAAATCTTTGAATAATCAACTCAGAATACGGCGTAGGCAGGGGAGCATTTAATCCAGCTAAAGCTAGTTTGTTTGTGAAAATTGTAATCCTGTCCGTTTCGTTTATTTTTTCAATTTCTGTAGCTCGAAGTTTGTACGAAACCATGCTGATAGTTTTTACTGGCGAATCACTAATTAATGCTTCTGTTCCGTATGATATTTTTGAATTATATCCAAAGACATAAATCGCCATCTCGAACGAAAATTGTTTCGGAAATTTTAACATTTCCTCTCTTACAGATATTCGCGATTGCCCAATTGATGTGTCCATGTTCTTAATGACCTATTCCATGCTGTATTCATAACAATAACATCAACAAATGTATTGATGGTCGTATACGATGCCAAAAAATTCGCTATAACAAAACTAAGAGGAAGTCCACGATTAACCAACTCATCATTGAACGTTATTTCAACATTCATTCCTCTTGTAAAACCTTTCCATGCTTGTTCATCAAATCGTTTAATTGATAAAGTGGAATCAAATCCGATAATTGCGTTAACTTCGTTATTCAAATTAGATGCATTTATTTCGACAAAAACATTTAGCAGTGTTTTTAATTTATCCAATCCGTTTTTATCAAAAGAAAGAGAGTTAAGTGACAGAAAAGAAATCAATTTCCATAAAATTTTACCAGATTTTATCGTGGACTTTTGTGGCGTCGGTCTGCTTTCGCAATATATGTTTTTCGCTGGAATGGATGCCTCTACTTGCAATCTACCTCTTGCTGGAACTTGTTCAGCACAATATCTGTTTGTACAAAGACAATGTGCATAAAATACTTTGTCTGTTGGATTACTTTGCTTGAAGTTTGTATCAACAAATGACACGTATACTTCATCTCCTCGAACTCCAGTATTATGGGTTTCTGTTCGTTGAGATATCCAAAAAATTCCGTCTTCTGACATATCATAATGACACTGAAAGAATTCTGGAACAATCGTTTCAACGTCGTCTCTTGGATCGACAGCAACCATCTTTTCTATCGTATAAATTTCGTGATTAACATATTGACGATAGTCTGCAACCAAAGGATAGCTCACTTGACGATAATCCAAACGTATAGGCTCTGAAATTTTTGGAAACAAATTTATTGCCGGTACGGAATATAACGAAAAATTCTCAGTAGACAGTTGTGCTGAAATTCGTTCATAAGCTGGAATGATTAAAGAAAAATTTCCGCTGATATCAACATTACTTGGCAGAACAACATCTAATCCATAAAATTTATCAGCAAACGCAAAGTATTCTTGCAACAATCTAAAGCCTGAAAACACAGTACCGGAATCATAAAACAATGATTCAGCTGGATCACAACCTACAGACAATGGCTTTCCTAAAAATTCGTATGAGTCATCTTTTTGAAAGATAATATTTTCGCTACTCTCAAAAATAGACGCATAAATTTTGGAACGAAGAAATACATTTTTTGCTGTAAAATATATTCGCAATTTTTCTGGCCTAACATCTTGAATTTCGCTCATAAAATTCAATTTTATATAATATAAAGAACGACCATAATATGCGGGCAATTCTTCCCTTGAAATAAATTCTACGCTTTGTAACTCAATAGGCCAAAATTGCACGTCATGTGCTGTTCTAAAATGACATATTTCTCCAGTGTCGCTTGTCGCTTGCAAGTCGGATCCTTTTGGAAGAATAACGCCAACGTTTTGTGGAGCTCTCGTCATATCTATATCGAAGTTTGCCATTACACAAGAAGGCATAGGTAATAGCAACGGCTTATACAACATATTTAATAATGTTGTCGCAATTTCAGGAAATTGGTCATCAATTTGCTTTTGTAATTTTCCCGTTAAAAATGCAACAGATTCAATAAGATATTCTATATTTGGATCACTAGATTCGTATCCTGCGAAATCAAGTCTTTTAGCTATTTTTGGGTAATGTATAGCAAAATCACTGCCAGCACTTCTCAAGTAAGAGAGCTCGTTTTGATAATATTCAGATAAAATTTCGAGATCTTTTTTTATCATAATGAAACAACTATTGGAAACGATAATAATGAATGATGATTTTTGTATGCAATAACCGCATCTATTGTAATAGACAACGTTCCAGCAGGTTCGCCAATGCCTGTAACGTGAGAATGTGCGTCAATTAAACGGGGTTCGAAATCGCGAATAGCTTTATCGATATTGAGTTCCAATTCTCGTATATCAGCTACATTATCAGGTGATATCGAGATCTTCGTATTTACGCCATAGGCATACGGTGCAACAATTTTTGCAACATTGTTTTGCCATGCTAGTGATACTCGTGTATTCAATAAATTAGATAAGTCTTTCATTATCGATGCTTCTAATTCATTAAATGACAAAAATCTTTTTTGTTGAACATCAAACGGAGCGTCTAAGTCTTCGTCAATTAATCTATCGAAAAGAGGAGCAACAGCTGCGTATTCCATAATATGCCTCCTTTATTTCGCTTTCCATTTTGCATCAACAGACATTGTCGTTGTGCCCTCTTTGTTTCCATCGGTTTTATATGAAGTATAGGCATGAGAATATGTGTGATACCTAAAACGGAACGAAATCAAGCAATTAAATGCATCAAATGCAAATGATTGTATCTTTACATTATTAAATTTAATTTCATCAATTATCGATAATTTGTTGTTGATTTTTTGAGCACTTTTGATTATTAATTCTTTTATTACAGTACGGTTAGCTAAATATTTTTGTATCAAAACAGAATGTATTCCATTTTGCATAATTATTTTTACGTCATGAGCTTGAATAACGCTATCAGCGAATTTAACTCCATCAGCCATGCAATATTCATCTATTTCATACTGCATACTGTATATTTTGGCAAAATTCGTTAAGTCAGAAGTCTTGCTGGAGAATATTTTATCTGCAGAAATATAGAAAGGTAATTTGATATTATTGTCGTTATTTATCAATTCATTATGCTTGAAAATATTCTCATTACTATTCATAGTAATCTCCTTTTTTGATAGCTTATAGTTGAAAGATTTAATTTTTCGTAAACAAAGTATATTTTTCGCATTAAACGTTGTATGATGCTTCTACGCATGAAATGAGGAAGAAATGCTTGAAGCAAGTGTATTAGGTACAATTCAAGGAATTACGGAATTTTTACCTGTAAGCTCAACTGCACATCTAACGATAATTCCACCGCTTATGGGTTTTGAATATCAGGGACGGACGATTGATGTATTTTTGAACTTAGGTACACTGCTTGCTATTATGTTGTTTTTTTTCAAAGACATAATTGCTTTAATTGTCGGAATGTTCGATTTTGTAAGAGGAAAAAATAGCGGAGATAAAGAAGATTTTATAACTATATTTTTAGCAAGTTTGCCGACAATTTTTGTCGGAGCTATAGTTGAGCTAATTTTCGATATCGCAATTGATTCGACACTAATTTTGTTGGTTAATCTGATATTGTTCGGTGTAATATTATTCGTATCAGATTTTTCTCCTGAAGAAAAACATCACGTATCCAGACGCCATGCAATTCTCATTGGGATAGCACAAACATTAGCTTTAGTTCCTGGCGTCAGCAGACTTGGGGCGTGTTTATCAATGGCAAGATTTTTGAAATATTCAAGATGGCAGTCGTTTAAATTTTCAATGATACTGTCTGTGCCCGCAGTTGCTGGAGCTTGTACTCTAAAATTAGCCAAAGTATTTGCCGGAAAAATTATCATAAATGATTGGTCATTTGTTCTTATGGGAACTGTAGTTTCTTTTGTCGTCGGGCTTATCGCATTGAAATCAATGGAAAAATATTTGACCAAATTTAGCTATAAGCCACTAGCAATATACAGAATTCTTTTTTGCTTAGCTGTTTTGTTGTTTTAAACATAGTGTTTGTAAAAGACTTAATCTACTGAATTTATACATCTTTCTTCATTATGATTGCAGTTTGATTATCATAATAATTTGCTCTAGTTGAAATTGTTGTGTATCCATTTGATAAATAAAGTTTTTTTGCGAAAACATTGTTTTCATTTACTTCAAGAAATATTGTCTTTGCTTCTAATTTTTGTGCTTCCACAGCGAAAGCTTGCATGAATTTTGTTCCTAGTCCCTTATGCTGAAATTGCTGTAAGACACCTATCGCAAAAATTTCAACTTCATCAATAATCTTTCTACCAATAATAAAACCCTCGTCAGAAATGAAACCGAAATAATCACCGGTTTTCAACATCTTCTCAAAATCATTCTCGCTCCACCCTTGCTCAAACAATTCGCAGTGCATTTGCGAGAGCGATCTGGCGTCTGATATAGATATTTTTCTCATGCAAAATACTTTTTCAAAAACGCAATATATGTTTTTTCTAGATTAACCAAATCGTCAATATTTGTGTATTCATCTTTTTGATGCATTGTTGCATCTGGCACACCAAACTCAATGACATTACAATAATTTTTCATAAATCGACCATCAGAAGTTCCACCAGCTCCAGAAAATTCAGGATGTAATCCCGTTGTCTCAAATATGGCCTGTGCCAACGTATTTTTTAAATTTTCGTTCTCGCAATAATACGCCTCTCCGCTACGATTGAATTTTAAATCAAGATTGTCTTCATTTTGCTGTTGTAAAATTTGTTCTAATTCACTGCTAGTATAATCATCTGAAAATCTTATATTTATATTTGCAGATGACACATCAGGAACCACATTCACAGCATAATTTTTAGTGTATAACAACGTTGGCTCCAGATTAGTTGTAGGAAACTTCGAACTATTCTGTTTCCATTGATATTCTTTCATTTTTGTAATGTATTTACACAGCTTACTCAATGAGTTATCGAAACCAGCAGGAAACGCAACATGTCCTTGTTTTCCTTGTGAAATTACCTCAATATTTATGCTTCCTCTATGACCTAAAAATATGCGGTCGCCTGTTTTATTAATTGATGATGGCTCACCAATCAAACAATTTTCTGGAAATTGCTCATTAAGTTTGGTCCACTCTAACAGAGCCTGTATCCCTTCATATGAACCTATTTCCTCATCGCCAGTTATAAAAAATTCTATACCGCCGTCAATTTCATCAATACATTTTTCTAACGCACAACAAAACGCAGCCACACCGCTTTTCATATCGCAAACGCCACGACCAACGAGTTTATTATCTTTTATCGTTGCAACAAACGGATCTGACTGCCATCCTTCCCCTGCTGGAACAACATCGACATGACCAAGAAAGCCTAACGTTTTGCGAGCGTTCTCCATATGGCGTTTGGCGAAAAGATTATATACAACAACACCTTGTGGAGATGTAAACGGTAATATTTTTACATCGAAATTCAATTTTACAAGAAAATTTTCAATAAATTCAAATATATCTTTTTGTGCTGGAGTTACAGAGTTAAATTCAATTAACTTCGAGCAAAAATCCACAACATCCATTATTGCCTCCAAAAATTAAGCTATCTGCATTGCAATGTTACTATTTGAATTATAATAATTTTTATATGAATTTTCTATATAATACTATTATACAAATGATGACATATTTTGCTCAATTTACATAAAAAACAGTTTAATAGATTCAATAAATTTATCCTTCTACCGTCCTGTGTGGCGGTATGCGATTGCTTCAGAAACGTGGTTTACCGTAATCGTATCATTGCTTTCAAGGTCTGCTAATGTGCGTGCGAGTTTTATTATACGATAATATCCACGTGCCGAAATATGACCTTTATCGACACAATCATAAAGTAATTGTTTTGCTTTCGAATCAACCAATGATTCAAGTTCTTCACCTTGGGCCTCAGCGTTTGTGTGTATTAGCTTGCTTTTATATCTTTGTAATTGAATTTCTCGAGCCGCTGTAACTCTTTGCTTTATTGTTTCTGATTGCTCAGATTTTTCAGATTCAAAATCTGCAACTGTAACATCTGGAATATCCAAAAATATATCGATCCTATCGAGCAACGGTCCTGAAATTTTATTCAAGTAATCTTTCCCGCATTTAGGAGCTTGAGAACACTCATGCCCTGGATGACCTAAATGCCCACAGCGACAAGGATTCATCGCTGCAATCAACTGTATTCTTGCTGGATACGTTACATGGTTATTCGCTCTCGATATCGTAATATTTCCAGTTTCCAAAGGCTGACGCAACGCCTCAAGTGATGATCGTGAAAATTCTGGCAACTCATCTAAGAACAATACTCCACGATGTGCAAGAGAAATCTCACCTGGTTTTGCATTTATACCACCACCGACTAATGCCGGCAATGATGCTGAATGATGCGGTGCTCTGTACGGTCTATCAATTATCAGACCTGCACTGTTTATGCGACCAGCAAGGCTGTGAATCATCGTTACTTCAAGCGATTCTTCTGATGTCATTGGTGGCAAAATTCCTGGAACTCTCGATGCTAGAAGAGACTTACCAACTCCAGGTGCTCCAAGCATAATTACGTTATGACCACCCGCAGCCGCTACTTCTAATGCACGTTTTGCAACTAGTTGTCCCTTGACTTCGCTAAAACAACCAAAATTATTCCTATAAGCATGTGCTTTGGTGTAATCTATTGTAATCTTTGGTAAAATTTGTGTTCCCTTAAAATGATTAATAAGATTAACCAGTGACGTAGGTGCTAAAATTCCACCTTCGCCAGACCATACAGCCTCTTGAGCACACACGTTAGGACAAATCAAAGTATGATTGTTTTTCTTTGCAAACACTGCAGCAGAAAGAACGCCGACAACTGACGTTATATCGCCATTAAGAGAAAGTTCACCAATTGCAACACAATTAGCAATATCTTCTGGTGATAATATTTCCATTGCAGCAAGAACTGCCAATGCAATCGGCAAGTCGTAATGTGTACCTTCCTTTTGCACATCAGCAGGAGCTAAATTAACTGTAATTCTTTGAGCTGGCAATGCTATTCCCATAGCAAACAACGCAGCACGAATACGCTCACGAGACTCAGCAACAGCCTTATCCGGTAATCCAACAATAGTAAACGAAGGCAAACCATTTAGTATCTGAACTTGAACATTTATTTCAATTGTTTTTATTCCCAGAAACGAAACCGTTTTTATGTTTGCCTGCATTTTACTTCCTATTACATTACATCATCAGAATCTTTGCCATACTGGTTTTGCGAATTAGAATTGTTACTTGGTGTGTTGATATCTTTTTGCTTGTTTTTTACTTTTATAAACGCTTTAACTTTAGCTACGCCAGATGTTGATCTAGCTCTTGTAATTACTTCATTTTTCTCAAATTCAGATAACGCAGTTCCGCAAATGTAAACAACACCTTTTACTGTTGTAATATCATAATTTAACGATCTTACATTATCTGCAAATTTCATTGAACTTTTTAAGCGAGCGGTAATTGATCCATCTGAAATTGTTTCACCCGCAGTTGGTGGCGTTTGCACTGAAGTTTCATCAAATATTTCTTCATGAAAACACTTTACATTACGAACGGCATTCATCGCTATAATTCGTTGATCTTCATTTTTCATATAACCAATTACGACGACCATACCATGCTTAACGCAAAGCTCAACTCGTCCTTCAATGTCTTCGCCTGCATTTAATAAAGCCGCATTCACCTTTGCTTGTAGATTGGTATCAGAAATACTACCAGTAACGCCTTCCTCGTTTCCAACCATTGTTGAGCCTACCAAAGCAGCACTACCTAGTGTAATTGTTACAGGATCACATCCTGTTAATGCAAATAACGAAATAGCCGAAATAGCTAATATTTTTTTCTCTGTAAAATACTTCATATCATCCTCTAATAATGTTTACTTGAGTTATATCACTCATTTATGCATTTGGCTATTGTTTTCATTATTATTTGTTTCTTCAGTAATATTTTTTTCTGATACTAATATTTTATATAATTCTGATATTGTGTTCATTACCGATACTCCACTGTTCATATTCAAATCAAGTAATTCTTGAAATGACTTTGCTCCAATTGTCCTCGCCATTTTGATTAAAATTGATGCCGGACTTTGTGGTTGTTCTTTCTCTAAAAAAGTAGCAATTTTATCGAGCAACTCATACGCTTTTGATACACTCAATTCATCGCTTGTATTTTTTATGTCTTCTTCGATTACAATAGGTTTATCTTCGTCATCTTCTTCCGAAATTTCATCAATAGTTTCTACTGGCTCAATTTGTGTCTCTGCTGGTTTTACTGTTTTTAATGCCGTTTCTGTTTCGTGTTTTATCGCATTTAATCTATCGACAATTTTTCGGAAAGATGGAGCCTCGTTGGCATATTTTTCATCCAAGAATTTTTCAAGCTGTTTTATGTAGGTGAAAATTTTTTCGATTAATTCATTTTGATTATGCAAAAAATCATATGACGTTGCCACAAAACTTTTTCTTATATCTTTAAGCGAAATTCCACTAAAATTTTTTATCTGAAAATTATATTGAGCCTGCATTAAATCAGACAAAGTAAATGCACCATGTTCTGTGTCTATTTCCTCTGTTATTTTTATGAATACCAATCGATTTAATATTTTTTCATTCAAATAAACAAATGGCATGAGACGTCGATGATTGTCGTCATCTGTTGGGTATATTTTATCCCAAAATTTTTTGGACATTTCAAGCGTAATTTCTAAACCGTTAATTAATCCTGATAATCCATCTGTTGATATTAATGCTTCGACTAACCATGTAACCAATTGTAAATCTTTTGTTTTGTGTATAAGAAGATCACATATGCTTTCAATAGCTTTTTCCCAATTTGCTTTTTTGATATCGATTTGCCACACACCTTGAGATAGCCTTGGATCATCCTCTCTCATGTATTCTTTTATTTGATCGTAAGAATAATCATAAGCGAGATATTCGCCACATTCTGATTGTTCTGATATCGGCTGTAATAATTTTTCTGTTTCTATCATTCTTGCTCTCCGTTATCAGAGTTAGATGTTTCTAGATCTGGCTCATTGTCTTGATTGTTATTTCCATCATTTAAAGATTGAGCTTCGTTCTGCTTTTCTTTATGCAAATCAGGAGCAAATTTAGGGAAAATAGGCCACGTAATTTGGGTGAATTTATCTCCATCTTTTTTCAATGGAGTTAACTTCATAACAATTGTTGTTTTCGATGTTTCATCTGTGTTTTCTTGTTGCTCAGTTGGTATTTCAAATTTCAACAATACGCCATTTGGATTATCTGTGTCGGAATTCATTTTATGTTGCCCTATCAACTTAAACAATGCCCATTTACCAGTTTGCTTAAATGATGCGGTTACTCCATCACTTTTTAAATCTGCCACAGATATTTGTTGAGGTTTATCATCTGCGGCTTCAATCCATTTAAATGAAACGTCAACTGCATCTTTATTAAAATACAACACATTTTCAGAATTGGAAATTTTTTTGTCATTTATATTGAAATTACGATCGATAACAGCAGAGACGTTTGCCTCCATTGAAGGCTCTGGGCGTGTTTCTAATTTAAATAAAACGAGAGCAGAATTTTCATCATTACCTTTAGAATGCTGTAACCATAATTTTAGGAAAGGCATTGCTTTATCAAGTGTCTCTAAGAAGTCAATTGCATCTTGATTTACATCTTTTGCTTCTTGATGTTTTTTCAAAATATTACGTGCGTTTTTAGCTCCTTTGTCGTATTTCTGTATTAGTATTTCTATATCACG
>Ga0256405_10005148_pt1 | contig 23179 bp, 17 predicted proteins | sample RumenRJG_02DNA_FD_189096 | JGI IMG/M metagenome (GOLD analysis project Ga0256405, IMG submission 189096) | Bovine rumen microbial communities from Lethbridge, Alberta, Canada - RJG_02 | ecosystem: Host-associated > Mammals > Digestive system > Stomach > Rumen | place: Canada: Alberta... | reverse complement strand
TTTTTAAAGTATAAATCAGGGTTCCTGATAAGATACCCACGATTAGTGATGAAAATACTTCCTTAGTAATTAACGCTAATACAACGGCAATTACAGGAGGGAGAATGGATAAAACTCCAACTGATACTGGATCCATAAGTACTCCAAAAATAGTAGAAATTATGCACTGTAATTATACAACTAAATTGAAGTTAAACTGAATATGCTCTTAAATGGTGAAAATGAGAGTTTATGGAAGGTATTTAGGCACTTTCAGAGACAGTCTTTGTGTCCTGTGATGAGGCATTATTTGAGCCTGAATCATTAGAGCTTGAGTTATTTGAAACAGAATTACCTGATGACTCATGCTTGTTCATCTTTTGATTATTTTCTTTGGTGTTTTCCTCAGAGAGCTCTTGCTGAGCCTCAGACATCTTTTGCTGAGCTTCAGCTGCAACTTTCAGATCTTGACCTGATGGTTCTGCTGGAGCATGAGCTGCACTGATTACAGTACGCATCTTTTCTATGGTCTTTTCAGGTGTTGATTCTTTACCAATATCAATATTTACATGACCGTCAGTTATGTATTTGTTTCCATCAGGTCCTGTCTTATATTCATATTGTGGAGATCCTGCGTATGAACCACCAGCTGACTGATGAGCCTGCTCGTGAGTTCTAACCTCAGTGTCACGTGCTTTTAACTGTTCAACCTCAGATTGTTCATCATCGGTTAGGTACTCACCATTCTGCTTTTTACCGTTGTGGTTTTGAGCTGCTTCCTTTTGCTCTTTCTCTTTTGCTTTGTCAGCAGATGACTTCTTTACAATGCTCTTGTCCTGACTGTCGTTGTCATCAACAACACCTGTATCATCAATAGCTTCAGACTTTTCATCTGATCTTATTAAATCAACACCATTCTCATCACTGTTTTCATTCTGAGAGTCGTCATTTACAAGAGGATCTTTTTCTCCTAGAGCCTCTCTTATTGAGGTTACAGTATCAGACAAAGACTGATTCTGATTTGTAGAACCAAAGGAATTAGACAGGTAAGCTTTTAAAGCTTTGCTACGATTGTGTGAGTAAGTATCTTTGTTTTGTGACTGTACACCTTGAGAGAGGGTAACACAGTCATCCTGCAGAGTATTCTGTTTCTTTTCATCATCCTGTCTGTTGCCAACAGCAGATACAGCGATATTATGGTTCTGAAATGATTGAACTTCAGAGCCTTCAATAAAGCTATAGGTTGTGTTAACTAAAGACATAAGATACTCCACTAGGTTATCTTTGTTAACGGTAAGTATAGATCTGAACTTTAGGAAATTTTAAAGTATTTTTTCTGAACTAAACCACATTTTTATCAAGTGAAGTAAATAATGAATTTGTATCTTACAATGATTAGTGGAATGTTAATTATGGATTGCTATCAATTCTTTTATATCTTTAGCGCCACAAAAGTCATATCTTGAGGCGAACTAATACTCAGCAAAAGAGAAAGCTAATAATCTTTATTTGCAACAGATAGTACTAAGTACTGACAGCAGTCTTAATAGAAGATCCGCAAATTCAAGATGGCATTGAGAACTCATTGTGTAATTATAGATAACTCTTTTTTGAATCATCTCTAATTTGTCAATAATTATCCCTAATTAGGGCAAAACAAGAGCTTTTCAAGCTATAATCTTTAAAGTAGGTTTGGAGATAATTACATATGAAAGATATCAGTTCAACAGGCTCATTTGTGGATTTTACTTTAGAGAATTTTGTCTATGTAGATAAAACTGAATATCTTCCACAACTTGTCAAATTAAAGCGTGTTTTTATCTCTCGTCCTCGTCGTTTTGGTAAATCTCTTACCTTAGATACTATTGCCACTTTATTTGAATCAGGTGTAGAGCCTTACTTTAAAGGTACCTGGATTTATGATAAATGGACAGAGCCTACCTATCCTGTATTCAGATTGAGCTTCTTAAATTTAGATAATTTCTCATTAGATGAATTTAAAAGCGAACTAAATTCAAAGATAACTGATTTTGCAAACAAAATCAGTGTAAAAGGTTATGTTGAAAAATCTGAACCAGAAAATTCAATTGAAGGTCTGCTTGAGAGACTAAGAGAAGAGAAGCGTCAAATCGTGATCTTAATTGATGAGTATGACTATCAGCTGACATCGAACATCAATAATGACGACCTCTATAAACAATTCCAACATAAAATAAAAAGATTTTATGCCAACATCAAAAACAAATGGGCAATTAAATTCTTAGGAATTACCGGTGTTACCAGATTAAAAGATGTAGAAATCTTTTCTATTGGTTCTGATATCAACGATATCACTAATGAAAGTGCTTTTTCACAGTTAATTGGCTTTACTCGAGAAGAAATTAAAAAGTACTACATTGATCATTTAAAGCTTGCTGCATCATATGAGAATAACTGTAGCGTAGATGAAGTAACCGATGCTCAGCTAGAATCAATGTTAGATATGATGGCTCAGAACTATGATGGTTACTGCTTTGATGAATTCTATAAAAAGAAAGTTTTCAGTACCTGGTCTGTAAATAAATTTTTTCAAAGTGTAGTAAACAATGAATTTGTATATTTCGATGAATATTGGTACGACAACGGTGGTTTGCCATCTATCTTAGTTAACTATTTAAAAACTCATGAACTAAATATTTTTGAATACTTAGACAAAGATAAGTTCTTAAAAGTATCATGTGATGATTTTAAGAACCCAACAGCTTTAACCTCAATGAATCAGAATGTACTGATGTGTCAGACAGGATACCTAACTTTAAGATCTGATCTTAAAAAAAGCTCTACAGTATTATTAGGAATTCCAAATGGAGAAATCTATAAAGCTTTAAACAGGTTACTAGCAAACAATATCTTTAAAGGGAAAGCTGATGTTACTGACGAGCAAGGTAAGAACTTATTAGAAGACGGTTCTGTTGATGACATCATCAAACTCTTTAACAGTGCTTTAAACACTGTCTCCTATGACGATTATCCAATAGTGTCAGAATCATCAGTACAGAATATGTTAAAGCTTTACTTGATAGGTGCACATCAGGAAGTTCTATCAGAAGTTCATGAATCAAAGGGCAGAGCTGATTTAATAGTTAACACTGATGTTAAAAGAATTGTCTTTGAATTTAAGTACGCAAAAAATGAGACTGAAGCTAAGGCAATGCTTAATGAAGCTGTCGAGCAGATTAAAACACGAGACTATGGCAATATCTTACCTAAAAAGAATGAGCTGTTAAGAATAGCCGCAGTCTTTAATGCAGATCCTAAGGTAAGAGCTTTTACAGAGCATCAGATTGTACCTTAACAAAATTTCTCTTAACTAAATTCTAGGCATCTTTGTTAACTGCGTTATTAAATTATTTTCTTAGCTACCGGTGAGAATAGGAATGAACCTCTATGTGGTTTCGCAATTTTCTGTGCTGAACTGAATTTATTAGAGGTTTGCCTGTCGGCTTACTAACAGGCAAAAGTGAAAATAGAGGTTCAAACCCAAAATAGACAGTTACTGTTTTATCTCTTTTACAGGCACCCAGATCTCTGATCTGTAATCTGTGTTTTGAATATCTCCACAGCTGTACCATTCAATTGAAATGCCTTTTGACAATTCATATTTCTCGTTACCAGGCAACCATTCATTAAAGATCTTTTTATTAGTTGCCTGAAGTGCGCCAGGCATAGGACCTCTTATGGCAAACTTTGCATAAGTTAATGGCTCAATTGTCATTATCTGCATGCTTGAAGGTACCTCTCCTCCTTTATAGATGCCTCCTATCATGTAGGTAAAGGTCTTGTTATCTCCATTATCATCAAAGCAGATGCCAAATTCACCAATTCTGTTGTCTACAACAGCTTTATCTTCAATAGTTGAAGGAGCTTTACTCTTGTGCAGTAAAAGTGGATTTAGATACTTTTGATCGTAATCATCCCATAACTTAGGAATTAACTTATAAGCTTCGTCGTAAGATACGTTATAGCAATAGCCAATTAGCTTTAACTCATTTTCTTTTACAATTGTGTAATCCATATTGTCTCCACCTCTGATATCAATTTTTACATGCATCGGCAGAAAGACTTTTAGCTTTGAAGGATCAGCTTTAAGTTTTAGAGGTGATATCTCATGGAAGCGAATAAAAGCTTTGGTAAAACTCTCAGGTGTGGTGTAGCCGTATTTATATGCTACATCAATGACCTTCATACGATTTGAGATGATATCAAGAGCAGCTAGATAGAGTTTTCTGTTTCTTACGTATTCAGCAATGGTATATCCTGTCATCAAAGGAAATGCCTTTTGTAAATACATTGATGAAACACCAACTTCTTTTGCAAGATCAATTTTTGCAAGATCAATGTTTGCAATATCGATACTATCTATATCACATGAGCTTTTTGAATTGTCATCGCCTTGTTGAAGTTTATCTTCAATCAAAGTAAGAGTCTTGTTAATGCATCTTAACCAATCCATAAGATCCTCTAATATCTGCCAATGACTGTATTCTAAAAATTGCTATAGAAGTGTTCCTGTCATTTTATGACAAAATCTGTCCATTTTATTGAGCGCAATTTTATTCTTGAAATTGAATGGAGTAGAAATAGTAAGAGAAATGAAGCTAAAGTGCTGTCATTAAGATTTGACAGCACTTTTGATGACAATCAGTCTGCAACAGACTTTAGTCTTGGTAGTAGCTTTGTATACAGGTAGATACCTGCAATGATGAGGAAGACACAACCTATAAAACCAATGTAGGCAATGGACAGGTTATCAATTACAAGCCCACCTACCATAGCGCCACCACCGATGCCTAAATTGTAGATGCCTGAATAAATAGACATCGCAATCGCTGTAGTGTTTGGAGCAAACTTGATGATCTCGTACTGATATACAAGGTTGTATGCTGTGATTGCAAGACCCCAGCCAATCAGTACGATGTATAAGGTTACTAGATTGCCTGATGCAAACTTTAATAATAAGATGAACAGGGCAATACCAAAGACTGCAAAGAGGTTGAAGAAATAGTGGTACTTACTAAAGAGCTTTGAAAAGATAAAGCTTCCGATAATACCAATACCGCCAAATACTGTTAAGGCAATGGTTACAGCATTAGGTGAGAGCTTTGCTACCTGTCCTAAATAAGGCTCAATATAGCTGTAGGCTGAATAGTGACCGATGATAGCAATTGCGGTCATCAGGAAAATTCCACCTAAAACAGGATCGGTCATGAGTTTTGGCAACTCTGAGATCTTTAAAGATCCTGAAGCTGGTAATTTAGGGAAGACAATAGTTAAGAGAATAAATAAAATAGCTGAGATCACTGCTATACATAAGAAGGTTGTTCTCCAACCTACATACAGACCAACGATACGACCTAATGGTAAACCTACTACCATCGCAACAGAGGTTGCTGCTATCATCATACTCAAACCTAATGATTTCTTACCATCTGGAGCAATCTTTACCGCTAAAGGTGAAGCTATTGACCAAAAGATAGCATGAGCACAGGCAACACCAATTCTTGAGGTCATTAAAGTAGCAAAGGTTGTAGATACAGTTGATAAGACATGGCTTAACACAAATAGTCCTACAACTGTTAACAGTAACTTCTTTAGGGCAAACTTTGAGGCAATCATCATCAAAGGCAGTGATGCAACCATTACCACCCAAGCGTACACAGTGATAAGCATACCTGCCTGAGACTCTGTAATTGAAAAATCATGAGCAATGTCAGAGAGCAGTCCAATTGGTATAAACTCAGAGGTATTAAAGGTAAATCCGCACACAGAAAGTACGATGAGTGGAAAATACTTAGAGATATTAGACAGTGTACTTGTATGAGTAATATTAGTAGGTGAAATTTGTTTGCTCATTTTATTATTCATCTGAAAATCAAAAGAATTTTCGTGAATGATAGCACTTTGTATTTTGAAAAAAGAAGTGATCTGAAAAAATATTTTGGACTAGGTATTTTGAATTGGATTAGGTAGTTTGAAGTAGACGAGTCTTAGTTTTTATGTTTGCAGGAGTACAAATGAAAAAGCTCAGACAGAGCTGAGCTTTTATATAGTATTCTGTTTTAGATGTGATTAAACAGCATCGTTGAACATAACTGAAATTGATTCATCGTTGTTGATACGACGAATTGCTTCAGCTAAGGTAGGTGCTAATGATACATATCTGAACTTACCTGTAGCCTTGAACTGCTCGGTTGCAGGAATTGAGTTGGTTACAACGATAGTATCGATCACGCTGTTCTTGATGTTCTCATAAGCAGAACCTGATAGAACAGGGTGAGTACCGTAAGCGATAACCTTTTTAGCGCCACGAGCCTTTAGAGCTGCAGCTGCTTTACATAAGGTACCACCGGTATCAATCATATCATCAACGATGATGCACTCTCTGTCCTTAACTTCACCGATTAGGTTCATAACCTCTGAAACGTTAGGACGTGGACGACGCTTATCGATAATAGCGATATCTGCATCATTTAATAACTTTGAGATTGCTCTTGCACGAACCACACCACCCATATCAGGTGAGACGATGCAAGGGTTCTTTAAGTCTAATGACTTCATATCTTCAACGAATAACTTTGAAGAATAGCAGTTATCCACAGGAACATCGAAGAAGCCCTGGATCTGCTCTGCATGAAGATCAACTGTTAAAACTCTATCTACACCAACTGATGATAATAAATCAGCTACAACCTTTGCAGTGATAGGTACACGAGCAGAACGAACACGTCTGTCCTGACGAGCATAACCAAAGTAAGGAATTACAGCAGTGATTCTGCCTGCTGATGCACGGCGTAATGCGTCAATCATTACTAAAAGCTCCATCAAATTATCATTTGTTGGAGCGCAAGTTGACTGAATTACGAAGGTATCACAACCACGAACACATTCATTGATCTGAACATGTACTTCACCATCAGAGAAGGTGTCTACGGTTGCATCAGATAGGTTAGTGTATAGACATTTTGCAATTTCATTTGCAAGTTCTGGTGTAGCATTACCAGAGAAGAGTTTTAAATCAGACATAAATATCTCGATTAGTGATTGAAGAACGTGAGCGTATTATATACAAAATTTTGACGAAGGTCAGAAAAAAATCATTTTGAATTGGTTTTATTGTGTTTTAAAACATGAGAGCCTCAATTTTTCTGATACTAAATTGAGGCTCTTAAAAATTAAGCTGTATGGCGAGCTGTTTCTTTACGAAGTGCAGCTTCAATTAAAGCCTGATTCTTTTCTTTACGCTTTTGTTTTCTTACGGTAAGTACCCAAGAACCAAAAGCAAAGCAGGATACAACGAGCACAATTACAGATGCTAATGCGTTGATCTCGGGTGACAGACCACGTCTTACGCTTGAGAAGATCAGCATTGGTAATGTAGTTGAGTTAGGACCTGCTACGAAACTTGTGATAACCAGATCATCCATTGACATGGTAAATGAAAGTAAGAATGCTGCAACTTCTGCAGGCATAATAGCTGGCAGAATAATCACAAAGAATACTTTCAAAGGACCTGCTCCTAGATCTTTTGCAGCCTCTTCAATTGAAACATCAAGCTCAACAAATCTTGAGCGGATAACTACAGTTGCATAAGCAGAGCAGAAAGTTACGTGGGCAATCCAAATAGTGATCATGCCTCTGTCAGAGAATACAGGAATGATATCACCTAAGGTTACGAATAAAAGTAACAGTGCAAGACCTGAGATCACCTCAGGTAAGATCATAGGTGCTGTCATAAACAGTAAGAAAGCACTTTCACCGTGGAACTTATGAACTCTTACCATAACAAAAGCAGCTAAGGTACCAATGACAACGGAGGCAATAGCTGACATAAAAGCAATGGTAAGTGAAATTCCAACAGCTGTAATGATAGCTGAGTTGTTGAATAAAGCCTTGTACCACTTTAATGAGAACTGAGTCCATACAGTTACCATCTTTGACTCGTTGAATGAATAAACAATCAAGGTCATGATTGGTAAGTATAAGAAAGTCAGTGCTAAAGCCAGGATGATTACTCTGATAATAAGACTTTTAGTCTGTTTTTTTAATATCATTTTAGTAGTCTCCCTTCTTACGCTGTGCCTTAAAGAACCAGATAATAGGAATTGCCATGATAGTTAACATGGTAATAGCAACAGCTGAAGCTAAAGGCCAATCTCTGTTGTTAAAGAATTCCTGCCAGAGAATTCTACCGATAAGAATTGAATCCTTACCGCCTAACAGTTCAGGAATTACGTACTCACCGATTGCTGGAATAAATACCAGCATAGAGCCTGCGATAATACCGCTCTTAGTCTGTGGTACTAAAGCCTGGAAGAAAGTCTTTACAGGTTTGCAACCTAAGTCCTGAGCAGCTTCAATTAAGCTGTAGTCAACCTTCATTAAAGCAGAGAAAAGAGGTAAAACCATATAAGGTAAGTAACAGTAAACGATACCTACGTAAACAGCAAAATCTGTCTGCAACATGTGCATTGGGTGATCGATGATACCTAAGGTCATTAAGATATCATTGATTAGACCGTCCCTCTTTAAGATAGTCATCCAAGCGTAAATACGAACCACAAAAGAGGTCCAGCTTGGCATGATGATTAAGATAAAGAGAATGTTTCTGGTGGTACTCTTTGCTGAGGATAAAGCCCAGGCAATAGGGTAACCAATGATTAGACAGAACAGAGTTGAGAAAGCAGCTACCTGAATTGACTTTAGGTATGATCTCAAATAAGTACCGTCAGGATCTGTAAAGATATTGGTGTAATTTTCAAGATGCAGAATGATCTGCATTGCACCTTCTTCAAAAGTAATAATTGGAGAATAAGGTGGAATAGAGATTTCTGTAATAGAAAAAGAAATCTTGAAAATAATTAAAAATGGGATCAGGAAGAACAGGATCATCCATACATATGGTACGAATATGATTGCTCTTTCTCTCCATGAAATCTTTTTACCAGGGACAAATCTAGGTGGTGGTCTGTGTCCCTTGGAGCTTGGTCTCTTTGAAGAACCAATGCTTACAACTGCCATAATTTGCCTCTTAGAATGTTAATGCAATGCAGGACTCAGGATCCCAGCTTAGGTAAACCTTATCATCCCATGTAGGCAGACCAACCTTGAATCTGTCAACATTAGGCAGTGTAGAGGTAATGATTCTACCTGATGGCAATCTTACGTAGTAAATAGAAATATCACCTAAATAAGCAATATTCTCTACGATACCTGAACACCAGTTGGTTTCCTCTTGAGGCTCTTCATGAGAGATGTAAATCTTTTCAGGACGCATTGCAATTGACAAAGGCATACCGTCGGCAATATCAATATCGTGCTGTAATTCAATTGGACGAGGGAAGTCATTGCAAGCAATGAATGAACCGTTAGCGTTTGATGTGGTTAAGGTACAATCAAACATGTTAACAGAACCGATGAACTCAGCTGAGAAACGGCAGTTAGGGTTCTCGTAGATTTCACGAGGACCACCGATCTGAACGAACTCACCTCTATCCATGATGGCAATTCTGTCAGCCATGGTCATAGCTTCTTCCTGATCGTGGGTAACCATTAGACAGGTAACACCTACAGAGTTAATAATGTCAACTAACTCCAATCTCATCTGCTCACGCAGTTTCTTATCCAAAGCACCCATAGGCTCATCAAGAAGCAGTAAACGAGGCTCTTTAGCAAGTGATCTTGCCAAAGCTACACGCTGTCTTTGACCACCAGATAACTGGTAAGGCTTTCTATCAACGTAATCTTCCATGTGAACAAGCTTTAACATCTTGTCTACACGCTCATTGATAACGTCTTTTGGTAATTTCTCTTGCTTAAGACCAAAAGCGATGTTCTGTCTTACAGTCATATAAGGGAATAAAGCATATGACTGGAACATCATATTTAAGGTTCTCTTGTATGGTGGAAGATCAACAATATCTTCACCATCTAAGATGATGTGACCTGCGCTAGGATGCTCAAAACCAGCTAGCATTCTTAAAAGAGTAGATTTACCGCAACCAGATGATCCTAAAAGAGCAAAAATTTCACCCTCATAGATGGTTAGGTCAACATTGTTAACTGCAGTAAAATTACTAAAGTTCTTGGTAAGCGACTTTATCTCCAAAATAGGTTTTTTATTCTGTTCTACAGGAGAAGCTTTCTGACCTGGTAACTCACCTGGTCTGTGCTGCTGTTTAAAAGTTGCTTCACCAGGTTTTACCTGGTTATTTGCTGATTTTGCGTTTTGAGCGCTAATATTTTCCACGCGCGTAAATCTCCATCTAGAGAAAAACAAAAAGGTTGTTTTTTTTCGCTGATCTTAAATGAAAAGTGATAACAGTCAACATTTATTTTCAGTTACATAGACATTTATTCTTTTTTTATCTTAAACTAGGTCTAGATAATCGTCTAATTATCTGATCTTTATATGAAATTTTTTTTACGATTTTGTTAAAAAAATTGTAATTTTTTCAAAGGTTACTATGCAAAATTACAATAATCTTACAAGAACTCAATTACTCTATGGTTCTAATGAAGAAAATGATGTTGGTAGACAGATTAAATACCTAGGTGGAAGTAGAGTTCTTTTACATTATTCAAGAAATATTAAGAATCTAAATAACCTCTTAGATAAGATTAAGCGTTCGTTAAGATTAACCGGTCTTGATTTTGTGGAGTTAGCAGAAGACGATCTTAAAACTCCAAAAATCGATACCATTTTCAAAGGTATTAGAATTTGCCGTGAAGAGAATGTAGATTTTGTTTTAGCAGTAGGTGGTATCAATGAATTTACCATCTCTAAGTTAATTGCTGTAGAATCTCCTTTTGATGACAATTTCTATAATATCTTTAAAAAAGAATACGACATCGAACAGGCTCTGCCAATTGGAATTATCAGTACCACTATTTGTACAGGTGCAGCTAACTCTGACAGTGCTTCTGTAGCTCACCGTTTATCTGATGGTTCATTGACTTTCTACAGTTGCTCTTCAGATCTTTTATATCCAAAGTTCATCATTTATTCTCCTGAGTTGTGTTTATATGATGACATGTCTTTAGAGAGCAATGTGGTCTCTATTACCTCATTGATGTTGCACCGTTACTTTGCTAAAAACAAAGTAACACTGCTTTCAGATAACATTACAGAAGCTACTTTAAAGACCGTGCTTTTAATGTACAACAAGTTAAAGGATAAGCCAGGTGATCTTGAATGTATCAATAATTTGATGTGGGCAAGTATTACAGCTTATGTTGTGCCTTTCTACTCTTTTGGTGATGATGTATCTGTAGATATCCTCTCAAGAGCAATTGTGAGTGTATTTGACTGCTCAAGAGAACAGGCAGAGAGTATCGTTCTGCCAGCTTGGTTTGAATTTGTACAAAAGAAGCATGCTAAGAAGGTAGCAAAACTTGGTTCATCTGTATTTAATGTCGCTTTAGATTATCAGGATCTTGAGTTTACATCTAAAAACACAGTGATACTAATTAAAGAGATGTTCAAAAAGTTTGGACTTCCTACAAGCCTATCAGAGATTAACGGTGATGCAGCTGATATTGAGAGGATCTTGTATAAAGCAGGATTCCCTGAGATAGGCAATATTGGTAATTATGAGAAGTTAGATAAGACAGATTGTGAGGTGATCTTATCATTGGCTCTTTAATGACCAAAAGATAATTTCCGGAACTTCAGCAATTGTGTTTACTAGATACTAAAAGAGAGCAGTAAAGCTCTCTTTTATATGCAAATCTAAAACGTCTTAGATCTTCTCAACGGTATTCTCTGTAGCATCTGACTTATCTTTATCAGAGTCTTCAGACTTACTCTCTGATGAGGACTCTTCAATCTTACCTTCATCTTCTTTCTTTACATTGTTCTTTTTAATGATCTTGTCGATCTTTAATGCTGACATTGCATCATCTTCTGCTTTCTTTTCAAAGCTTGATGAATCGTCAGGACCAATCTCAATCATTAAGTTGTGTACAAAGCTTAGCATGTCAGTAAAGATACTCATCTCTACGTGTTCACAAGCTCTGTAAAGTTCACCACCTTTATAGGTAAAGGTAATGCCAGGGGCATTCAGGTTATAGAAAGTTGATACCGGAATAGGGCACTCATCTTTCATTGCTTTTAAAGCAACGTCAATACCTACTGGTCTGATAAAGCAGTTGTCATTAGCAGGACACTCATTTTCGATATTGATTTGATGATCATGATCTTTATTGAACTCTTCAACAGCGCGATTGATCTTAATGTAAAGCTCTCTATCTAGAGCAAAGTTCTTACGTAACTGTTGCTGAGGGATAAAGTCATTACCAAAGAAGATCACAACAGATGGTCTTGGTAAATGAGCTAATTCATTTAAACGCTCAATAATGGTCTTGATAATGTCGTGACTTCCAAGATCTTCATTAGTGCACTTCTGAATTAAGCCTTCAATAGCTGACTTTAAGTTGCCTTTATAATGCAGACTTGCTCTGTAGAAAAGATCAGAGAAAGATAAAACTTCAGCTTCTCTAGATGGATTTAAAGGCTCGGTGTCATTTATCTTACAGAAGAAGTTCTCTCTGTCTTCCATGAAGCCTGCGGTCTTCTCAATAGCTGTAGCTGCAATCTGTTTTAAGTTCTCAACTAAATCTAATAGATTTAAGTTAATAAAGGGGAAATTGAAACTTAAATGTACCGCATCAGGGGTATTTGGTGAGCGGTTGTTATATGAATGCAGATAGTTAAAAGTAGGAGCAATCGCTGAATGAGAAATATCTTTAGTGATCTTTGGATTTAACTCAATATCTTCAATGATTTTTGAAGCAATTAAAGTAGGAGAGAAACCTTTAAATGGTAACTCTGTATCTGTACCTTCACCAAAGATGTAGAAACCTGCTTCTACCTTACCCATATTGGCAGTGTAAAGGTTAATAGTGTTCTCGGTAACACCAACAGATTCAGGTTTGAAGCTCAAAGCTAAAGATAACTCAATATCATAATAGTTAATTAGATTATGAATGTAAGGTAAACAGGTTCTGATACCTTCATGGCCATTTAAAGATTCAGAGGTACAAACAAACAACAGATTAGCAGGTAATTCCCATAATCTTTCGGTGTAGTACTTTAATAAGATCAGCATACCGGCAATAGGGGCTTTGTTCTCAAAGCTTCCTAAGCCATAAATGTTCTTTTCGTTTTCTAAATCTTTTAACTGCTTTTCGGTTAAAGACAAGTTCTTTAACTTGATTTTTAAATCATCAGCTTTAAAAGCATATGACTTGATGGTACCGTAAACTTCATTTGATGAGGTATCAGTATTACATAACACCACTAATGTAGGTTTAGTAATTAAGTCACGTCTTACGAAAGCTGTAAAAGAGTGATTCTTCTGATCATCATGAGTAATGAAATTTAAATACTCAGGATGACTCTTAAAATAGGTAAACTCAGATACTGTGTTATAGATTGTGTGATTTATGATTTCATCACCAGAGGTTCTAGTGATGCTAGGAATAGCAATCAACCATTTCAATACGGCTAGGGCTTCTTCACAAAACTCTTTTTCACTTAGCATGATTGATCCTTACTTTTGCTTATCTTACTTTGTCTATTGTTTTGTCTATGTATAAGACTTTTATATTGTCGACTTATACAGAATGTAAATTGTCTGTTTACTTGTTTTCAGCTAGAGCATTCTTATACAGCTCTGTCTTTAAAATATATACCGTGTTCTTGAAAGATTCACGTAATCTCTGTGCTGTAGCTGGACTTCCTGAAGGAAGGTCAACTTTTAGAGGATCAACAGCTCTGCCGTTGATGTGAACCTCATAATGTAAGTGAGAACCTGTTGAATAGCCGGTATTACCAGATTTAGCAATAACCTGACCGATTCTGACATCCTGTCCCTTTCTTACATCGAACTTGGATAGATGCATATAGACGGTGGTATAACCGCCTTTATGGTTAATAATTACGGTATATCCACCACCACGCATGTAACCTGCGTAGGTTACAGTGCCTTCAGCAGGAGCATATACTGGTGTACCGATAGGTAACTTAAAGTCCACACCATAATGAGGTCTTCTGCGCTTCTTAATAGGGTGATAACGGTTTAAGTTAAATGGAGAATTAACCTTTACCTGACCCATGAATGGGAAACGTCTGAAGGTACCTGTAGATGGATGGTAACCATTCTCCTCGTAGAAGATATGGTTCTGTGGGTGACGATAGAGGTTAATCTACCGTATCTGCCTGAATCTACAGAAATTGCAGTCATGCTAGAACCTGAACCGATACCGTTGAATAAAACTCTAAAGTTATCACCAGCACCAACACGCTTAAAGTCAATCTTACCTGAGTACTGATTCTTAATACTTACAATCTCAGAACGGGTAAGTCCTAAACGGGCTGCTGCCTTATCAAAGTTCTCTCCGGCTCTAATTGAACCGATGATTAAGCGTGGTCTGTTAGCAAGATTAACTTTTGACTCTTTCTCTTGAGCAACATCTGCTTCTTTTTCAGCTTCTTTCTTATCTAAAGCAGCTGTCATGGCATCAAGCTTTGCTTTTTCTTTTTCAGCCTTTTCTTTAGCTAACAAAAGCTCTTTTTCTTTAGCTTCTTTTTCCTTTTGAGCCTCTAGATAGCCTGGCATCTGTGTAGCTTGCTCCATCTTTGATTTTTTATTATTTTCAAATTGAGCAAATCTATCTTCTTTAGACATTGCAAAACTGCCATCATCAAGATCACGAGAGAATCTCAATTGTTTCTTGCCGGCAAGAGGAATAGCGATTTCTTGTAAAACGTTCTTGTTATTAACTAAGAACTGGATTTTGTCGCCAACAGAGAGGTTTAAGTTGTCATCGCCAGAGGCAGCCCTAATCTTCTTTAAATCCTTCACATCAAGATTTAAGTAAGTAAAGATCTTAAATAAAGAGTCGCCTTTCTTAACTGTCTGTTCGTACCATTTACCATCGTACTTAAATTCTTTCTTAACTACGATGTTCTTTAGAGCAATAACATCATCTGACTCTTTTTTAGCTTCGTTTTTGCGCTCATCAGTGATGTTCTTAGGTTCCATGATGTTGGCAATGAACTTCTCAGAGTTTTCAACCTCTTTTTTCAGATTGTCATCTGTAGTTACAAACTTCTGACGTTCAACATCCTGATCGTTTGATCCTGTAACAGGCGTATCAGCATCATCTTTAGAGTCGTTAGCTAGCAGTGCCTCAGGAATAACTTCATCATCGTAGTTTTCTTCAGAGCCAGCTGTAGATGAAATCTCAAGGTTCTTTTCAGCTAAAGATTCATCGTTTTTCAAATAAGCCTGTTCGTAACGTCTGTTCTGTTCCTGACGACCTGCGCTTAGAGCTGAGAATGGGGAATAGTTCTCTGGAATTAACTGACCAAATGGCAGTGCCAAAAGAACTGAAATGATACCAACAGAGAAGATTGCAAAGACGTGTTTGCTAGGTAAAGCAATAGCGCCCGTTTCTCTTTCAACGGCCACGTAATCTTCGGTTGCAGTTCTGTTAGTAATCTTAACGTTAATCATAGTCTTAAATAATAGCATATCAAAAGGTGTTGTTTTTAGATTTTTAGCTCACTTTTGAACATATCTTTTAGGATGTTTAATACAATTTGCGCACATGCATTGTATTTATGCTTGATTAGCTTTTACTTAGTAAAATGCTTTGATTTACAGTCAAAGCTGTAAAGTTATGGAATTTTGAAGAGCGTAACACTTTGCATTGCGAAGGTTTGCACGTATCACAGTTTGTCATTTCTTCAATAGCGTGAAATTTTGATAAATGTTTAAATCAAATAAAATTTTTGAGGAAATGAAAATGGATCAGGCTCTTATAACGCTTATCATTCTTGCTATAGTAGCTCTGTTATTTTTAACTGAAATAATACCTGTTGCAGTCTCTGCTTTAAGTGCGACTGTAGCATTAGTATTCTTTGGTATTCTAACTCCTCAAGAAGCTTTTTCTGGTTTTTCTAACAGTAATGTTATCTTATTCTCTGGCATGTTCGTAGTTGGCGCTGCCATGCTCGAATCAGGTCTTGCTCAGACTATAGGTAACTTTATTGTGCGTAAAGTAGGTGGCACACAGCACGCTTTAATTCCTGCTTTTATGGTATTAACTATTGCTCTGTCAGCTTTTGCTTCAAATACTGGTACTGTAGCCTGTCTGTTACCTGTAATTATTGGTGTCTGTCTGTCAGCTAAAATTCCATCAGCTCCAATTTTAATGTCAGTTGCAGTAGCAGCTAATGTAGGTTGTAACCTAACCATGGTAGGTACTCCTCCTAATATGTTAGCTGTAGCTGAAGTCTCACGTGCAGGCCTTGAGCCATACGGTTTCTTTGAATTTGCGCTAATTGGCGCTCCTATTGCTCTTGCTACATCTTTATTTATGTATTTTATAGGTCGTCATATCCTGCCTAAAAGGTCAGCAGATACCGGTCTATTAACCCGACAAATCGGCAATGTAGGTACTAATCGTCAAAGGATCTTGTCTTTACTTATCTTAATCTTTGTGGTGATTGGACTTATCGTAGGTATTCCTGGTCTGTCACCTGCTTTAGTAAGCTTAATTGCAGCTTTATTATGCGTTATCACTGGCTGTATTACTGAAAAACAAGCTTATAAAGGTATTGATTGGGTAACCGTGTTCTTATTTGCAGGTATGTTGCCATTTGCTATTGCCATGCAAAAGTCAGGCGCAGGTGAGTTAATAGCAAATTCAGTAGTGTCAATTTTAGGAGACACTCCTTCAGAGCATGCAATTGTGGCAGTACTGTTTTTAATAGCATGTTTCTTAACACAATTTATGCCAAATACTGCAACTGCTGCTCTTATAATTCCAATTGCTTTGAGTATTGCTAATAAATTACAAGTTTCACCATATGGTGTCATTATGTCTGTAACTATCGGTGCTTCATGTCCATTTGCTACACCTATAGCTACACCATGTAACACCATGATTTTAGGTCCTTCAGGCTTACACTTTAAGGACTATTTAAAAGTTGGCGTTCCAATGTGCATTATTTGCTTAATCTTATGCGTATTGTTAATTCCAATTTTCTGGCCATTTGTGGAAATTTAGATCACAAGGTTTTTGTAAAAGGTTTTGTAATCAAATGCACAAATGAGCTTAAAACAGTAACACGATGTAACAATAAACTATTCATAAAATAGCAATAATCAAAAATTTTGATATAATTCAATCGCTATTTTGGATGAGGAGTCAATAATGAATTCCATTGAGCTTGTAAAGAATTTCGATAAAGATTTATATGCATACTTTGTAAAAGAAATCGAGCGTCAGCACGCAAGCATTTCTTTCATTCCTGATGAGAACAGCACATCACCAATTTGTGCCGCCATCATGGGTAGTGTGCTAGTAAATTCAGCAAGTGCTTTAACCTTAGGTAGAACCGACAATCTAGAGCAGCTGACAGTTTCACGCTTATGCGAATTATTTGATGCTCCTTTTGCAACTGTTAAAACCATTACTATTGAAGCAGCTTCTCGCGTGGTATTTAAGGCATTAACCCAGCGTGGTGACGTGGTGATGTCTTTAGACTTACGTAAGAAAGAGCACTGCAACAGTGAGAATTTAGCTTACAGATTTGTAAACTTCGGTATCGAGCCTGATACCCAAGAATTAAACATGGATGAGATTGAGTCTTTAGCTAAGAAGAACAAGCCAAAGATGATCATCTTCTCACCAGTTAACTATTCATTACATGTTGACTTTGAGCGCTTATCTAAGATTGCTAAAGAGACAGGCGCTTTATTATGGTGTGACTTATCTCAGACAGCAGGTTTAACTGCTGCAGGTGTTTTAGATAACCCAATGAAGTACGCTGATGTTGTTACCTTCTCAACTCATGGCGCTATGCAGGGGCCTCAGGCTGCTGTAATTTTATGTCGCCAAGAGTTATCAGGTCTAATTAAGCGTTCTGAGAACTTAGCAGGTCACAACGGTTTATTATCTCCTCAGTTATCAGCATTAGCAGCTCGTTTACACGAGATGACAACTGAAGGCTTTAAGAACTACTGCAAAGATGTAGTTTCAAATGCACAGGCTTTAGCTGAAGGCTTAGTTGGAGGTGGTATGAAGATCATCTCATCAAAGACAGAGTCTCATCTAGTTATGATCGATGCTAAGAACTGTGCAATTTCAGCTCGTGGTGCTCAGGAGTTATTAGCAGATTTAGGTATTCATGTAAGAATTGCTCAGATTCTAACAAACAATCCTAACATCAAGTTTGATGCTGTTCGTTTCTCATCATTACCTGCAACTACTCGTGGTATTAAGCCAGAGCAGATGAAAGAGTTAGGTAAAGCTATTGGTATTTACTTATCAAAACCTGATGACGAGAATGCAAGAAAGGTTAACAAGATCGTTGTATCTTTAACCTCAACTCTGCCAAATCTTGATCAGAAGTACATGGATCCTGCTGTACGTTCTTTATTTGCTAAAGAGTACTAATTTTTAATAAACCTGGCGGGCATATGCCCGCCTTTTTCATTTATGCATATGGGCAACCCTTCAAAATTCACAGAAGCTGACAGATTCTCTGTAGCTCCAATGATTGATGTTACCAATCGAACCTTCAGACGTATGGCAAGACTCTTAACCAAAAGAGCAATGCTATACACCGAGATGATCGCAGCTCAAGCTATTACTCATGGTAAAGAGCACCTTATTGAACAAGATCCTACACAAGAAAATCCCTGTACTTTACAGTTAGGCGGATCAGATCCTAAAGTATTAGCAGAGGCATGCAAAATCGCTTTAAAGTTTGGCTACAGCGCCATTAACTTAAATGCAGGCTGTCCATCTGATAAGGTTCAGTCAGGTTCATTCGGTGCAATCTTAATGAAGACACCTCAAGTGATTACAGATTGCTTAAAGGCCATGCAGGATGCTGTAGATATTCCTGTAACTGTAAAAACACGTATTGGTGTTGATGAGCTTGACGATTTTGAATACACCAAAAAGATTGTGCAATCTGTCTATGTAACAGGTTCAAGACACATCATTTTGCATGCTAGAAAAGCCTGGTTAAATGGTCTATCTCCTAAAGAGAACAGAACCGTACCTCCACTAGACTATGAAAGAGTTTATGCTCTAAAAGAGGTATTTCCTGATTTAGCAATTACCATCAATGGTGGTATCTTAACTATTGATGACTGTTTAGAACAGTTAAATCATGTTGAAGGTGTGATGTTAGGTCGCGCTATTATGGACAATCCTTATCTATTAGCATCTGTTGATAGTAAGATATATGGTGTAGATGAGGAAGTTAAATCACGCGATGAGATTTTTGAAACTCTGATGGATTTTGCAGAGAAGTTTGTATCAGAGGGTAATAAACTTCATTATCTTGGCAATCACATCATTAACTTCTTTAACGGTTGCAAAGGTGCAAGACGTTTTAGAAATTACCTCTCATGTCATATGCATGAGTTAGGTGCAGGACCTGAAGTCTTTAGAGAAGCTTATAAGCGTATGAAAGAAGCTTAGGAGATCTGTATGGAACTTAGCTTAAAGTCAACAATTAACTTAAATAATGACGTTAAGATGCCTCTTTTAGGCTTACGAGTTTATAAGATGAAAGGCGGTGAGGAAACCTATAAGGCTGTAAGAGATGCTTTAGATGTAGGATACCGCCTAATTGATACAGCACGTATTTACTGTAATGAAAAAGCTGTTGGCAAAGCTGTTCGTGACTCTGGTATTCATAGAAACGAGATCTTTGTAACTACAAAACTGTGGGTTACAGATTACGACAACCCAAGACAGGCACTTTTAGATTCTTTAAAGAGATTAGGGCTTGATTATGTTGATCTGTACCTTATTCACTGGCCTGTTAAAGGTTATGAAAAGGCTTATCTTGAGTTAGAAAAGTTACAACAAGAAGGTCTTTGCAGAGCTATTGGTGTAAGCAATTTTAAGATCCATCATATCGAGAGTTTATTTGAGCATGGCGCAACGGTTGTACCTCAGGTAAACCAAACTGAGATCCATCCTTTGAACACCGAAGAAGAGTTAATGGGCTGGTGTCGTCGTAAAAAGATTGCTGTAGAGGCATACTCTCCATTAGGTTCTGAGGGTAGACTGATCCTTGATGACCCAAGACTTATCTGCATGCGCGATTACTATAAAGCAGCTCCTTCACAGATCTTATTACGCTGGTGCATTCAAAGAGGTATTGTAGCTATTCCTAAGGCAAATACCAAAGAGAAGCTTATTCAAAACAGTGAGCTTTATAATTTCGATATCTCTAATTCAGATCTTGAGACCATCTCAGATATGAATTGCAACGACAGACGTAACTACGATCCTGACAAGATCGATGAAAGACCTAAGGTTATGTATCCTAAGATCGTAGAAGAACCTGATCTGTAATCCACTTCTAAATTAGACCTGTCTCTTGGCAGGTCTTTTTGACGCACGTCAATGCAAACTTTCCTGTTTAACCACACATCTTGTCATTTCTTTTAGCTTTCTTAAAATTATTGTCTTATATGCATATTTTGATAGACAATACGTATTTTTTTTTTATTATCGTGGTGATGCTAGGCGAAAAATAATAATGTCAAAATGTTTGCTATAAAAAGGCTGGATGAGGTATGAAAGTCCCGTTTTGAGAACAATTGTTCTCAAAATAATCAGGGAAATGTCCACGAAATTTATCGCTTCGTTTTGAGTATTTTTCTTCTAACGTGTCCTCTTTTATATAAAACACGGAATTCATAATGATAAAACAAACTCGCGGTGCGTTAAATTTCTTAATTGCATCTTATAAAGCTATCCTGAAGCGTGCGGTAGTTGCTTTTACTGTAGCTTCTCTTTCAACTATTTCTTTAGCTAATGCTGCAACCTATAATCTTGGATCGGATTCCCAATATTATAAAATGAACAGTAATGGTGTTTGGAAAGAAATTTATGATGATAATGATGGTTCAGATACTATCATTAATAATGATCCAAGCTATGGTGATGTAAGAGAAATTAACTTCTTAAGAAATTATAAGGGTAACATGAAATTTACCAATGGGGGTAAATTGAATGTTATGGGTGGAATATTCCATTTCGGAGAGTCTTTAGATGCGAGAAATACTGAAATCATCGCAAATTATATTCAAGATTCAGCAAATCCAACCTCATTAAAGCCAATGATATTTGGTGATCTTACAATTCGATTATGGTGTTCTGTTCTGAGTGTTCCTTTAAAGGCTGATAGTCTTTCTTTATATAGACAAAGCACAACAATATTTAAAGACGTAGATGTCAAAAATCTATATGTAGGTTATCCAATACCAAATTATGATCCTTCACAACATTCTATAGATGCAACAAGATCATATATTACAAACTTAAAAGCAGACAATGCGGTTTATTCTTCAGATTTTGACGATTCTAAAGTAATTGGTTCTATTGCTCATTTAGTTAATGATGAGGTAAACAATTTATCTGTAGGTCCTAATTCATTTTTAATGATCGGTCTTGAACCTAAAAATCAACAAGATTATTACTATATTGAAGATACTGTTGACAGAATTGGCTTAAATAAAGATCCTGAAACTGACGGTGGTTTTAATTCTATACTTTATTTATATGGTGATAAAGGCTTAAAGATCAAAGATGGCGGTGGTATCACTGTTGACGGTAACGTATCAACTCCAAAGGTTGAATCAAATACCGTAACATTAGGTGACTACAGTGCAATTGTTCTATCAAAGCAGTTATCAGAAAATGCTTTAGTATCAGGCAACAATATCCCAGCAATCAGCTTTGCTGATGGCGTATCAGGTATTGTTAAGTATGCTGAGCACTCAAGAATTTTATTAGATTCAACAACCATTAAGGCTGGTTCTTCATATAACATTTTTGGTAAACACTATGCTGTTCCAACAAATGGTTATAAGGGGGCTTTAATTGTTGAGTCAGTAAACGGAAACTTCAAAGCTTACTTACCTCCAGTAGGTTATGGTGTAGGTGGTAACAACTACAACACAGTAGAAGGTGATCCTGGTGATGATGTTGTTTTTGTACCAGGTTCTTTACCAAGTGATGCAGGTGTTTCAAAACCTAGTGCTGGTAACAACGGAAATGCTGGTAATGCAGGTACCACCACTCCAAGCACCCCTGATAACGGCAACAAGCCAGGTAACTCAGGCAATACCACCAAGCCAAGCTTACCAGGACTACCAGGTACAGGTACTATCTATGAGACCTTCACAAGAGGTGATTACACTAACTTAGGTAATACTTTATACGGTCTGTTACACAATACCATCAATGATGCTAATGCAAAGGGCACAGGTTCTGAGTTCTTATCCGCAGTAGCAGGTGAAACCTTCACAGGTGGTAAAGAAGCAGAGCAGGCAGCACGTTTAGGTCAGTTAGGTGGTGTATACCAGTCAGCATTTACCGTAAGCAGCATTACAGATGATATCGTATCATCACGTAACGGTGTAGGTAGTTCAACAGGTTCACTGATTGTATCAGACAACCACAATGGCTTTGGTATCTGGTTATCACCAATGGTAAAGGTAGCAAGCTCAGATGGCTTTGATTCAGATGGCTTATCATACGGTACCAGAGTAAGATTAACAGACTTTGCAATTGGTGCAGATTACACCTTAGATAATGGTTCACGTTTAGGAGCATACTTCCATACTGGTAATGGTAAGAGCACAGGTAAAGGTCTAGCATCACATACTGATGGTGACTTAAAGTACTACGGTGCAGGTTTATATGGTAAGTACAGCTACAATAATTTCTCATTATTAGCTGACGTATCTTATAACAAGATAACCGATGATGTAGATACCGACTTAGGTTTACAGTCATATTCAAGAGCATCAGCAAGTGTTGATACTTATATGGTAAAGGCAGGTCTAACCGGTCAGTACAACTTCAACGTAAACACTGTATCAGTAATTCCACACGCAGGTGTTCGTTACACTACCTTAAAGAGTGATGATTACTCAGTACAGGCAAATGGTCTATACATTGCTAATGTAAAGAGTGACCGCTTAAAGGTAGTTTCATTCCCAGTAGGTGTAACCGTAGAGAAGGCATTTAACGTAGGTCAGTCAGACTGGAAGGTAAAACCAGCTGTTGACTTAGGTGTAAACTTCAACACTGGCGACACAGATGCAAGCTACAA
>Ga0256405_10005146_pt1 | contig 23183 bp, 20 predicted proteins | sample RumenRJG_02DNA_FD_189096 | JGI IMG/M metagenome (GOLD analysis project Ga0256405, IMG submission 189096) | Bovine rumen microbial communities from Lethbridge, Alberta, Canada - RJG_02 | ecosystem: Host-associated > Mammals > Digestive system > Stomach > Rumen | place: Canada: Alberta... | reverse complement strand
CGAGGGATTCTCTACCCGTCCAAAGTCTGCCCTTTTGCACGTAGTGACAGCCGTCCACATCCTTTGCGGGATCTATGAGGTCGAGAAGCGGATTTTCGTCCAAGTGCTTAGGGAGCGGAAGTTGCAGGATGATGCCTGACACTTCGGGATTTGCGTTCAACGACTTTATCGTGTCCGCCACCTCGTCGAACGTGCTGTTTGCAGGAAGACCGCACATAAATGACTTGATGCCGACCTCTTCGCAACCTTTCATTTTGTTGCGAACGTACACTTGAGAGGCGGGATCGTCACCGACGAGAATAACCGCAAGACCGACAGGTCTTTCGAGTCCCATAGCCTTGATTTCTTCAACTTCTTTCTTGATGTTTTGTCTTGTGACGCTCGCCACGAGTTTTCCGTCTAAAATTTGCATAAATGTCACCTAAGTATGTAGATACTTTTATTATAAATAAAAAGTTTTTGTTTTTCAATGGTAAGTTAAAATTTTATTTAAAATCCACTCACACAACACTGTCGGTTAAAACCGTGATTATTTGGATGAGATGCAAGGCATCGTACTTTGGGCAGACAACCCAGTGTACTAAAGCGTACACGGTTGGCTGAACAAAGTGCGATAACACAGCAGGTCGCCAAATAGCGCGGTTTTTTTATTTGATTGAAGTGGTGTTCTTTTGGATAACGTCGTGAGCACCGCCCTCCACAATCGACGTCGCCGACACAACCGTCATTTTGGCGACTTTGTGAAGCTCGGGGATGGTGATTGCCCCGCAGTTACACATGGTGGATTTGACTTTGTAGAGGCTCTTAAGCACGTTGTCTTTGAGAGGCCCTGCGTACGGAACGTAGCTGTCGACGCCCTCTTCAAAACTGAGACCGGACTTTCCGCCGAGGTCGTAGCGTTGCCAGTTGCGCGCGCGGTTGGAGCCTTCTCCCCAATACTCTTTGACGTAGTTGCCGTTGATGTTGAGTTTGTTGGTCGGAGACTCGTCGAAGCGAGCGAAATACCTTCCGAGCATCATAAAGTCGCTGCCCATAGCGAGTGCGAGAGTCATGTGATAATCTTGTACGATTCCGCCGTCTGAGCAGACAGGGATGTATATGCCTGTCTTTTCAAAATATTCGTCTCTTGCCTTTGCGACTTCGATGACAGCCGTTGCTTGTCCTCTGCCGATGCCCTTTTGCTCGCGGGTTATACAGATAGATCCGCCGCCGATGCCGACTTTGACGAAATCCGCACCGCACTCCGCAAGGAAGAGAAAACCGTCTCTGTCCACGACGTTGCCTGCGCCGACTTTCACTTTGTCACCGTATTTCTTGCGTATAAACTCGAGCGTCTTCTTTTGCCAAACGGTATAGCCCTCGCTTGAGTCGATGCAAAGCACGTCCGCGCCCGCCTCGATGAGAGCAGGCACACGCTTTTCGTAGTCAAGAGTGTTGATGCCCGCGCCGACCATATATCGCTTCTTATCGTCGAGGAGTTCGTTCGGGTTCTCCTTGTGCGCGTCGTAGTCCTTGCGGAAGATGATATAAAGAAGATTGCCGTTTTCGTCGATGATCGGAAGTTGGTTGATTTTGTGATCCCAAATGATGTCGTTCGCCTCCGCAAGAGTGGTGTTTTTGTTTCCGACAACGAGTTTTTCAAACGGAGTCATAAAGTCTCTGACTTTCATGTCGGGCGTCATACGGCTGACACGGTAGTCGCGACTTGTGACAAGTCCCAAGAGTTTGCCGTTTGAGGTGCCGTCAGAGGTGACGGCAATCGTATTGTGCCCTTTGAGTTGCACGAGATCGAGGACGTCCGCGAGCGTATCATCAGGTTTTACGTTGCTGTCGGAGACGACGAAACCCGCCTTATAGTTTTTGACGCGTCTCACCATAGCCGCCTCGTTTTCTATAGACTGCGAGCCGTAAATAAAGGAGATTCCGCCCTCTTTGGCGAGCGCGATTGCAAGCGTATCGTTGGATACTGACTGCATAATTGCGGACACGAGCGGAATGTTGAGTTCTATCGCAGGCTTCTCGCCCTTTCTAAACTTCGTAAGCGGAGTTTTGAGCGAGACGTTTGCAGGAATACAATTTTCGTCGGTATAGCCCGGAATGAGCAAATATTCGCTGAAAGTTCTCGATGGTTCTTCAAAATACTTTGCCATATAACGCTCCTAAATAATAAATTTTTTATATGATACATACAAATTTTCTTTTTGTCAAAAGAAAAACGCCAACTTATATATTTTTCAAACAAAAAACTATGAAAGCAAAGACTTTTTGTCATCTCATAATTTTATTTTCGACAACCAAAGTGACGATCGAATTTGACGGCAATGTCACAGTGCTGGTACCAAGCAGTTTTTCTTCTTTCCAATCATAATCTGCCGTTGTTGAATACTGGTATATGGTGTTGAAATTAAAGCCCTTTATTTTAACCTTTTGGGAAGCTCCGGAATTGGTGAATACAATGACGGCGAACTCCGTCTTATCGTCATAAACGAACGCGCAGTAGTCCAAGCCTTTGAGCCCGATCGGGTCGCTTGAAACAAGTTTTACACGTCTCATCGCAGGTCTTATAAATGCCGAATAGTGTTTGACTGCAAAATACCTCTTTGGAAGGGTGATTTTGTATTCATCATCAAATTGTGTGTCTTGGGCGTTCTTTAAGACGTCATAATAGACGAGAGTGCTGTTGTAGTTTTCACTTGCACATGCGAGCCACCAAGACCAAGACGTAGCGTTTAATATCGTTAAATCTCTCGAAATAATTTGACTGTCCAAAATCGCCGTAGTCATCGACAAATCTCTGCCCTCGATCATATTGCAGTATTCGCTTATTGCAACGCTTTTGTCATAATCCTTTTTGTCAAGATGTCGTATGAAGGATTTCCTCGCGGAAACACTGTTTTCTGCGCCGTAGTCGTGCATGGAAATTTCGTCAATACTTTGCCAAAATTCTTTTTTTTCAAATGCTTGTATATATGTACGGGTATTTAACGAATCGTTTTTGTTGCTATCTTTATAAGAACCGGATTCAAACACGTCCATTTTGAAAGAAGTATTCCATTTTCTGTTCCAAAAATTCAGCCTTTCAAAAAACACTTGATAAAAATCCGCGAGATATTCGGGATCATAGTGACAACCTTCTTGATCCGTTGTGTCAAGCGACCAAGCATGTTGAGGCTCGTTTACGGGGCTAATCCGTATTTTTGAGGAATTTTCCTCAAAATACAAGCTGTTTGGCACAATAAGCCCCGTATACAATTTGTATGCGGAAATAATTGCATAATCTGCAAAGGCTTCAAAGCACTCTTGCTTCAAGTTATTCTCGTTTTTATTGTCCGAAAGGCACAAGCCGTTCTTTGTGAGAAGATAATGCGGAGAGTTGGCAAACATGATGATTCTGCCTGTAAGCGGAGCGTTCAGAGCCATAGCGAGCATCTTCTGACTTGCCTCGTCTCGTCCCGTGATAAAGTAATTGTCCGGATTGGAAAAAACCGAATAATCTCCGCTGAAAACCGACGAATCAAAAAAAGATTCCGTAAGTGCGTCTAGGCGTCTTCCGAGAGTTGCCGTGTAGGGACTATAATTTGTATTTTTGTCGTAGGTGCGATAATCCCCGACTCCTTTGTCGTACAATTCTTTAGAGCCGGCGCCAATATTGTATCTGTAAATTTCAAGCCTCAAGCCGTTGTCGCCATAAAGCAAGTCGACCGCCCGTTGTCTGAATTCGTCGGCGTTTTCGCCCTCATACGAACCGATAAACTGCGAGTACCAAGCCGAAGACGCGCCAAATCCTTCGACGCTCTGATATTTCGTGTCAAAATCAACGACAAATCGCACCCCGCCGGCAAGTCCGCATATAGCGTACATTCCAAAAAATGCGCTCGCCAAAAATACGAGCGCAAAAATTGTTATAAAAATGATTTTGACAACCTTATGAGACTTCATTTGTAAAATATTTTTTGTCAATTTGCCGAACTTATCTCAGTTCTTCGAACTTCTCCACGCGCATTTTGAGTCCGTATTTTTTGCGGAGAGTCGCGATCTCCTCCATCATAGGAGACTTGTGATGCGCGTCAATCGCCGCCTCGTCTTTCCAGCGGTCTATGAGAAGCACGGTCTCGGGATCGTCCATCGGAAAGAAGTACTCATATCTTTCGTTGCCCTCTTCCGCGCGGATTTTGTCCACGAGTCCCGACTCCGTCATTTCGCGCGCAAACTCTCTTGCGCTGCCGTCTTTGCCTGTGTAGTAGATGTTTATCGTGACGCTCATCTTACATCTCTCTTATCTTCATGCAAAGGTCGCCGTGACGCTTTTCGTCCGCTTGAACGGATGCGACTTCCGGAAATTTTTCAATCCACGGCGCGTACATATCGTACGCCTTATACTCCTCTTTTGCGACGACTTTGAACACCAACTTTTTGCCAAACAGTCTGATAAGTGCCGGCACGGCTTTTGCTTTCAGCATCTTCGGGCGGAGAGAACTGTCTCCCGAAATCTTCTTGAAGACGGAAGCGTGTCTGCCCTCGTCTGCCGCCATACCTTTCAAAATCTCGGCAAGTTCGGGATTCTTTTTCTCATAAATCTTTGCAATATTGCGATACATAGGCACCGCGTCAAGTTCGCCCTGCTGTGCCGTCCTCAAAAACTTTTCGTCACTAACATTTTTCATATATGCACCTCAAAATTTTGATTTCTCATTGTTTTCGCCGATGATTTCAGGCTCTCCCTTCTCTTTCAAAACTGCGACGAGCCCCATGACGAGCAGCCACACGTAGCACACCGTCTTTGGAATCATCATCATTCCGAGCGCGGTCACGAACTTCGTGCCGACGACGGTCACGGCGTAGAACGCAAAACTCAGCGTGATTGCAAGCCAAGCGAGCGAAAACCGCTTGTCGCCATTCTCTTTTGCCCAAATGAATGCAAGCACGACCATAAGCACGCCAAGCACAAAGAACGGAATATTGCGCCATATTCCCCAAAGGTACGGCGCGTCCGCACTCGTCCACTCGTTCATCGGCAACGCGCAGAGGACGATCCTTACGGTCGCCAGCGCATACACGCACACGTCGAGCGCAACGTGCGTCTTTTTGCCGTAGCGCAGGCGGAAAAACCAAAACAGAAGCACGTAAAACACCGTCATCGTAATAGACGTGACAAGTTTGCCGATGCCGAGATACGCCACGATGTTTTCACCGCCCACGCCCCAAGCGTTGAGCATACGCGGTACGAGATGAAACGCGTCTCCGAACACGAGCAAAAGCCCCATAATGCCGAACACGACGAACGACTTTCTGCCGCTTGCTTTTGCAAGTATAATCAATGAGATGACAAGCCCTACGAGGAGATACAATATCTCAAACGCAGGCTCCATAATTCTCTGCATATCCGCCTCATTTTTTATGATACATAAAAAACGGTTGAAAATCAACTGTAAAACGCAAAAATACGACTGATTATTGCGCCGCTCGAGATTGTGTGTTATAATTCTTTTGAGGTGGAATATGGAATACAGAGTTTTTGACGACAAAATCCTCGTCCGTCTTGACAGAGGCGACGAAATCACGGCTTCGCTTTTAGATGTGGCAGAGCGCGAGCATATCACTCTTGCAAAAGTCCAAGGCATAGGCGCGGTCGACGACTTCACCGTCGGCGTTTTTGACCTTGAAGAGTCAAAATATCGCCCCTTCCGATTTGACGGCAACCACGAAATCAACGCCCTCGTCGGCAACCTTACGACCAAAGACAACAGACCGTATCTTCACCTGCATATCACCTGCACGGGACTTGACGGCAAAGTCGTTGGCGGACATCTATTAAGCGCAAAAGTCTCCCTCACCGCCGAGATTTTCATAAGTCTTGCAAAAGGAGAGGTTGACCGCGCTTTTGACAGCGACCTCTCGATCAATCGAATAAAGTTTTAAAGGAAGTATTACAAAAAACACGCTCAAACGAGCGTGTTTTGATTTTCGTTTTCAGTCCGCAAAAACGAGTATATCGTCAAGCTTCAGACCGCAAATTTCCGCATAGAACAAGAGATCGTCAATAGACGGCTCGCTTCTTGCGTTCTCCCAGTTGGCGACCATGCTCTCGGACACGTTGAAAACTTCGGCGAGTTCGGATTGTGAAATGCTATTGTCCATATCAAACTTGCACCCGTCGCAATTTGTGCCCTCGCAATCTCCCTTTTTCGTCCGCAATACAAAACACACGTAGCGTCTAAGCGCAATATTGTCTGCGCGCAAAAGTTTCAAATTTTTGCCCGTCCTCACCCAATCCACGAATTTTCTTTCAATCTTTTTCATAACGATACCTCTTCCTATAAATAACATAACACCAAACCTACGTTTTGTCAATTTTGAAACGCGTCGAAAAGTCGAGAATAATGCAAAACATTATTTTGCAAACGGTTGACAAATCTTTTTTTGACTACTATAATGTCTATGCTATCAAGAGATGTACCATTAGCCCAGCTGGATAGAGCGTCTGGCTACGGACCAGAAGGTCAGGGGTTCGAATCCCTTATGGTACGCCAACCACCTCAAACGAGGTGGTTTTTTTATGCGTACCATAAGGTCTTCCGCGACTTCGTCGCGCGGGCTTTGCCCGTGAACCCCTGACAAGTCAGGCTGCACGCGATTGACTTCGTAGCAATCGCTGTAAGGCGAATCCCTTATGGTACGCCAACCACCTCATACGAGGTGGTTTTTTTATAGCATACCATAAGGTCTTCTGCGACTTTGTCGCTCCACACAAAGCGTGGCAACCCCTGCCCTACGGTCAGGCTGCACGCGATTGAAACTTTGTTTAACAATCGCTGTAAGGCGAATCCCAATGGTACGCCAACCACCTCAAACGAGGTGGTTTTTTTTATTGCGTATCATAAGGTATTCCGCGACCCTGTCGCAATCTACAATTTACAGCATAATGCTTGAATTTGCACATCTAACGGCATTTTGTCATTCAAAAAATCTGCAAAATGGCAAAAACGCTTTACTTAACTAAATTATTGTTGTAAAATATGCACAAAGTTTCATTTAGGGGAAAATGATGGAATTATACGAAGTTTTGAACAGTTTGAAGAATACGGAAGAGTTTAAAATCTTCTTTGAAGATATTTGCACACCGCAAGAGATTGCCAATATGAATCAGCGCATCGAATGCGCCGTTATGCTCCAAGAGGGCAAAACCTACACGGAGATTATTGAAAAAACCGGCATTTCGTCCGCTACGCTCAGCAGAATCTCCAAGTGTATCCAGCACTCGACTGGCGGTTTTTCCACCCTTCTTCACCGCTATTACGAACAAAAATAGTTTTAGTTCTCGCCCTTCACAATTTTATGACGATAAAAAAGCACACCCTCTCGGCGTGCTTTTTAATTTCGCTCTCTATCCCCGCCGTTACGCAACGACCCTCGTTGATTCGAGTCCAATTGTCTCCACCAAATCAGGCACCGCGCCATTTGGGCGCACTAAATCGTACCTCGCACGCCGCCACCAAGCGAGAGATTGTGCGAAACGATGCTTGTGCTATTTTGAAACTGTTTCGTTTAGCAAACAATCTATCGCGCGGTAGAGCGAAAAAAATTGTGTCGTTATAGTCGTGACTTTGTGCAGCAAAGCCACACAAAATCGGCACAATTTTTGAGCGGACAGTTGGATTGGTGTTGCAAACAACACCGTCCATCCGCTGCCGCCGAGGCTATGACAGTTGGTCGGATGATTGTCTATGCAATCATCGTCCTGCCCTCTGTCGAGGGACACTCACACCACTTGCAACCGTGCCTTACGACACTTTGTTTTCTTCCGCCATCAAATACCTGTGCAAGCACGCATTTGCTGTCAAAAGAAAAATCCAAGTCGTTTCTCGACTTGGATTGCAAGTGGTGGAGACAGTTGGACTCGAACCAACGACCTCACGGATGTGAACCGTGTGCTCTAACCAACTGAGCCATGCCTCCAAAAAATTTGCCATCCAAAAGCGGATGGCAGATTGTGTGCAAGATTATGCTTTGTACATTCTCTTACGTGCTGCTTCCGCTTTCTTTTTGCGTTTTACGGATGGTTTCTCGTAAGCCTCTTTCTTGCGGAGGTCACCGATGATACCGTCACGGGCGCACTTTCTCTTGAAACGACGGATTGCGTTATCGAGTGATTCGTTTTCACCGACTTTGACAGTTGACATTTGATTCACCTCCTCGGAATTTCGTACTTTCTAATTATACACAAAAAAAGGTTGATGTCAAATCATTTTTCATTTTATTGCCTCAAAATCACAAAATTTGCGTTTTATAGCTGTTTTGCACTATTCCAAGCGTTGAATCGCGAGTTTCAAGGCGCACGATTTTGGCTCTGCAAAATTTAAATTGAAAAGCCCTCGGCGTGTGCCAAGGGCTTTCTTTGTTTGTTGTGACGAAAAACAAATTATTGTTGTGCGTCAAGGTTTGTCCAATGCTCGAGGTCGAGAGCGATGCTTGCGTTGCCATACGTCATTGTAGCGGTGCTATTTGTCGTGACGCCGTCGGAAACGTTTTGCAAAGTGAAAGACTCAACGCGTCCGTCCTTTGCCGTGGCAGTATAAACCGTTTGTTCGTTGCCGCTCGAGATCGTGAGATTCAGCGTACCCGTGCCCTTAAAGCCGTCCTTCGTCGCCTTGCCCTCTTCGTGCATAGAGCACGCATACGTCGGATTTTCAAAGAAAGTGTTGTACGGGACTTCGTATTTTAAACTTTCAATCAACTGATCGTCATACCCTTCTTTGTCGATTTCCATATAGTTGCCGTGTCCGTCAACGATGTTTGCGACGTAATATTTGCCGTCTTGCGTGAAATAAATGGTCGTAAGATTTGCGTCTTGACGCATTTTCTTCGTTCCGTCAACTTTCAAAACGAAAGTATAGTCGCCTTCCGTTATAGTCATGACGTAGTTGTCGCTTGCAAATGTATTTTGCAAAAACTCATCGCAAATCATTTTTGAGCCGTCATAGTCCGTTGAGGACGCTTCCGCCTTTGTATCGAGATTGTCAAGATTGATATTGCAGGCGGTAAGCGCAGCAATAGACGCGATGATCACGGCTATCGCCAATGTGGCGATCAAAATTCTTTTTTTCATGTTAATATCTCCTTAAACGTATATTCTAACGTATGCAAAAATCAAATTTTCACAAAATGATTTTTGACATTTTCAACCGAATTATGCACCAAAACGGCGCAATAGTCAAGCAATAAGGGCAAGAATGCGCTTGCGCGCACAAGCGCGCGTTTTGCACTGTATGTCGCCAAACTGTGCGCAATTCTTATCACCCTATCGCAATTAAAACCGCTCAGGTTGGATGAGATACAAGGCATCGTGCTTTGACGAGGCAACCCAATGTACATAATCGTACATGGTCGACTTGGCAAAGTGCGATAACGCAGCAGGTCGCCAACCTGTGCGGTTTTAGCACATGGTGTCAGAGAGTTTGCGTCCCCCAAGTATATGAACATGCAGATGATTCACCGATTGACAGCCGTTTTCGCCCTTGTTTGACACAAGTCGGAAGCCGTCTTTGAGCCCGAACTCGTCGACATGCGAGGACACCCTTTTAACGCATTTGGCAAGCGTCGCCGCCTGTTCATCAGTCATTTCGCAAACGTTTGCATAGTGGTCTTTCGGAATGAGCAAGAGGTGGACGGGTGCTTGCGGATTGAGGTCTTTGATGACGACGCAATCGTCGTCCTCATAGAGTTTTGTCGATGGGATTTCTCCCTTTGCTATCTTGCAAAAAATGCAGTTGTCGTCGTACATATTTGACTCCTTAAAAATGAATTTTCACACACTTTGTGCGGTTTTGGTGAGAGTGGAGTGTGAAAAGTGGAAAGTGGAATTGTGGAAGAATTATATTATATCCTGTTATTATTATATTTTTTCCTCAATTCCTCATTCCTCATTCCTAATTCCGAATTCCTCATTCCTCATTCAAATAGTGCTTTCAAGCATCAGTCGAACATATTGCCGAGATCCCCCAGCACCGACGCGTCGCAAACGCCGTCTTTGTAGAAGCAGATAGGAACTATCGTGTAGGCTCTGCCGTGAGAGCCGAGTTTTGAATAGACTTTTATATAAGTCTGCGTGTGCCCTACCCACACGCCGTTCTCCTCCGTTTCAAAGAGGACGCGCACGGGAAGCCCCAGCTGTTTGTTTAAGTAGTTGCCAATGAGTTCTTGTTTGACTTCGCCCATACGCTTTGCGCGGTTTTCGAGAATTTCCGGAGCGAGCGGTTGCATACGCCCGGCAACAGTACCCTTGCGAGATGAATACGGAAATACGTGAATGTCCGAAAACCCGACTTTTTTGGCGAATTTGATTGAGTTTTCAAACTCTTGTTCGGTCTCGACCGGGTAGCCGACGATAATATCCGTCGTTATCGCCGCGTTTGGATAAAACTCGCGAATAAGGCGGACGGCAGAATAATATTCGCTCGTCGTATAGCGCCTGTTCATAACTCTCAGCACGTTGTCGTCACCGCTCTGCAATGAGAGGTGAAAGTGCGGGCAAAAGAGTTTAATGCCTTTTGTGGCTTCCAAAAATTCGCGGTTTATGACTCCGACTTCAAGAGACCCGAGGCGAATACCTATCTTTGTGTATTTTGAGAATTTGGCGAGCAGTTCCGTGAGGCTTGTGCCTGTGTCCCTGCCGTATGCCGAGAGGTTGATACCTGTGACGACCACCTCTTTGACGACGTTAGACACGCTGTCCATCTCGCGGAGTATGCTCTCCTCCGAGCGCGAACGACTTCTGCCTCTGACGTAAGGAATAAGACAATAACTGCAAAAGTTGTTGCAACCGTCCTGAATCTTGATGAAGTGACGAGTGAGCAGATTGACGACTCCGTCGTTGTCCTCGAATTTGCTGCCGATCGAAAAATCGGACGGATTGAAAATCTTTTCAAAGACCTCTTTGTCGCCCGTATACTCTTCGACTATTTTGCGGGCAAGACCGAGTTTGTTGTCGGTGCCGGCTATGTATTTTACGTTGTCTTTTGCAAACTGCGCGAAGTTGTTTTGAGAGGCGCAACCGCAAACGTATATCGTGGCGTTTGGATTGACCTTTTTTATACGCGTGACTGATTGGCGGGATTTTTTCTCGGCTTCCGCCGTGACGGCGCAAGAGTTAATGACGTAGACGTCGGCGAAGTCAAGCCCTTCGGTGATTTCAAAACCGGCGGTCTTGAAGACCGCGAGCATAGCGTCCGTGTCATATTGGTTGACCTTGCAACCGAGCGTAAAAATCGAGATTTTTGGAAGTTTAGTCATAATCGAGTTCACCGAGTTTATCAAGTGTAAGAGCCGAAAGCACGATAGACGCCGTCTCCGCACGCAAAATCCGCTTGCCGAGCGTGACTACGCTTGCTCCCGCATACTTTGCCATATCTACTTCATCCGGCTTAAATCCGCCTTCGCTGCCAACGATCAAAGCAATATTCGAGCCGATTAGATTGCTTGTTTTGACAGAATTTTGCTTTTCTCCCTCGTATGCAAACAGCACCTTGTCAAATGCGCGGATTTCCGCCAAGACATCATCGAACGTATGTAGCGGAGCAATCTCCGAAAGATACGCGCTTCCACATTGTTTTGCGGCTTCGAGAGCAATACGCTCTCCTCTCTCTTGTGAAAATTTGCTTTCCGCAGAGTTTGCGGACACGAAAGGAACAACCTTGTCCACGCCGAGTTCAACCGCCTTTTGAATGACGAAGTCGAGTTTGTTGTTTTTGAGAAGTCCGGCGTACAACACGAGGTTTACGCCCTTTGAATCCACGCGCTTTGCCTCGTCAATTCTAAGTGTGGCTGAGTCTTTGCCGATTGACGCTATCGTGCAGTAGTTTTCCACGCCGTCGTTTGCGCACACGATAGCCTTATACCCCACCTTGTAGCGCAACACTTTCGTCATGTGCAAAAACTCATCACCCGACAAGGTGATTTTGTCGCCGAAGACGGCGGAACTGTCAACGAAGAATCTGCGAATTTCCAATCTTTCGCTCCAAAAAGTTATTCACTTATTATTTTATAATAAAATCCACAATAATCAAGCAAAAACACAAAAAATATACACAAAAATGAGGAATGAGGAGTGAGGAATGAGGAATTGCGGATTAACCTAGAAAATATTCCTGGCTTTCAATCTATTCTTCCTCAACTGAGAGGTTGAAAACCTCGAAAATTCATTGAGCATACAAGTTATACGAAGTATGCGAAGATTAATTGAAAAAGCACCCTCAAGGGTGCTTTGAAGATTCATTGAGCAAAGCGAAAATTCACTTGATTAAGCGCAAGCGAATTATTCGTTGCGCTTAATCAAAAGTGCGTTCCATTCATCGAGGTTCTCGTGCCTTACAATTTTGAAACCTGCTTCTTCATAGCATTTTACGACTTCTAGAAGACGCGGGTCAATGATACCGCTGAGGAGAATTTCACCGCCGTCGTTCAGGTGCTTGCCGATAGACGCAGCAAGGCGCATAAGTATGTCCGCCGTGATGTTGGCAAAGATAAAGTCGGCTTTTCTTTCGCCTGCGATGAGGTCCGCCTGCTCTATCTCGCACTCAACGCCGTTTTGCTTTGCGTTGTCGATGGAGAATCTGACGGCTTGCTCGTCTATGTCGCACATATACACGCTCTTTGCGCCGAGGAGACTTGCCGCGATGCCGAGGATTCCGCTTCCGCACCCGACGTCGATGACAGACTTCCCTTTGACGTCCATAAGGTCGAGGCACATTCTTGTCGTGGCGTGCGAGCCTGTGCCGAACGCCATACCGGGATCGAGGCGCATAACCTTTTCGCCTTCTTTTGCGTCGTACTTAATCCAAGTAGGCACGATGGTGATATTGTCGGTGACGATAGGCTGATAATACTTTTTCCACTCGTTCTCGTAGTCCGCCGCGTCAATTTCGCCGACGACGATTTCGCCGTATTCAAGACCGCCCGCTTCTTTCATTTCGGCAAGGCGTTTTTCAAGGCGTTTTGCAAAGTCCTTGTCGTCAACACTTGCAATCGTCGAAACCTTGACGTCGTCGCCTTGAAGCAATACGCTTTCGTCGACGTAGTCCCAAATGACGTCCGATTTCACGAGGTCGAGGAAGTCCTGCTTGTCGAGGATAGTCACACCCTCCGCGCCCACGTCAAACATAGCGGAAGACACGAGTTCTGAATCTCCATGCGTTGTGTTTACGGTGATGGTTTTGTATTTCATATTTTTCCTTTATAATAAGAATCGCAAGTTTAAACTGCGATTCTATATAGTTTAAGTATCGTTTTATTATTTGCTCACTACAGTTTTTGCAGCGTCTTCATAAGCACGCTTGCGCGGATATTGCTTTTCTTCCGAAGTTTCAGCGAATTTTTTCAAGAGTTCTTTTTGTTCCCTTGACACGCTCTTCGGGACTTCTACAGACACCTTTACGATGAGGTCGCCCTTGTCGTTTCCGCGGACGTTCTTGATGCCGTGATTCTTGATTTTAAATTCCGTTCCGCTCTGCGTTCCGTCCGGCACTTTGAGTTCGTGCGTGCCGTAAAGGGTCGGAATTTTAAGAGTCGTACCGAGCGCCGCCTCGACAAAATTGATTGGCACCGTCATGTAGAGGTCGTTTCCGCTTCTCGTAAAGAGTTTGTGCGGAGCGACTCTCACTTCGACTACGAGCGAGCCGTTCGGACCGCCGTTCATGCCTTGATGACCTTCGCCCTGATAGGTTATGCGCTGACCGTTGTCAATGCCTGCGGGGATATTGATTTTGACTTCCCTCGTCTTTTCAAATCTGCCTTGACCGCCGCAAGATTTGCAGGTTTCGGTGATGATCTTGCCCTTGCCCTTGCAGTCAGGGCACACGGAGTCGGTTGAGAATATGCCGAAAGCCGTGCGTTGAGTCTGCTTGACTGAACCGCGCCCTCCGCACTTGGTACACGTCTTAAACGCCGTGCCGTCTTTTGCGCCCGTGCCTTTGCAGTCGGGACAATTTTCAACGCGCTTGATGTTGACGATGCGTTGCACGCCGAACGCGGACTCGTTGAAAGTGATGTTGACAGCCGTCAAAATATCCTTACCGCGCATAGCGGAATTGGCGCGCGAAGACGCTCTTCCGCCGCCTCCGAAGTTCTCGAAAATCGACGAGAAGATGTCGTCCATATTGAAGCCGAATCCACCGCTTTCACCTCCGAATCCGCCGAAACCGCCCGCTCCCATTTGCGGACCGTTCTCGTCGCCGTACGTGTCGTACGCCGCTTTCTTTTGCGGATCTGAAAGAACGTCGTAGGCGTGGTTGATCTCCTTAAACCTCTCTTCCGCCTGTTTTTTTTCTTCGTCGCTCGCCGTAGTATAGAGATCGGGATGATACTTCTTTGCGAGTTTTCTGTATGCGGATTTAAGATCGTCTGCGGAGGCGTTTTTGTCAACGCCGAGTATTTCGTAATAATTCTTTGCCATAAATTATACCTTGGAGCAACGGCTTTTACCGTTGCTCCAAATGTTATTCAATGTGGAATGTTGAAAGTGGAATTATGGATTAAATGAAAGTTTCAATTCTTCCTCAACTCCACTCTCTCTGATTTTGCTTTGCCAAATCAGTCAACCGTTCCGTTTGCACCGTCGCCGTTTGGCGCTTGATAGTCGTCAGGATTGATTCCCGCCGCCTTTGCCGCTTCGGCTGCCGCTTCAGGATTTTGTTGATAGAACTTTGTGAAGATCGGATCCGTCACTTTGGTGAGTTTTTCAACGAGAGCCTTGACGTCCTCTTCTGTTTCAGCCTTTTCGAGAGACTCGCGCGCTTCTTTCGTTGCGTCGGAGATAGCGGTCTTGTCTGCCTCTTCGATCTTCTCGCCGTTTTCCATAACGAACTTGTCTACCGCGAAGATTAGTTGTTCCGCGCCGTTCTTTGCGTCTACGACCGCTCTGCGCTTCTTGTCTTCTTCAGCATACTTTTCGGCGTCCTTGACAGCCTTGTTGATGTCGTCTTCGGTGAGGTTTGAAGAAGCGGTGATCGTGATGGATTGAGACTTATTGGTGCCCTTATCCATAGCCTTTACGGACACGATACCGTTTGCGTCGATGTCGAACGTGACTTCGATTTGCGGGACTCCGCGAGGTGCCGGAGCGATGCCGACGAGTTCGAATCTGCCGAGAGTCTTGTTGTCGCGAGCAAATTCTCTTTCACCTTGCAAGACGTGAATGTCAACAGACGTTTGATTGTCCGCAGCGGTTGAGAACACTTGAGACTTGCTTGTCGGGATCGTCGTATTTCTGTCGATGAGGCGCGTAAAGACTCCGCCGAGCGTTTCGATGCCGAGTGAGAGCGGCGTGACGTCGAGAAGGAGCATATCCTTCACTTCGCCCGCAAGCACACCGCCTTGGATCGCCGCGCCGAGTGCGACGCATTCGTCCGGGTTGATTCCCTTGTAAGGATCCTTGCCTGTGATGCGCTTTACAGAATCATAGACTGCCGGGATACGAGTGGAGCCGCCGACCATAATGACTTTTGCAATGTCACTGTAGGAAAGTCCTGCGTCCTTGAGGGCTTGTTGCATAGGTCCGACCGTCGCCTTGACGAGATCTTCCGTGAGAGCGTCGAATTTTGCTCTTGTGAGTTCCATATCAAGATGCATCGGCACGCCGTTGTTCATAGAGATGAACGGGAGTGAGATGGATGTCTTCGTGACGCCGGAGAGGTCGATTTTTGCCTTCTCTGCCGCTTCCTTGATACGTTGCATAGCCATCTTGTCGCCGGAGAGGTCGATGCCGTGGGATTTTTTGAATTCCGCAACGACGTAGTCCATAATACGCTTATCGAAGTCGTCGCCGCCGAGACGGTTGTTGCCGGAAGTTGCAAGCACTTCAAACACGCCGTCGCCGAGTTCGAGGATGGATACGTCGAACGTACCGCCGCCGAGGTCGAAGATGAGGACCTTTTGGTTTTTGTTTTCGTCCTTGTCGATACCATAAGCGAGTGACGCAGCCGTTGGCTCGTTGATGATACGTTTGACTTCAAGACCTGCGATCTTGCCTGCGTCCTTCGTTGCTTGACGTTGAGCGTCCGTGAAGTATGCAGGAACGGTGATGACCGCTTCAGTCACCTTTTCGCCGAGATATTTCTCTGCGTCGTTCTTGAGTTTTGTAAGGATCATAGCGGAGATTTCTTGCGGAGTGTATTCCTTGTCCAAGATTTTAACCTTGTAGTTGGAACCCATTTCTCTCTTGATAGAAGAAACTGTTCTCTCAGGATTTGCAACCGCTTGACGCTTTGCAATTTCGCCGACGAGTCTCTCGCCGTCTTCTTTGAATGCTACGACCGATGGGGTCGTTCTCATGCCTTCAGCGTTTGGGATGACGACTGCTTCGCCGCCTTCCATAACTGCGACGCATGAGTTTGTAGTACCGAGGTCAATACCAATGATTTTTCCCATATATAATCTCCTTTTTCCCTTTCGGGAAGAAACAATTTTTTTTTGATTTTATTTCGTCGTTTTACGCACGACTGCGAGATGTTGGCTTGATGATTTGTTTCAATATCAAGGTTTTATCCTTGCGTTTTGTGTGTTTTAAGTGCTTGTCTATTCAAAATAGCCGACTTTTACGTTTGCAGGGCGCAACAGTTTGCCGCTTATCGTATAGCCCTTTTGAAGCACCTGAATGACTTTGCCCTTAAACTCTTCGGACTTTTCGCGCTCTATCGCGTTCATAAACTTTGCGTCAAAGTCTTTGCCGTCCGCTTCAATCTCTTTTAGACCGAATCCGCTAAGAGCGTTTAGGATCTGCGTCTCCATCATATTGAAGCCCGTGAGTGCCGCCTCGTCTGTCAAATACTTCCTTGCGAGGTCGCAGTTGTCAAGCACCGTCAAGAGTTTTTCAATCACCATAGACTGTCCGAACGCACGGCTTTCTTCATAGACGTTTGCGTTGCGCTTTCTGAAGTTGTCAAAGTCCGCTTGAAGTCGTTGGGCAACCACCTTGCACTCGTTTGCCGAGGCAAGAGCCTCGCCGAGTTTTGTCTCGAGGAGCGCGATATACTCTTCGTCCGTCATCCCTTCTCTCTCAAGGCTTTCAGCCTGTTTTGTAGGCTGTTCGTCTTCGAGATTGATACGAGTTGCAGCCTGTTTTATTGGCTGTTCGTCTTCGAGATTGATGCGAGTTGCAGCCCGTTTTGTTGGCTGACCGTCTTCGCGACGAGCGTAGTTTTCCGACTCAAACTCCGCGGTCATATCAACCTTTTCGTCTTGTTGTTTTCTTTTTTGATCTTTCATTTTATGCCTCGTCGTCATATCCGTCCCCGAGCGACTTCCCGTCGCCGAGTACAGAATTAAACATTTTCTTTACGTAGTCGAGCACGCTGATGACCTTCTTGTAGTCCATACGCTCAGGCCCTATGACGCCCGCTCTGCCCTGCACGTCGTCGCCGACTTTGTACGCTGCCGTGATGATTGCGCATTTGTCCACACCGCTGTCTTCCTTGCCTATGCGGACGGTAAACTCAATCGAACTGTCTTCGCTCAAAATGATTTCGTTGACCGCGTCCTTGTCGCTGATGACGGAGAGGAACTGCTTTGCGTCCTCGATGTTTTGATATTCCGGATAGTCGAGCATTTTGAGTGCGCCCTCGACGAAGACGTTGTTGCCGCTATGCTCCGAAACGTACAGTTTCAAGATGCCGAGCACTTCGTCGAAGATGTCCTTGAATCCCTTGATTTCCGCGTCGATTTCGCTTGCGTCGAAGTGCTTTACGTCCTCGATCGTCTTGCCTGCAAACACCTTGTTGAGAAGCCTTGACGCCGTCTCGATGTATTCGGCTTTGAGATCCTCTTTTATATCGATCGTCTTGTCCGCAATCATACCTTTGTTCGTGACGATAAGCACGACCGCCTTGCCACGCTTGAGTGGAATGAGTTTGATTTCGTCAATCTCGAGCGAAGCGTCTCCGCTCTCGTCAACGACGAAAGAGGTATAATTGGTGACGTCGCTGATGATCTTCGCCGCCTCTTTCGACAGATCCTCGATTTGCCCGAGACGATTGAAAAACGAGCCTCTGATAAACTCGGTCTCCTTGTCCGTGAGCATTCCGCCGACGCTCGTGTCGATTGAATCGGCGTAGAATTTGTAGGCGTCTTTGAGCGGTATGCGCCCCGCCGACGTGTGCGGCTGTTCGATGTAGCCGAGCGCCTCGAGCGCGCTAAGTTCCGCACGTATTGTCGCAGAACTTACCTCTGGCAAGTACTTCGATTGAATATCCGCGCTTGACACAGGCTGACCCGTCGAAATGTAGAGGTCAACGAGCGCGTGGAGTATTTTCTTTTTTCTTTCGGAAAGTTCCTTTGACATAATTTTTTCCTCTTAAGAAAAGACTTGTGCAAAACTTTTGTTTGGCAGTCATTCTGTCTGAGTTTTAGCACTCTTTCCCATTGACTGCTAACAGTATATTCCTTATTTTGCCAAATGTCAACACTTTTTATACAAAAATTGCAAGATTTTTCCGCATTTTATTATGGATATATATTAAACATAATATAGATAATATTTAATACAAAAAAGGAGAGCCCTCGCCTCCCTATATTTTGAGATTGTCATAGATCGAATGCACAAAAACCGCTAAATGCATAATAAGCGGCGATTTTTCAATTATTTTTTTCTTTGATAAAATATATAAAAAAGCCTTGATTTTTGCTTAAACCTTTGATATAATCATCAAGCAATCAAAAATTGCTAGTGTGGCTCAGCAGGTAGAGCAGCTGATTCGTAATCAGCAGGTCGCCGGTCCGAATCCGGCCACTAGCTCCACGAAACAATCCTACGCAATCCGCAGGATTGTTTTTTTTGTACACGGCGATCGGACGCTTGCGGACATAATTGTCGTGTGCAAAAAAGTTGCGTGCTTGCACGCGTAGGATTGATGAGAGGAAGCACCCTGCGGAAGCATAGACGGATGTTGTTTGCTTGCAAACACTGACCCGTGCCACTAGCTCCAAAAGATGTGAAGTGCATTTATGCGGTTCACATCTTTTTTTTCTAATGAACGATTTAGACCGTAAGACCGAATTCTTCCACAATTCCTAATTCCTAATTCCTAATTCCTCATTCAAAAAGGCACGTTTCCGTGCCTTTAAGATTATTGCGGTGGCAGTTCGCCAAGACCGTTCATCACCCCGTCGAGTTCGCGCTGCGCGATATTCATATTGCTGTTTTGTTCGGCTTCGACGAGTTCCGTTTCGGTAACGGGAGCGTCTTCGACGGCGTTTTCTACTATTTCAACGGTTTCCGCTTCGGGTGCTGGTGCTTCGCTTGCCTTGGACTTGCGAAGATTTGGGAAGAGCGCAAAGAAGTGCGAACCGCGGCAGACGAAGATTTCTCTTGCGATAATCATCGAGAGGAACGCTATCGTTCCGCCGAAGGTGACGTCGCTCATATAGTGCGCACCCGCAACGATACGCGCGATTGCCACGAGCATCGTGATGACGATTGGGCAAACGAAGCAAAGGACTCTTGCGAGTTTTTTATGTTTGAAGTCGATGACGTCTGGAAGCATAATGAGCGCATACGACGTAGCGGCGGCGCAGGTATGCCCCGATGGGAAGGATTGGAAAGCGTCCTTTGATCCGGGATAGTTGGCGATGAACGCATTGATGATGTCTTTGCTCGGTTGACCGTTTGCGATATACCACGGAGTGTAGCCCTTGACTTGACCGCCGTTAATAAACGCTTGACCGAGGTCTGAGTTGATTGCTCTGAATCTCATACGCCCCACAGGCTTTTTGATGATCATGATGAGGAGGTTTGCGACAGCCGCCGCAACGATAGCCGCAAGCACGAACCAAGCGAGCTTTTTGAGATGTTCCTCTTTTATCCCCTTGAAAGCGAAGACCGTGAGTGCGCCGATGACGAGAGCGACGAGGACTTCCGTGACTCTTACGCCCATTGCATGACGGAACTCATACACGTCGGTATTGCCGGGCGTTCCCGCGCCGACTTGATTGCCCGCATGTTCAAAGAGGTAGCCGACGATGTCTTTCGTAAAGAACCACCATGCCACGACGATGAGAGCCGCAGACAAAACCGCTCCGCAGATTTGAAGAGCCTTGTTTTTCGGCACTTTCAAGAAGAACCAGAACATTATGCCCATAAGAAGAGCGGCGACGATATAGATCGGAGATGTGCCAAACGCCTCGCCCGCAACGGCGAAAAAGCCGTGAGAGATATATTCTCCCTCTTCAAGCGAGCCTTTCGTCATAATTTGGCTGATTTGAAAGTCGCAGAAAGACGCCACGAGAATGAGCGCCACGAAAACTGCGACGAACAAGCAAATTGAGATGATCGTCTTTGATTTGAGGTTTAATTCCTTCATAATTTCTCCCATACGTGCCAACGCACGAATATTGATTATATATTTATTTTACCACTTTTGAAGATTTTTTCAATAGCAAACGCAAATTTGTCAACATTTTTTGCAAAATCAAAAACCGATATTCTAACAGCATGTTTATGTAAACCGTATAAGCCCGCAAAAAATCGGAAATTCAGACAATTTTTTCTCAAAAAACTTGTAGAAAAACACCCTTCGACGCCTTAAAACACTTATTATATAAAAAATTAACCGCGTTAGATAACCGAAAACGCCCTGTTTTCAAAAAAGTTTAAAATTGGGTATTGCAATATTTTCGCATATAGGTTATAATACAGTTAGATAGGAAATCAAAGTTTCCGCTTCGCCGAGTGGTGTCACATTTGAACCACACCATTTATACGGGATTGCGGGTCCGTATTCACGGCAATGTCAGGCCTCATCATATCAGTGGAAGACAGCACCGTGCGGCAGCATTTTACCCACCCTGCTTATACAGCGGGTTTTTAAAGGGCATTGCGAGGCGCGGCGGGATTCCAAAAGAGCAACCGTTTTGGGTTGCTCTTTTTTGTGTCTTTATTATTCTTTCCGCTCGTGACTGCTTTTGAAGTGCCCTATGCCCCCAGCGGGCGCTTCCCGTACCCTGCCGTGGGCTTGTGAACCAAAATCATCAGCGCACCCAACTGCGTTGGCTGTTTTGTATTGCCGCTTTCTGTTGCCATGCAAGCGTTCAACAGCCATCGTCAACTTTTTTGAAGTACCCTATGCCCCCTGTGGGCGCTTCCCGCACCCTGCGGTGGGCTTGTGCCCTATGCACCCTAAAGGGTGCTTCCCGTACCCTGCCGTGGGCTTGTGCCCTATGCACCCTACGGGCGCTCCCCATACCCTGCGGTGCGCTTGTGTACCATTCACAGCCCACACCTCCTCGAGGCTTGTTTTGTGTCCGAAACACCGCCCAATCGCAAGCGCTTGCTCAATGTTCCGCACACAAAAACAACACCACTCAAAACGAGTGGTGTTGTCTAAAATGGTACCCCCATAGGGAATCGAACCCTAGATTCCGCCGTGAGAGGGCGACGTCTTGACCGCTTGACCATGAGGGCGGGATACAACTTTTTGCTATAGCGCCCATAAGTGCAAAATGCATATTCACGCTTTAGCTTTTGAATAATATCATAAATTCGCACAGTTGACAAGCGAATTTTAAATTTTATTTTGATATTCTTCCCTTTTCTGCATCTTGCGTGCCAAAAAAATCTATGATATAATGAATTTACAAAACATTTGGAGTCGGATTATGGAAAAAACGTACATTAAAAAATTCTCGGGGTTTATTGTCGGTATAGTGGAAACAGACTCAAACGGAGACAAGACGGTCAAAGACTTTTCATCGGGGAAAATCCTTGGCTATTATAAAAAGTCGCGCGACGTGACGACGGACTTTTACGGCAAAATCCTCGCATACGGCGATATAACCGCCATATTTTTCAAAGATCATTTCAACTTCTGACCGTACTTTTGCGCCTTTAGACGCATAATCATACACTATGTATTGCAACTTAAAAACTCGCAAATTATGCGGGTTTTTTCTTTGTTTTTGCCACAAAAAAATGAAGATTGCATCTTGAAATATGGTTTTTTTAGAGTTATAATACAAATGTATAAATTGAGCGCGTGCTTACGCGCGAGGGGGACATTATGAAGACTTCAAGTCGTTTAGTTCTTTTGTTTACGACGGTTTTGTGCGCGGTACTCGTGGCAACGATGTGCCTGGCACTTCCGAACGGCGTTTCATTTGCAGACGAGACCGCTCAAATCGAGTCCGAACTCATTGTCGGGCACATGAGCGACATTCACTACTTCCCGCTTTCAGAGTGTTATAGAAAGGTTGACGACCCGGACTACGAGGCGAGCGACTTTTTCTATTCTATGACGGGCGACACGAAACTCGTGCTTGAAAGCGGTATGGTGCTTGGCAAAGCCGTGCGCGAGATGATTGAAGACGCAAAGGCGGGCATTGCACCGCACTATCTTTTCGCGTCGGGCGACCTCTCCAAAAACGGCGAAAGAGTCGCGCTCATCGACGTTGCCAACGCCCTTCGCTATCTCCAAAACGAGATGCGCAAAATCGACGGTTATCACGACTTTCAGGTGTTTGCGACGACGGGCAACCACGATCTCTACAACCCTGACGGCGCGGTATATTCGCAAGAAGACGGCTCTTCGCACTTGACCGACGTCACGTCCGCGATGCAATTTGCGCTCATATTTGCGGGACTTGGCTACCCTGACGCCAACCTTGACGGCTCGGACGGCGCGATAAAACTCACGCAGTATATGCCGGCGGAATACTGGTCTTCCTCCTTTACGAGCGGTTATCAAGCGTCAAAGAACAGCGAAAGCATTGCTTTGCACTATTATAACGAAACCCTCGAAGCCACCAAAACCACGGCGGACGCAAACGAAAGACTTGAACTCCTCTACGACCTCGGCGACGGCATCAACGTGTTGTCATTTGCAGCGGAAGTTTTGACTCCTGCGTACAAAGGCTACTCCTTCCTCGTCATCGACTCGAGCGACAGAACGGAAGAAAAGGTCGGCACTATCGTTGCTCTCGGCAAGCACGAATTTGAAGGATACAATGACAACGACGACTCGCATATCGTCTTCCTCGAAAACTCAATCGGCGACATTGACACGTCGAGAAAACTCTACAAAAAGACAGACAAATCCGAGATTATGAACGCGTTTGCAAACGGCAGAAGAGTTTTCCGCGCGACGAAGTACGAGCATTTGACGGGCGGACGCATCACCACCGACTGTCTTGATTGGGCGAAAGCC
>Ga0256405_10005145_pt1 | contig 23183 bp, 23 predicted proteins | sample RumenRJG_02DNA_FD_189096 | JGI IMG/M metagenome (GOLD analysis project Ga0256405, IMG submission 189096) | Bovine rumen microbial communities from Lethbridge, Alberta, Canada - RJG_02 | ecosystem: Host-associated > Mammals > Digestive system > Stomach > Rumen | place: Canada: Alberta... | reverse complement strand
AAAATAAAAGAAATTCCTTAACAAACTCTGGTTGCACTTTTGCTTAAATCTCCGCAACTAAATCATTATCAGCCAGTTGCAACGGCAAAAAAATGTCAACTATTTCTCATGTTTTTATTTGCTCTTTGTCTTAATTTCTGCTAATTTTGCAGGCAGGAAAACAATAAAATATCAATTATTAAATGTACCTCTATAAATATTTATTATCATGAAAAGATCAATTATCACAATGGCATTTGCGGCAGTCATGCTGCTGAGCGCATCAGGTTCTCATGCATCGGAAGAGAATCTGGCGTTTACCCAGAACGAGGAAGTCTATACTGACCTTCGCGTAATTGACTTGGACAAGTCGGAGCTTCAGCAGTTCAACGAGTCATACGACAAGGCGAGACTGCACTGGACCGAACAGGGCGAGGCAGGCTATTCATCACTTAAGGATGATGCCGACTACCGCAAGATGCTGAGCATGTCAGCCGCCAACTCCGCAGTAATCTACATTGCCATTCAGAAACTCATGCAGGAAGATGAGTTCTCTACCTATGTTGTCGGAGATATCGGCACACTAGACTACTACCATATCTTCCGTGAAGTTTTCGGCGAAAGCAGCACAGAAATTATCTACGGCTCATTGGATAATGCTGCAAAGTTAGCTAAGGCTATTATAGACAGCGACACGGATGTGTTCACATTGCAAGAACAGCAAGACGTTGAAGAAGTAGTGAATATGATAGTGCCGTCTGTCAGGTCTGAATTCGACGAGTCCTTCGAAAAAGCGAAGCAGAGCTGGTATGAAGAATACAAAGGCGACTACGGCATGCTCAGTAAAGACACCGAGTATCTTAACATCGTTAACCTTTTCGGAAAGAACGAGAGCGTAGTCTATCTTATTATTCAGAAGTTTATGCAGGACGACTGGTTTGCAATGCTTCCTCTTGCCGAAATATCATCACTGTCATATTCTGAAATCCTGAATACAATATTCAAGGACTTATACCCATACAGCAGCTATAGGGAGCTGGTAAGCCAATCCTATAGTGGTGCGGTTAAGCTGGTAAAGGCAATAATTGCCGATGTAAGGATAACAGGCATAGATGAGGTTTCTTCATCATCAGCCAGTGTATCTCCGAAAGTATATTCAGCCGACGGCAAGGAGCTTGACGGACTGACGAAAGGTCTGAACATAGTCAAGTCGGCTGACGGAAAGACGGTGAAGGTTATCAGATAACGGGAAATATCAACGGGAACGTTAACCTTAACCTTAACTTTAATCGTTATTCCTTAATCTTTAATCGTCCACGATGCCATTGCATCGTGGACGACATACTCCTCAGTCACTTCGTGACAGCTCCCCTAACTTAGGGGAGCAATTACTGCATTTGAGCATTTAATGTCACATAGATTTGTTCAACGGGAACGTTAACCTTAACTATGCACTAAATTCACACGCCCCCGCCCGCGTTGGGGAGCCCCTCTATCTTAGAGGGGGAATAGCTACTGACATAGTTTTTGGCAGTGCATGGTGTATAGCTATGCTGGATTAAGGATATAAACAGAAATCTGTTTTTTATGCAGAAATAATTATAGAAATAAAGTTTTTTTTAAAAAAGTAGGCAGAAGCGTGCAACACATTTATAGCCTATACGTTGTATATAATAGAAGATGATGTTACTTACAGATACATTTTCTTTCGCTTAATAAATAATTAACAAACTATATTTTTTTGTATCATGAAAAGAAAAAGACATTTATTGCTCCTGCTGTTTGGAGCCGTGCTGATGAGTTTCTCTGCATTGTCGCTTACCTCGTGTGACGATGATGAGGAGTGGTTGATAACTGGTAACGGTTGTTTTACTGGTAGAGTTATCCCAGATAATAGTGCTAATCTTTTTTATTGGAATGATGATAACATATGGCCAAATGATACAATAGATGCTAATTTTGAATATATAATGGTCAAAATAATATCTGCACCAGAGAATAGTAAAATTATAAGAGTTAATGAGCCAATTATATTTAAAAGAACCGACTTGCCTATTGATGTGTATAAGTGTAATGATATTGTTAATTTCCGAATCAGAAAGTGTAGAGAACTAAACTTAGGTTTTGTAAAAATGAATAGGTTATATCCACGTTATGAATGTGTAGTTGAACCATGTAAATAGAATAATGTAATGAAAAAAATCTGCTTCCTGCTGATAAGTATAATAAGCATTTCACAAAGTTATGCACAATACGGTTATAGATATCATGATAATTTTATAGAGATAAAGAAGACATTTAGTAACGATCTCTTTGTTCAGGTATCTAACAAAAATGGTGACGTTATGATAGTTACTAAGAAGGTTATAAAATAGACTTTAACGGGAACGTTAACCTTAACCTTAACCTTAACTTTAACGGGAACGGGAACGGGAACAGGAACGTTACCTATTATTATAAGTTTTTTGGTCTTAGTTTTTAAGTTGGGATTTGTTCTTACGATCCTATTCTCATCTTAAAGGCTAAGACCTTTAGCAGTTCATAGTTATGCAGGATTAATCCTTATTCTTTAATCCTTAATCAAGAAAGACTATGAGCTATGCGCTGATATAACCGCCTTGTCTTTGCCAAGCAGATAGCGCGAGATGTTAAGCTTGTCTAATATCCAACCTATTGCCATGCTGCCGCAGATGGTAATAAAGACAGAGATGAAAAGAAAGAGTAATCTCGACGAGTCAAATTGCAAAAGAGGGATGAGTTGTTTGCAGAGAATAGTGAAGATGGGGGAGAATAGCACCACAAGCAGCGTGTTTCTGCCAACAAACAGCAGTCCGCTTTTTAGTTTCCCAAAAATGAAACGCCAAAGATAAAGAAGGAAACTCATGCTGAGATAAACTATAAAGACTCCGCCAGTTGCAGCGCGGTCTAAACATTCGGGCATTGAACAAAGCAATATCAGTCCTAAGACAGCCCATTTAGAAGGGCGGACTATCTGAAGGAACTTACATTCGCAAAGGCGTATTGCTGCCCCAGCAAGAAAATACATAGCATTGGCTGTTGACAGCAGACCAGTATATCTTGAGATAGCAAACAGCAATAGTCCTGTGATGATAAGTCGGGAAACAGTATTTCTCTTTACAAATCTGCCCACAGCAAATGTGGTAATGCCGCAGACTATCATAGTGTGAAGATACCAGTAGGGACCGAGTGGATGCAGTAAAACCTTTTCCAAGACAACTCCTGCGGTAAGGACATCAATGTGTTCGCGTATGGGAAGTCTCGCAGCCATCAGCGTATAGGCTGTTTCCATTACAACGTATGGCACCAATATCCACCATATAGTGCGCATAAACCTGCCTATGGGGCGCTCTGTCTTCATCAGATAGCCAGAAATGACAAGAAAGGCAGGCATGTGGAACGTATAGACTATTTGCTTTGCGTAGGTGTAATAGTCGCCTATATATACCAGATGGAAAGCAACCATCAGTATAATCATAACCGCTTTTAGATAGTCTATCTGCTCAATTCTGCTTGTTGTAGAAGTCTTTTCTGCTCCCATCGTTGTCATTATTTTCGCTGCAAAGTTACGATTAAGCAAGCAAAAACCAAAAAGAAACATTATTTTTTATCTGCTTTTGTCTGATTAGGATAGTATTGTCTGTATGTTAATAAGTAGTTAAGGTATGAGGCGATGTTGGTTTGTGTTATGCAAAACGTGGAGTTGTAGACCTATAACCTTAAAGCGAAGCGAACTCATTACCTTTAGAACAAACTTCCGTTTATTTTGCAAAATAAAGTTGAAAAACATATAATTTATGCTTGTGTCTACAGCCTTGTTGACTGGAAAATAATACTTTTGCAGTATATAATTTAAATAGGATTATGGAAACAACACTCAGAATAGAAGGACAAAAAGGGCAGATTAAAGCCCACGAAGAAGGCAACGATATTGGCGAATTGACGTTTAAGATTCGCGAAGACGGGATAATTGTCATTACCCATACGCTGACTTACGAAGGCTATGAAGGACGTGGAGTGGGCAGGGAACTGATGAAAGCCGCTGTGGAATATGCTCAGAAGAACAGCCTGAAGATTTATCCGCTTTGTTCCTTTGCACGCTATTATATCGAAAGAAAGCCTGAACTTCGCGACCTGCTGGTGTAGAGTGAGGTTGTGAAGGTTGTCGGGCTATGAGGAAATGAATGAAATGGGATAAGGCTTGAAATTAGTAATCTCACCAGAAAACCTTAAAACCTTGTGGCATTAAAAAACGATATTTATTAAAATTTATTGCAAATAGCCTGCTTGATAGCAAAAAGTTTTGTATCTTTGCATCATTATGACTGTGTCTTGCTTAAACACAAGCAGCATGGTAGGATGGCTTATTCATGTTTCGCAAGTGCTCAACAGATGTAGGTTTCAGGTAAAACCATGACGAAGCTGGAGCTTGCGAAAGTTTAGTTAATTTATTTGTCAACAAAAAACTAAAGATATGAACTTTTTCAAAGCATTATTTGGCGGAAAGCAAGAGTCGAGTGAAGAGAAGAAACAGCAAGAAGAAGCGCGACAATTCGACACATTGAAGTATGACGGTGTTCGCGCAATGAAATCTGGAGAGATTGATTTTGCAGTCAAGTGTTTCAGGCATGCGCTCTCCATGAAAGACGATTTAGAGATACACGACTATCTATCGCAGGCTCTTATAGCGCAGAACAATCTTATTGAAGCTTATGACGAACTGCAAATTATGGCAGAAGCGCAGCCTGACAATCAGGCTATTTTCATCAGAATGGCAAATGTGGCATTCATGATGGAAGACTATGGAGCACTGTCTAATGCTTGTGAAAAAGCAATGCTGATTGACGACAGCAATGCCGAAGTGATGTATCTCTACGGACGTGGCTGCATCGGACAGGACGACGATGTTAACGCTGTGGCTATGCTTACGCGTGCCATAACCCTTAACGACAAGTTCTATGATGCTTATCTGCTACGCTCTCAGGCTAATCTTAGACTTGAGAAGATAGACGAAGCAAGTGCTGACGCTGACTTCTTACTTGAGCAAGTAGGCGAAAACGAAGACGTTTTGTTGCTGAAGGCAAGAATAGCACGCGCTCAAGGTAATGATGATGACGCTATTGCTTTCTATGGAAGGGTTATAAACGAAAATCCTTTCCGTGAGGAGGCTTATAGGGAAAGAGCGGAGTTGCGCAGAAAGTCTGGCGACGAACAGGGGGCTGAGGAAGACCTGAAGAAAGCAGACGAGGTGGCTCCCGAAGACCAGAAATCAGCAGAAGACCAGAAAATACAGCAGAAGGTTGAGAAGAAATATCGCGAGATGAACCCTTATGGATTCTGATTTATAAGCCTTATACTCCAATTATAAAGAGACCAAGATGAACATTAAACCTATAAATTTACCATCAGAGCAGGGGAAACCAATAATCATTGCAGGACCATGTTCGGCAGAGAATGAGCTGCAGGTGTTGCAGACTGCACGCAGACTGTCGGAAATTGGAATAAAGGTTTTCAGGGCAGGAGTGTGGAAACCACGCACAAAGCCAGGATGCTTTGAGGGTAGGGGAGCTGTTGCACTTGAATGGCTAAAGCGAGTAAAGGAAGAAACAGGCATGCTTGTGGCTACCGAAGTTGCAACGCCAGAACACGCAAGGCTATGTCTTGAAGCAGGTGTAGATGTGCTTTGGATTGGCGCACGCACTACAACAAACCCATTTGCTGTGCAGGCTTTGGCTGACGAACTTAGAGGTTCTGATGTTAGGGTGATGGTGAAAAATCCTGTAAGTCCCGACGTAGAGCTATGGATAGGTGCATTAGAGCGTTTGTCTTCGGCAGGTGTCAGCCGTCTTGCAGCAGTTCATCGTGGCTTCTATGCATACAATGATAAGACATTTCGCAATCCACCCATGTGGCAGTTGCCTATAGAGTTGCGCAGGCGTGTGCCTTCGCTGCCAATCATAGGCGATCCGAGCCATATTGGCGGACAACGCGAACTTGTATATCCGCTTGCACAGCAGGCTCTTGATTTAGGGTTTGACGGATTGATGATAGAAAGCCATATAAATCCTGAAGAAGCCTTAAGCGATGCCAAGCAGCAACTGATGCCAGACGAATTGCAGCACCTGATAGACGAACTTGTAGTGAGAGACCGCTGCAATCGTGGAGAACAACTAACGCAGCTTCGTCAGCAAATAGACCAACTCGACGACCAGCTTATAAGTCTGTTGGCACAACGAATGGCTGTTTCGCGCGAGATTGGAGAATACAAGAACAAGCAAAACATGACGGTGCTACAGTCGGCACGCTATAATGACATATTAGACCGTCGCGCAAGTCAGGCTGAAAAGCATAATCTTTCTCCAGACTTCATAAAGCGGATATTTGCCTGTGTGCATGAGGAAAGTGTAAGGCAGCAGATTATGATAGTTAATAATTGAAGTTTCTGCTTTGTGAAACTTTAATTAAATCCCGATTGATAGAACTGTTGAAAAATAACTCTGAATGAATATTTGTTTTTTGCTATTGACTGTTTTTACAATAGTTGAACTCAACTGTGAGAATCTTTTCGACTGTGAGCATGACGCATTGAAAGACGATATAGAATGGACTGCCGATGGCAAAAACAAATGGAATCATAAGCGTTATTGGCGAAAGATTAACAAGACAGCGCAGACAATAATTGCTTGTGGAGAAAATGGCGATGAATGGAATCTGCCAGACATGGTTGCATTGTGTGAAGTTGAAAACGACAGCGTGCTGACAGATTTAACTAAGAAGTCGCTGCTGCGCCATGCACGCTATGACTATGTAATGACAAATTCACCCGACGAGAGAGGTATTGACGTGGCGCTGATCTATTCTCCTTTCAGTTTCAGACTTATTAGTTCGTATCCTCTGCGTGTGGATGTTGTTAAGGGAATGAAACCTACGCGCGACATTCTCTATGCTTGTGGAGAACTGATAACAGGCGACACACTTCATGTCTTTGTTGTTCACTCGCCAAGCAGAAGCGGTGGAGAACATGAAACACGCAGTTTCCGAAAGCATGTAGCCCAGAGACTAATAAATGCGGTAGATTCTATTCGTAGTGTCTCGCCAAACGCCATGATTGTTGCAACAGGCGATTTCAATGATTATACGGGTGACGATGCTCTAAATTTGATTTCTGATAGTGGGTTAACCGAAGTATCTGCTAATTCAATCGGTAAGCATGGGGCAAAGGGAACTTATCGTTATAGGGGCAGATGGGGTAGTCTCGACCATGTATTTGCCAATGGAAAAATGAAGGATAGATTTCTAAATTGTATTATTTTCGATGCACCATTCTTATTGGAGAAAGACAAGACCTATGGAGGGATGAAACCTCGAAGAAACTATCTCGGCCCTTTCTATCAGAATGGATTTAGCGACCATCTTCCGCTTGTAGCTCGTTTCAGAATGGAATAATCTTTTTAGGGAACTATATACCTGTTGTTTAGCTTAATTTTGATAAAAGTGTAAGCACTGTTATACTCTTAGGTGCATAAGATTCCGTCATTATATGACAAGCCTCTTTAATTGATTGCCCCCTACTAATGGTATCGTCAATAATAAGAATGTCTTGACCATTTATTTTATTTGCAAATTCAGCGAATCTGTCATTACTAAGTTTTAGTGTCGAATCAAGTACATCCCTCATTTGATTATTCTTAATCAAGTGTCTTGAAAAATAGCCGTTTCTTTCCTTATCCATCAAATCGAGGTATCGTCCCAATTCATAATATTTAGAATTAAATTCATCTTTATAGAATTCCCTGAATTTCGAGTTAAAGTCAAGAACGATTTCATCAACTTCCTCAGTGGTAAGTTTGCAAATAACTCCCTCAATAAGTTCTGCATTCTTACTTTTTGACATCACCACATCTGCAATATGTGTATTTAATTCATTCCCACTTGGCATTAGAATTGTTACGCCAATAGGATACATAGTTGCAAATTTTGTGGCGATTGCATCAAATTGTTGCTCTATTGCTGTTCTGTCACTTTCATCACGAAACGTCCATCCACCCTCACCTTTTAGTGCATAAACAAGAGGATTTCCATCACCACGAAGTCCTCTTTTTCTTTTAAAGATAGACCATACGTGAATATTTGGAACAATATCCCCATCCTTTGTGGGATTATGTTCAATAGACGTATCAACATTTTCCTCATGTGAGGGGTTATATGAAACAGTTTTGGTTTGCGGGTCAAAATCAATGCCCTCATTTATGACACTATCTATTGCCTGTGCAACTGCCTCGTTTACTAATTGATTAATTTTATCTTTCATTCTCTAACTGATTATTTCGTGATTATTATCTTCATGACCACTTTGGGGGTCTTAAGTCAACAAGTATATAGTTCCCTCTTTTTAAACTGTGGAGATAAGGTTTTTAAAGTTATGAGGTTTTAAGTTTGTAGTATAATCACTTACAAGCCTAAAACCTCACAACTTTGTAACTTCACTTATAATTCTTCTTCAGAGTTGTTGACAGTATCTTCTTCGGTCTCGCCAATAAACTCGTTGATTAGTCCGCCAACAAACGTATCGTACAATTCCTTAAACAAGTTAGACGGCAGGAAACGCTTGAGGTTTGTAATCTGAGAGTCTAATTGCTTCTTAATTTCCTTTTCTACGTATTTTGTAACAACTTCTTTGTTTGCTGTAAATACATGTCCAAAGACACCAACTGCGACGATGTCGTTGTGGCTGCCTGCGTCAAATCTTGTAAGCGAGAACAGCTTGTAGTCGTGTGTAGTGAAGGCATCGTCGAAGAAATTCTCAACTACTCCTGTGAAAAGTTTCTGCGCAATAGTAGTTCCAGGACCACCAGTCAACTTGTTCATTTCATCTTTTACAACATCATTTGCAAGTTCGCTAAGTGCCTCTTGGTGAGCTTCTTTCTTCGGACATGTAAGCCAGAGCGAAGCGATGAGTGCTGCTATAAGTGCAATGAATACAGCAAGGCCAACGTGGCGACTTATCCATGATTTCTGCTGGCGTGGCAGTTCTGGTGGCTCCTGCTCATGTCGCAGAGGCAGAGTTTCACCTTCTGCTGAAGACTTTGCGGCATTTCTGCTAATTAGGAGTGCGCGTAAGACTTCAACTTCATCAACTTTCTTCCAAGTATCCATGCCTTCGCTCCATACGAGAGTGTCGGCTGTGATATTCATTGTTGCGAGCTGTTCGAGTGTGAAAGGTCCACGACGCTCATTGTTTTCTGCAATGTAATAAGTCATTTTGATTGAAATTTTAATAGTAGGACAATAAATTAGTTATTAAAAAGTGAATTTTAAAAGATAATTTTTTAGAATAACCTGACGTGTTTTAATGTTTAAAATTTCCGCTGCAAAAATAGTACTTTAAATGAAACTGACAAAAAAATGAGAAAAAATATTGCCGATAGTGCTGAAAAGTGTGGAAATAAGACGTTTAGTTGATGTTTTCTTCATTAGTTATATTGCATATAAAGACACCCGATGTTTATGGTTACAATTTGTCAAACAGCGCTTGCTGCATATTATATTTGAAGCATTGCAGAATAAAAAGTAACCATGCAAGGGTAACAAATTGTAAGTTCTTTCTTAAAATAGTTTAAATCGGAGTTAAATCTTATCCAAGTTAATGATAAAATTTGTAAATTTGTCGGATGAAAAGCATGTAACCGTATGCTGATTGGCTGTAAGAGGCTTAGTAACTAAAGAAAAACAACAATGTTTGAAAATTTAAGCGACAGATTAGAGAGAAGCTTTAAGATATTAAAAGGTGAAGGAAAAATCACCGAAATCAACGTTGCCGAAACGCTGAAGGATGTGCGTAGAGCACTGCTTGATGCCGATGTCAACTATAAGGTGGCAAAGTCATTTACTGACACTGTAAAGCAGAAAGCGCTTGGCATGAACGTGCTTACAGCAGTGAAGCCTGGTCAGTTGATGGTAAAACTGGTTCACGACGAACTGGCAGAACTGATGGGAGGCGAGGCTGTTGGCATAAATCTGACAAGTCGTCCAGCCGTTATACTGATGTCGGGTTTGCAAGGCTCAGGTAAGACTACCTTCTCGGGAAAACTTGCAAATATGCTCCGCACAAAGCAGAGAAAACACCCGATGCTTGTGGCTTGTGACGTATATCGTCCTGCTGCCATTGACCAGTTGAAGGTGGTTGGCTCACAGGTGGGTGTGCCTGTATATACCGAAGAAGGCAATCGTGATGTTGTTGAAATTGCACAGCATGCTATTGCAGAGGCAAAGCAGAAAGGTCTTGATGTCGTGATTGTCGACACTGCGGGACGTCTTGCTATTGACGAAGAGATGATGCAGGAGATTACGCGCCTGAAGCAGGCCCTGAATCCTGATGAAACACTCTTTGTCGTAGACTCAATGACAGGTCAGGATGCAGTAAATACTGCTAAGGAATTTAACGACCGTCTTGACTTTGATGGTGTTGTCCTGACTAAACTCGATGGCGATACTCGTGGCGGTGCTGCACTCTCAATCAGAACTGTTGTGTCGAAGCCTATCAAGTTTGTTGGTACTGGCGAGAAGATGGAAGCTATAGATGCTTTCCACCCTTCGCGCATGGCTGACAGAATTCTTGGAATGGGTGACATTGTCTCTCTCGTTGAGCGTGCTCAGGAGCAGTTTGATGAGGAAGAGGCTAAGCGTCTGCAAAAGAAAATTCAGAAGAATCAATTCGATTTTAATGATTTCTTAAACCAGATACAGCAGATTAAGAAGATGGGCAATCTGAAAGATTTGGCTTCAATGATTCCTGGTGTTGGCAAAGCTATAAAGGATGTCGATATTGACGACAATGCTTTCAAGGGTATTGAGGCAATCATTCAGAGCATGACTCCAAAAGAACGTTCTCATCCAGAGATTTTGAATATGAGCAGAAAGCAACGCATTGCACGTGGCTCAGGAACAAAACTCGAAGAGGTGAACCGACTCATAAAGCAGTTTGACCAGACTCGTAAGATGATGAAGATGGTTACTGGCGGTTCTCGAATGGGAATGATGAAGAACATGATGGGCATGAGAGGCGGCATGCCAAACATTCCAGGAATGCCAAAGATGAAATAATACTTAGAAATAAGAATGAAAATATAAAAAGGTTAGGCATAGGATTTGTAACTCTGTTATAAAAGAGCATTTATTGCCTAATTCTAAAATAAAGGATGTTATGCAGTTAATAGACGGAAAAGCAACAGCAAAGATTATTAAGGCAGAAATAGCCGAAGAAGTAAAACGGATTGTTGAGGCAGGTGGCAAACAACCACATCTTTCTGCAATACTTGTAGGACATGACGGTGGTTCTGAAACTTATATGAAGAACAAGGTCTTGGCTTGTGAGGCATGTGGCTTCAAGTCAACACTCATCCGTTTTGACGAAGATGTAACTGAGGAAGAACTTCTGGCTTGCGTTAAGCAGTTGAATGAAGACGATGATGTTGATGGATATATCGTGCAGTTACCGCTGCCAAAGCATATTGACGAGCAGAAAATTATTATGGCAATTGACTACCGTAAGGATGTTGACGGATTCCATCCCATAAATGTAGGACGAATGGCAATCGGTCTGCCTTGCTTCATTTCTGCAACTCCGCTTGGCATTCTTACATTGTTGCAGCGATATAATATAGATACTGCGGGAAAGAAATGTGTAATTCTCGGACGCTCTAATATTGTGGGAAAACCAATGGCTCAGCTCATGATGCAGAAACAATATGGTAATGCTACGGTAACTGTATGCCACAGCCGCTCAACAACACTGAAAAAGGAATGTCAAGAGGCTGATATTATCATTGCAGCAATAGGACAACCTGAGTTTGTTACAGCCGACATGGTGAAGGAAGGTGCTGTTGTTATTGACGTGGGCACAACAAGAGTCGTTGACGAGACTCGTCCTACTGGCTACCGCCTTTGCGGAGATGTTAAGTTTGATGAAGTTGCACCAAAGTGCTCTTATATCACACCTGTTCCTGGCGGTGTAGGTCCTATGACAATTTGCTCACTGATGAAGAATACATTGGCTGCAGGCAAGAAGGAGTATTATAAATAAGAATGTACGCGCGTACAATAATAAAATTATATATTATGACAGCAGAAGAATATTACAATCTAGGAAACGAATTCCGTGCTAAAGGCGACTATAGGCAGGCTCTTAACAACTATATGGAAGCCATAGAACTCGACCCGAATAGTCCTGCGGTTGTTGCAAAAGAGATTGTTGAAAACATTCTCAATTATTATTGTAAGCAGATGTATAATCCATAATGATATAGTATTCATTTTCAAGTAGGCTATATATAGATAGTATAAGAAGAAATAAACAAATATATAATAATAAAAAACAGAAAAGCGTGTGCGTATCAAGCGAACAACGCATGCGTCAACTGCGTTATCTTAAACAAAAAATATTATGAGTAAAATCAAAGGAGCAATTGTGGTCAACACAGAACGCTGCAAAGGTTGTTCACTCTGCGTGATAGCCTGCCCGCAAGACGTTATCGAATTGGCTGCAAAAAAAGTTAATGTTTCTGGTTACCCATACGTTGAACCTGTTCATCAGGATAACTGTGTGGGCTGTTCATCGTGTGCAGTAGTTTGCCCAGATGGCTGTATTACTGTTTATCGTAAAAAAATGGAGGAGTAAACGCAATGGCAGAACAAGAAGTAAAATTGATGAAAGGCAACGAAGCGATAGCTCACGCTGCCATTAGATGTGGTTGCGATGGATATTTCGGATATCCTATCACTCCACAAAGTGAAGTACTTGAAACTCTCGCTGAACTAAAGCCTTGGGAAACTACAGGTATGGTTGTACTGCAAGCAGAAAGCGAAACAGCGTCAATCAATATGATTTACGGTGCTGCTGGTGCAGGTAAGCGTGCGTTCACATCATCTTCAAGTCCAGGTATCGCACTTATGCAAGAAGGTATTGCCTATATGGCAGGTGCTGAACTTCCTGGTGTTTTCGTAAACGTTCAGCGTGGAGGCCCTGGTCTCGGTACTATCCAGCCTTCACAGGGTGACTATTTCCAGGCAACACGCGGTGGTGGTAATGGTGACTACTATGTAATCACACTTTGCCCTAACTCTGTTCAGGAAATGGCAGACTTCATGGACTTAGCTTTTGAATTGGCATTCAAGTATCGTAACCCAGCAATGATTTTGTCTGATGGTGTTATCGGTCAGATGATGGAGAAGGTTGTCCTCCCACCACAAAAGCCACGTCGTACAGAAGAAGAAATCAAGAAAGAGTGCCCATGGGCTACATTTGGACGTACTCCAGACCGTAAGCCTAACATCATCACTTCTCTCGAATTGAAGTCAGAAGTAATGGAAGAGCGCAATATTCATCTTCAGAAGAAGTATCAGACAATTCGTGAAAACGAAGTAAGATTTGATACTCAGAACTGTGAAGACGCTGATTATATTATCGTTTCTTTCGGTAGTGCATCTCGTATTTCTGAGAAAGCAATCGAATTAGCACGTGAGCAAGGACTCAAAGTTGGTCTGTTCCGTCCTATTACTGTTTGGCCTTTCCCAACAAAGCAGATCGCAGAAATGGCACGTGGAAAGAAAGGTGTTCTCGTTGTTGAAATTAATGCAGGTCAGATGGTTGAGGATGTTCGCCTCGCTATCAATGGTGAAGTACCTGTAGAGCACTTCGGACGTCTGGGTGGTATGGTTCCAGAACCAGAGGAAATTGTTAACGCTTTGAAAACAAAATTGGTGAAATAAGATGGAAGAGAATAAGATTATAGCACCTGAGAATCTGGTGTATAAGAAGCCTACATTGATGAACGACACCCCAATGCACTATTGCCCAGGTTGTTCACACGGTGTAGTACATAAGTTAGTTGCAGAAGTAATCGAAGAAATGGGCATGGCAGACAAGGCTGTAGGTGTTTCACCTGTAGGTTGCTCTGTATTTGCTTATCGTTATATCGACATTGACTGGCAAGAAGCTGCTCACGGACGTGCACCAGCTGTTGCTACAGCTATCAAGCGTTTGTGGCCAGACCGTCTGGTTTTCACATATCAGGGTGATGGTGACTTGGCTTGTATTGGTACTGCTGAGACTGTTCACGCACTTAATCGTGGTGAGAACATCGTTATTATCTTCATCAACAATGCTATCTATGGTATGACTGGTGGACAGATGGCTCCTACAACTTTGTTAGGTCAGAAGACTGCAACATGTCCTTATGGCCGTCAGCCAGACCTTCACGGATACCCACTGAAGATTACAGAAATGGCTGCTCAGATGCAGGGAACATGCTACGTTACTCGTCAGAGTGTTGAAAGCGTAGGTTCAATCCGCAAGACAAAGGCTGCCATCCGTAAGGCTTTCGAAGCTTCTATGGCTGGTAAGGGTTCAAGCCTTGTTGAAGTTGTCAGCACATGTAACAGTGGTTGGAAGTTGACTCCTGCAAAGGCTAACGAATGGATGAAGGAAAACATGTTTGCCTTCTATGAGAAGGGAGATTTGAAGGATACTACCAAAGAATAACAAATTAAAGAGTAATACAATGCAAAAAGAAATAATAATTTCAGGTTTCGGTGGTCAGGGTGTACTCTCTATGGGTAAGATCCTTGCCTATTCGGGACTGATGGAAGACAAAGAAGTGACATGGATGCCTGCTTACGGACCAGAACAGCGTGGTGGTACATGTAACGTTACAGTTATTGTAAGCGATGATCGCGTGTCTTCTCCAATCCTTAGTAAGTATGATGTAGCTATCGTGTTGAATCAGCCTTCACTCGATAAGTTTGAACCAAAACTCAAACCAGGCGGCATTCTCATTTACGATGGTTTCGGAGTAATCAACCCTCCTACTCGTAAGGACATCGAAGTATATCGCATCGATGCTGTAGGTAAGGCTGCTGAGTTGAAGAACTCAAAGGTATTCAACATGATTGTATTGGGTGGTCTGCTTAAGGTTTGCCCTGTTGTGACTCTCAATGGTCTTGAGAAAGCTCTCTACAAGACTCTGCCAGAGCGTCACCACAAGCTGATTCCACTGAATATGCAAGCTGTTGAAGAAGGTTCTAAGATTATCGAAAAGATCTAATTCCTTATCATAATAAAGAAACACCGGTTGCAATTTGCAATCGGTGTTTCTTTATTTCTAATATTATTCTCCTAATATCTGCTTAGCATGTTCTTTCACTTTCACTTCCTTTGGACCTATAATCCGTTCAACAACACCTTCTTCTGATATAATGAATGTTGTGCGAAGTATTCCCATATAGGTTCTTCCTGCCATCTTTTTCTCTGCCCAGACACCAAATGCCTCAACTAATTTATGGTCAGTGTCTGCAATTAGCGGGAATGGCAGTTCGTGTTTTTCGATGAAGCGCTGATGTTTCTTTTCATCGTCTACGCTGACACCTACAACTGCATATCCCATAGATAGAAATCTCTCGTAATTGTCACGCAGGTTGCAAGCCTCGTTGGTACATCCTGGTGTCATGTCTTTTGGGTAGAAATATAGCACAAGTTTCTTACCGCTGAAATCGCTAAGGCGAAGTTCTTTGCCATTTTGGTCAAGTCCTAATATCTCAGGACATTTATCTCCAATGTTCATCGTTCAAATGTTTTTATTATGTGTTCTTAGTTGTTTTATTGCTACAAAAATACAATCTTTTCTAAATTTTGCCTAATAATTCATAGAGAATTATTTCCGTTATTCGTCATTTCGCTCGTAAAATGTTTGCCAATAGCAGTTTTATTCATTAAAAATAAGTAACTTTGCAACCATAACGTAAAACTGTAGATTATGAAAGACTTTCATTTTTATGCTCCCACCGAAATAGTTTTCGGACGAGAGTCAGAAGAACAAATAGCAGGTTTAGTAAAAAAACATAACGGTAAAAAAATACTTATTCACTATGGCGGACAGAGTGCCAAACGCTCTGGATTGCTCGACAAGGTTAAGAATCAGCTTTCTGATGCAGGAATAGGTTATTGTGAGTTAGGAGGAGTAGTACCTAATCCCCGCCTTTCGTTAGTTAGAGAAGGTATTGAACTGTGCCGTCGCGAAAGTGTTGACTTCATTTTGGCAATAGGTGGTGGCAGTGTTATCGACTCTGCTAAGGCCATTGGCTATGGTGTGGGCTACGATGGAGATGTCTGGGATTTCTGGATGGGTAAGGCTGTTCCTGCATCATGCCTGCCTATTGGCGCTGTGCTTACAATCCCTGCTGCTGGTTCTGAAATGAGTAGTAGCTGCGTTATTTCAAATGAAGATACTGGACAGAAACTCGGAATAAATACCGATATTTGTCGTTGTCGTTTCTGTGTGATGAACCCAGAGCGAACATTCACGTTGCCAGAGTATCAGACAGCTGCTGGCGCAACAGACATAATGATGCATACTATGGAGCGCTATTTCACTCAGTATCAGGATATGACACTCACCGATGCTATGGCAGAAGCTCTGCTCCGAACAGTAAAAGATAGTGTTGTTGAAGTCCTGAAAAATCCCGAAGACTATCGCAATCGTGCTCAGATTATGTGGGCTGGAAGCCTTTCTCACAACGACCTTATGGAGTGTGGGTCTTGTAAAGACTTTGCTGTTCACAAGCTTGAGCATGAGCTTAGCGCCATGTTCGACGTAACTCATGGAGCAGGTCTTGCTGCTCTTTGGGGCTCGTGGGCTCGTTATGTGTTGCCTGGCAATGAGTTTCGTTTTGCTCGCTTTGCTGTCAATGTGATGGGAGTTGAAAACGATTTCAGCGATGTCTGTCATACAGCAATGCTTGGAATAGAGCGTGTAGAGAAGTTCTTCAGTTCTATAGGTATGCCAATAAACTTGAAGCAACTGCTCAACCGCGATATCGCCGACGAAGAGATTGCTACTCTTGCTCACAACTGCTCTAAGCAGGGAAAGATTAAGATTGGCAACATCCGCCAGTTAGACGAGTCTGATATGGTTAAGATCTATCAGATGGCACGATGATAACTTTGTAGAATTTGTATTTTAAGTTTCGAAAGCTTTTCTTTCTCAACATTCAAGGTTGTGTGATTATAAGGTTAAACAAGTTTTATAACTGCACTTTCAGCTTAATATCAAAGAGCAGAACGAGCTTTAGACCTTGAAACCTCTGAGTGTGAAGACTTCCGAAACTTCAATTTGTATTTTCATAAATGAATAAGAGTGTAGTAAAAGCAAATTCTCTTTTTCAGCTTCTTTGTCTGCTGGTCTTCTCCTTTTGCTTTAACAGCCTGCAAGCCCAGCAACCAAAGAAGTGGAAACAGCGTTTTAAGCAGAGGGTAGAGCTTCACAAGCACAAAGCCGACAGCCTCTATCTCGTAGCCGACAGTATCGTAAAGGAGCGAAGGGTAGGTGAGCGCATCGACAGTATTATAGACATACGCCAGTCTAAATACAATTTCGACACACGCTATATTAGCAAACCTGCCGAGCGATGGACTTTTAAGGTTCGTCTTAATCTTGCAGGTGCACACATCGGTTCGCGAGAGCAAAGAGACGGGGTGCGTAGCACTATAAACCTCAACACCGAGGTTAAGTCTACGGTCTCATTCGGAGTTTCCTATCGTGGCATTTCTGTTGGATTTGGCATGAATCCCGCTAAGCTGTTTAAGAAAAAATCCGATTTTGAGCTTAATATTAATTCCTATGCGCAGAAATATGGCTTTGACCTGACTTTCCTTCGTGCCAATAGCTTCAGCGGAGAAGCAAAGATAGGCGATAGTAAGTTTGATATTGAACGGGGAATAGTCAATCAGACCATGTTCTCTGCCAATGCCTACTATGCTTTTAATTATAAGCGGTTTTCATATTCCGCAGCATTCAGTCAGTCTTTCGACCAAAAACGTTCTGCTGGCAGTTTCCTGCTTGGGCTTTCTTTCTTGGCTATGCGTACGAAGCATGACGGCAGTGAGGAATTAGGGTTGCCGCCTATGCGCATTTATATGGGACATTTCGGACTTGGAGCAGGCTATGGCCACAACTTTGTTTTGCCGCATAACTGGCTTGTTCATGTGTCGACTCTTCCTACGATAGTCATTATTAACCGCAGCAACATTACTGAAGATGGAGTAAGGAAGAAGATGCCATATTATTTTCCAAGTGTTATAACTACTGGTCATGTTGCAGTAATTCATTATTTCAAGCGCTATTTTGCAGGGTTCACTGCGGTAGTCAATACCTCTGTTGTAGGGCGTAGAGACAATCTTCAGTTGATTAATACAAAGTGGAGAACACGCCTTGTGTTTGGTATAAGAATCTGAAAAAGCGATTGCAAAAACTGATAGAACATAAAACTGATGAAGGAAAGAATATTCGCTCTCAATTCTCCTATAATTAAACTTGCGCTGCCTTCTATTGTCAGCAACATCACAGTCCCGTTGTTGGGACTTGTCGATTTGGCTATTGTAGGACACATTGGCGATGCACGATCCATCAGTGCCATAGCCGTAGGAAGCATGCTTTTCAATCTTGTCTATTGGGTTTTCGGCTTTCTTCGAATGGGAACGAGCGGACTTACGGCTCAGGCACTTGGAGCAGGCGACAAACAGGAGATAGCTATGCTGCTTAGTCGCACTGTTGTTATGGGACTTGCCGTTGCTGCCTTCATGCTTGTTTTCCAGTCACCATTGTTGATGCTTGCCATGCTTACAGTCAGTCCCGATGCTGATGTTGTTCCACTTGTGCATACCTATTATAATATATGTATTTGGGGAGCACCTGCCGTACTCGTAAGTAATGGAGTGATGGGCTGGTTCATCGGAATGCAGAACACGCGCACGCCTATGTTTGTTGCTATCTTTCAGAACATAACAAATATCTGCGCCAGTCTTGTTCTTGTTTTTGTTTTCGGCATGCAGTTAGAGGGAGTTGCTCTCGGCACTCTAATTGCTCAGTATGTAGGACTTTTTGCTGCGGTCTGTTTTCTGAGAAAGACATGGAAAAAGAACAGCCTGCAACCTTTGCGGGAGTGTTTCAGGAAGAATAAGCAGTTGGCAGACACCAGTCCTCATAGAAGTAACTGGATGACGATGCTAAAGGTGAATCGCGACATATTTCTTCGTACACTCTGCCTTGTTGCAGTTAATCTGTATTTTCTTTCTATTGGAGCAAGAAGCGGTTCACTCGTCTTAGCAGTTAACACACTCCTGATGGAGTTCTACATCATCTTTTCCTTCATTCTCGATGGCTTTGCTTTTGCAGGCGAGGCTCTTGGAGGAAAATACTGGGGGGCAGGCGATAAACCAGCGTTCTGTCAGACTGTAAAGAATCTTTTTGCATGGGGCTTTCTCATGACATTGTTTTTCACCGTAGCTTATATTCTTCTCGGCCAGTCCTTAGTTTCATTGTTAACAAGCGACATGGCTGTTCGTATAGCCTCTGAAGAATACATGGCTTGGACATGGCTCATACCCGTAGCTGGTGTTGCCGCATTTGTTTGGGACGGTTTGTTTATTGGAATCACTGCCACACGCGGCATGTTGCTGTCTGCCATTGTTTCCGCAGCAATATTCTTCACAGTCGATTATTTTCTTCATCCTCTCTGGGGCAACCATGCCTTGTGGTTATCCTTTCTTCTTTTCCTCGTCATGCGAGGCATAGTCCAAACCATTGTCTATTTCGTGAGAATCAAGTAGGCTCGGATTATCGATTTATGAGTTGTGAGAACCTTAACGGGAACGATAACGTTAACTAGTTATGAGTGTTGAGTTATGAGGACTTTGACTGATCATTAATCTTTCATCCTTCATCATCCACGATGCCGTTGCATCGTGTAAACATACTCCTCAGTCACTTCGTGACAGCTCCCCTAAACTTAGGAGAGCAATTACTGCTTACAAACTGAAACTTCCAAAATCATCCCGATTTTTTGACGAAAAAAGTAAAAAATCTTGACAAACGGAATTTTCATTCTAGAGAAGGATTTTCCGATTGGCACGCAGTGAAATGCTAAAAAGCGTTTATTTGTTAATCAATCGGCTTAAACTATGTAAACGAACATAAGGAACGAAAAAGTGAAAGGTGTCCTTTCGCGATGCGAAACGTGGCATATCGCAGTGCGATATGTGGCATATTGCAGTGTCAAACGTGCCCTTTCACACTGCGAAAGATGCCCTTTGACTTTTTTTACACTTATGTATTATGAGGCGAAACGTATAATGTCTTGATATTGAACAATTTACTAAAAATAGCGAAAAACCGCAAAATACTCGCATATTTTGCAACTTCTTTTTTCTCGGTCCAGAATTTTTAAGTTATTTGCGGGGTTAGTTAATCAATTTTTTACCCAACTCCGCTCCGAAAATTGCACGTTTTCATCTCGGCAAAGGCAAGAAACCGAAAACTGGTTTCAGATTGTAAGAACTTTAACGTGAACGGAAACATTAACTTTATCATTAATCTTTATTCTTTAATCATTAATCCAGAATAGTGCATAGTTAAAGTTAACGTTCCCGTTAAAGTTTCTTCCTTATTTTCGCGCCCAGCAGATAATGTCCGAGAAAGTTACTTGAACGTATTATTCTGCTTAGCAGCAGACATAGGGCTATGATAAGTATGGACAGCAATATCGTTACTGTCATTTCCAGAATAACCATGTCGTTGTGGAAAGCCCAACTGCGCAGCATCGGCATCTTTGGCAACAGGAAATAGTGCAGCACATAGATGTCGAGCGTATGCCTGCCTACAAGTCGCATCGTTTCTGCCAGCCAGTGTTCGCTGTCAAAATATAAGCGATAGTGGTGGAACAGCATGAACACAAGAAACAGTCCCATATAGCGTACAAGATACTCATAGTTGAGCATTATCATAAGCGACTTCTTGTCTAAGTGGTGATGCCATGCTATTATGCTGCAACCAACAAATCCCAGCAGCAGGATGGTCTTCGTTACATCGTGGCTGATAATGCGCTCAAAGCTGTTGAAGTATTTTCTGCACAGAATGCCCGCTGCGAAAAACTCGAAATAGCGCGACAGCTGGTCGAAGCATAACAGGGGATGGATGCCAAGTGTAGGGTCGCCTTGACGCACACCAATGCCGTAGGCAACAGCCCCGCCTATTGCAATCACTACAAGCGCAATGTCAGACACATATCCCTTGCAGCGTTTGGTGGCATACATCGTAGTGTAGTATATCGTAAACATATAGAACAGCACGAGCGTAAACCAGTAGCCGCCAGGACCTTTCACAAAGAACGTGTCTAAAGGCTTACCCTTGCAAGCACAGTTCAGCAGATAGAAAAAGAATACAGTCGGAATAATCTGCACAATGGCTTTCTTCTTCATCATCTTGCCATAGTGCTCGCTAGTCCATTCCACTGCCTTATAAGCAATGAAACCACTGATGAAGAAGAACATAGGCATACGGAAATGAACAAACAGCATTCCACAGATAGTGTGTACAAAGCTGATGTCATAGCAGTAGTACTCTACATGACAGTAGACCACGAGCAGCATTGTCAGTCCCCTTATCGCGTCTACATATCCTATTCGTTTATTATCCCTCATTTATATGTTTTTCTGATTAACGGTTGCAAAATTACTATACTTTAGCCAAACCTCCAAACCAAACCACTTTTTTCTATGTTATTAGTTAATTATGAGAACGTTAACCTTAACTTTAAAGTTAATGTTATAATGAAAAAATAATATTTGAATTGATTGCTGTAATTGCTATTGTTAGTATTGTATTTGCCCTTTACATAATACGATAATATAGTGCGTATTGCCCCTTACCATTATGGCAACTCTGTTAACGTAGAATATTATAATATCTTTTATCTTTTGGATCTTTTGGAGTAAAAAAGAAAAAGTCCTGACACCAATAGGGTAGTGGTATCAGGACTTTTTTGTGTTTTATTGTTGATGGTATCTTTATTTAACTCTAACTTTGACAGAAGCCTTTCGAGACTCATAGCTCATAACTCATATCAATCCCTGCTGCCAATATTAGCCATATAGACACCAAGCATGATAAGCGCACATCCTATCCATGACATTGCAGTCATGTGCTCATCAAGAACTAAGGCACTGAATATTACAGTTGAGAATGGAACAAGGTAGATGTAGTTGTTTGATGTTACTGCTCCAAGCTTGTTTACAACAAATGTCCACATAAGGAAGCATCCGAATGAAGCTATAAGTGCAAGGAACAACAGGTTGAGCAATACCTTCATGTCAAGAAGATTCTCTAATGGGAACTGCCATGGATATATAATAAATAGTGGTAGGGCAGTAAGGAGTCCATATACAAACATTTTTCTCGTTATGAAAACTGAGTCGTAACGATTGCCCATTTGTTTGAGGAAATAACCGTATACACCAAACGATATCATAGTCAATATTGCAAGCATATCACCTTTGGGATGCAACTCAACATGACCTTTTAATACAACTACGGCTACACCGAGGACAGCTATGGCTGAACCTACAAAGAGAATCTTGCGGATTGGGATGCCTTTATATGTCAGCAATACTAAGGCTGTAGTTACAATAGGGGAGATGCTGGCGATGAAACCTACATTGTTTACATAAGTATAGTTTACTGCCATATTCTCGGAAATAAAGTATAGCGAACCACCTGTAATACCAAGCAGCACCATCATCAGCTCGTCTTTAAAAGAATCTGCCCATAGCTTGCGCGGACTGATAAAGAGAATGGCTACATAGGCAATGAAGGCACGAAACACGAATATCTCTAACTCGCTCATTCCTGCTTGTATCAAAACCTTAGTACTTACAAGTGTACATCCCCATATTATGACGATAACCAATGCAACTAAATGCCAGATATTAAAAATACTCTTATTTCCGCTATTTCCCATTTTGATTATATTTTGTTTCTGTTTTTATTTCAAATTGCTTGCAAAATTACCTATTTTTTCTCGATTAACAAAATTTTGGAATAACAATTGCCTTTTTATTATATTACTTTCCTTAAAAATATTTCTACATGTATTTTCTTTTATCTCCTTATTATATATAATATATATTCAATCCAATACGGTCGCCCCAGTTCCCTGCCATATATCATGCAGCCTCTCTTTCAATCCTTATCCTTCATGCCGTGCATAATATCGTCTCCGTACTTGAAGCATCGCATGCGTCAGCATCCCCGTCCGTGATGCATGCATAAATGCCAGCCCGCTTCCGCGGCCTCCTTTTT